>Ga0102924_1003062_pt1 | contig 17719 bp, 12 predicted proteins | sample PaiPotPPM11metaG_FD_80116 | JGI IMG/M metagenome (GOLD analysis project Ga0102924, IMG submission 80116) | Iron sulfur acid spring bacterial and archeal communities from Banff, Canada, to study Microbial Dark Matter (Phase II) - Paint Pots PPM... ...
CCTATTGCCTGAAGCGCTGCCACGAGCCGAAGACGTCGGCTTGGATGGTCACGTTCTTCTCTTCACCCTCGCAATTTCGATTATCGCCGCCATTGCATTCGGACTCGTGCCGGCGCTGAAGATGTCGCGCTCGGGTGTCCAGGAAACGCTGAAGGAAGGCGGTCGCGGAGCCAGCGCTGGTCGGCACCGTGCCCAGAGTTTGTTTGTCGTATGTGAAATGGCCTTGGCGCTTATCCTTCTCACAGGCGCAGGCCTCATGATTCGAACCCTGGCCCGGCTCTGGAGCGTCAATCCCGGGTTCAATACGCAGAACGTGCTCGTTTTCCAGGTGACCCTCGCGCCTTCCCTGGGCGCAAACGCCGCAACCACTCGTTCGGCGATTCGTGAATTGAGCCGAACTTTGCGGGCCATTCCGGGAGTACAAGCTGCGTCGGTAACCGGCGGCTCAGTACCGTTGGCTGGCAGCGACGATGAACGCCCATTCTGGATTGACGGTCAGACAAAGCCCGCAAACGCAAGCGAGATGAATCAGGCCCTCAGCTATTTCGTCGGCCCGGGCTACCTGGAGGCTATGCAAATCCCCCTGCTACGAGGCCGTTTCATCGCCGCCACCGACGACGAGCATTCTCCCCAGGTCATAGCGATCGACGAGAATTTTGCGCGCACATACTTTCCCGGCCAGGATCCCATCGGAAAACGCATTCACTTGGCGATTATCAACATGGACCCCGAAATCGTTGGCGTGGTGGGACACGTCAAGCACTGGGGCCTCGACTCGGAAGCGGATCGCCATCCGCTTCAAGAACAGATTTACTCTCCCTTCTTGCAAATTCCGGATGGCGTGTTTTCCGGCCCGCCTCAGGCCGGCGTAGTGCTGCGCTCGTCCGGCTCCCCCCTCGGGATGGTGGGCGCAGTTCGCGAGGCTATCGTGAAATTGAACAGCCAAAATGTGATGTATGAAGCGGCATCCATGGAAGCAATCATCGCGGATTCGCTTTCAGCGCGCCGATTCTCGATGATTCTGCTCAGCATATTCGCCACGCTCGCGCTTCTGCTCTCCAGCATCGGCATTTATGGCGTGATCACCTACGTGGTGGGGCAGCGTACTCGCGAGATCGGCATTCGCATTGCCCTTGGCGCGCAACGCGGCACCGTTTTGCGGCTTGTGCTCGGAGAAGGCATGAAAATGGCGATGATCGGCGTTGTCGTCGGAATCGTGGCCGCGGCCGGACTCACGCGATTAATGTCTCAACTAATCTATGGCGTCAGCGCGGCGGATCCCGTCACCTTCGCTGCTGTGATTATCATCCTCACCACCGTCGCATTCGCCGCTTGCTACGTCCCAGCGCGCCGTGCCATGCGCGTCGATCCCATCATCGCGCTGCGCTCGGAATGATTTTCCCGGCGCGAGTTCCGAGTTAAGCCGGAGTTGAAAATCCGCGGACAGACCGACGTCGGCGACTAAACACATCCCTGCCTGACGGTCGCGCTCCTTCACAACACTTGAGATAACCTAGAACGAATGGAATGTAGCCTCATGCGACGAATTCCCGTTGTGGGACATGAATAAGCCTGTCGAACAGCTCAAGATCCTGGTAGCGGACGATTCGCCCGTATACCGCAAGCTCATGGAGCAAACCCTCCCGCGAGATCAATACTCAATACTGTTCGCCGAGACCGGGAAGAGCGCGATCGAGCTGTTTAAGCAACACCGCCCGGCCCTGGTAATAACGGACTGGGTTATGCCCGATGTTACTGGGGTCGAAGTGTGCCGCCAAATTCGACTTGGCGCCCAGGATTCTTATACCTACATCATCATTGTTACCAGCGTATCGGAAAAAGAAAACCTGGTGGAATCACTCGAAGCTGGCGCTGACGATTACTTAACAAAGCCTTTTCATCCAAAAGAATTATTGGCGCGAGTAGGCGTAGGCAGAAGACTCGTTGACCTACACCAGCAAATTGATTCACAAAACCGTCTCTTGAAAGAGCTAGCCCTTACAGATGCACTGACCGGTTTACCGAACCGTCGCGCGGTAGAGGATTGGGCAAAGGGTCAGTTGAGTGCTGCCGTCCGGCACGGCTATTCGTTCTGGGTAGTAATCGCTGATCTGGATAACTTCAAGGTTGTAAATGATACCTATGGTCACGAAGCGGGAGACACAGTTCTCAAGGAGTTTGCGGGAATCCTAAAAAAACGCGTAAGGACTTCGGACATCTGCGGCCGGACGGGCGGTGAGGAGTTCATCATGATTTTTACTCATGCTGATGAATGCAACGTTGGAATCATCGTCGCGCGTATTCTGCGACAGCTTCGCGAACATCCCTTTTCGTTCGGCTCGAAACCTGTTCAAGTGACCGCGAGCTTCGGCATTGCAGGGTTTCAGGGAAAGGGCACGCCGGATTTCGCGAAGCTGATGAACCAAGCCGATGAGGCACTCTACGCGGCGAAGCGTGGAGGACGTAACCGCATAGAAGTCAGTCCGACGATCCTAGCTTGATTGCCAAGTAGCACGCCCTTGCCGTTTAAATTCGCTTCATGCCTTACGCCATTCTGATCGGTCTTCGGCGACTCATCCGAACCTTGCATCTTAACCACTGAGGTGACCGCTTCGGGTCGCTCGCTTTTCCCTTGCTATAAAAATTATGGGTCACGCCGATATTCGACGTGACCCATGTTGTCCCGCACAATCCCGCGATTATTGGAGTCGCGGCGTTTTTCCGGGCTTGCGCCTTCTCGCAGCATAAGGCTGGAATGCATGCTGCGGAAGCGCCGAAAATAAACTTTAAGGCTGGAAGTGGCCGCCCAATCTCGGCAAAAGCTGTTTGTTAACATTCGCCGAAAGATTGGCCTTCGGGTGTGTGCGTGCGAAATCTGCCATCGACACGCCCTCCATGCGTCCATGTGCGGGGGTCAAAAGAAACGCGTGAATGGTCCCCTTCTCGGGCCCGGATTGCACCGTTCCCATGCCCGAGATTTGTCCGCTATCATTGATATTGCTCGCCGAGATTATGTACAGGTTGGAATCGGCGGGAATTAGCGTGTTAAGGTCGGTCATCACACCGTCCTGCCATATGAAGCCGTGCGACCAGTTGAAACTGGAGTCAAAGTTGTTTCCCACCACTTGGCCCCGGTCGTTGATGCCGGTGGCAAAGGCGGCAAAATCTCCCGGCAGAACGCCAAGATCTGTGACTGCGCCGTACGCGCCGCCCAGCCAAGCCGCCGCATGGAAAGTTGTGCCGTCAGCAGTGCCCACTTGCCCGGCGATTTGGCCCCGGTTGTTAATGGCGTAGCCGAAATTGGAGCCTGTAGCTCCCAGATCCTGAAGCGTTACCGCCGTCTTGTCTTTCCACATCATGGCGTGTACCGCTGCCGTGCAGCTTCCCGAGTAGCCTACCGCTTGGCCTAGATCGTTAATCCCCCATGCGACACCGTCTACATCGCCACTCACCAATGGAAGAGCTTCGGCGCTGCCTCTTTCCCACAGCGTCGGCACCGTAATCCGATTGTTGGTTGTGCCGGCTGGGCATGTGGGGTCCACCGGACCGTTTTCGGCATATCCGGCGGCTTCTCCGCGGTTATTGATGGCGCTGGCCTGCCCATTATTTCCGCCGAGTGTCGGAAGAGCGCTCATGTGGCCGTATTGCCAAAGGAACGGAACGCAGATAAGGTGTGTGCCGAAGCCGCAAATGTCTTCGCCGTTCGGATCTAGGTTAGCTGTTTCGGACTGACCAACGGCTTGAGCGAAATCGTTGATCCCGCCCCAGTTAATCCAACTGTTCGCGCCGGGTTTCCCCAGCGTGCCCAGGTCGATGTTGAATCCGTAGATGCTTATCACCGCGCGGCCCCTGGCAACCGTCGTAAACAAACTATTTTCGGGAGGGTTCACCGTCCCATCCATGTTCTCGGTCCAGCCGAAATTATTGAGTCCCATGGCCATGCTGAAGTTGTCTTTGCTGTTGTTAATGCCCAAATCGGTAATTTTGTAGCTTTGTTGAGCGAACGCATCACTGAAACAACCTAGAACAATCACCGCAACCCACGGTATCCAGAATTTCCGCAACCGCCCTAATGCGCTCATATCTTCTCCTTTTTGTCCGAGCAAAGTTTTCGTACAGAGATGGCTGGGCGAGAATACGGAGCAGGCGGTATTCCAGCTCAACAACGATTACGCGACACAACAGCCCCAACACCCCAGTGTTCGAAAACGAGTGGCGGATTAACAAAATCCCAGGACGACCCCGAATCGGCTCGAGCGGCGGTTTCTCCACTTTTTCATGCAAACTGACGAAAAGTTATGAAATTCGAGAACGTCAGCATCCGAAGCCCGGAGCCTTCCATTGTGACTGTCAGATAACTAACATACATACCGGTTGGTACGCTATAATCGGGCCTTGCCGCGTTAGCGCGTGGCAAGATCTCCCTTGACGCTCCGATGGTTCCCGTACATGCTGGTTGGTATGTTGGCGAAACGCAAGAATTCGAAACTTAGAGCAACCAGGCTGCGCGATCCTGAGCGCACGCGCGTGCGTTTGCTGCAAGCCGCAGCTCGCGAAATCTATAGATCGGGATTCCAGAGCGCAAGCCTGGATGGAATTCTGGCTTCCGCCGGCGTCACCAAGGGCGCGCTATACCACCACTTCAAAAACAAGGAAGCTTTGGGATATGCCGTGGTCGAAGAGATCATCTCCCCCGGCGTCCGCGCCACCTGGGTGCAGCCTTTCCAGAACGTCACGGATCCTATCGATGCCCTGATCCGCGCTGTTCGAGGGATACGCGTTCAGCCCAAGGATGTATGCGGCGGCTGTGAACTGAACAATCTGGCGCAGGAAATGTCACCTCTTGACGCGGGTTTCCGCAAGCGGCTGGAGACGATCTTCGATGCCTGGCGCGAGGCCGTTGCGTCCGTTTTGCGAGAGGGCCAGGCCCACGGAAGCGTTCGCCGCGACGTGGAACCCCATGACGCCGCCGGCTTACTGATTGCCATGGTCGAAGGCTATGGCTCGCTGGCGAAGAATGCCCAGGACCCCAAAGTCATGAAAGCGGGTATCAGAAACATCGTGAGTTGGCTGCAGTCTCTGCGCGCGCCGGGCAACCGCAAGCGGGCCTGATTGCATCGGTATCTCAAGCAGGCACGGTTACGTACCAACCGGTCCGTATGGTCGGAGGAATCCCCATCATGATCGGGCGAGCGCTTTACACTGCATCCCTGGAAAAAGGAGAACGAGCAATGACAAGTACCGAAATTCGGACCAAAGTGTCGCGAAGGAACCTGCTCGCTACCGGAGCCTGCGCGCTAGTTGGTGCCGTCAGCCTGCCAAGACTGGCAAGTGCCAGCGCTTCGGGAGGTCAGAACTCAACGACCGAGGAAGTAGTCCGCAAGTGGTACGCAGGCTGGGGCCAGAAAGACTGGGGCCCGCTGGATACCCTGCTCGCCGATGACTTCACCTTTTCAAGCGCCGCCGGTGACGACCACATCAGCAAGAGCGCTTTCAAAAAGCAATGCTGGGAAACACAGATCAATTTCATCGGCCGTTTTGACCTGGAACGAGTCGCCGCCGGCCCGGATGATGCTTTCGTAAAATATCTTTGCCACACCACCAACGGTAAATCGCTCCGGAACGTGGAGTATCTCCGAGTCAAGAACGGAAAGATCCAATCCATCGAGTGTTATTTCGGCGCGCAATCCAGCTTTCCCTCAGCAGTAAGCAATGGGCAGAAGTAGTTTTACGAAGTAGGCTCACGAAGTTTTTCACTTCGTACAGCAAGAAGTTGAGTAGTAAGAGCAAGGGTTTCGAAGGGGTTCCATCATGAGCGCGAGCGAAATTCTGGATCAGAAGCCCGTTGCACGTGACATGTTTTCCCAACAAGCCGCTCACCCGAATGCGGACGTTTCGGTTATCCCACTGCGTGGAGCTACGATTCCCACCCCCAAAAGTGGACGCGCCAGTGCTTTTGAATCGAAAGCGGCCGAGCTCCGCAAGCCTGCAGACGCATCATTCCCTCCCGCAAACCTAGCGGATGCCGAAAACCTCATACGAATCTTGCGGGAATTGGAGGCCATCGCAAAACGCCAGGCCCCACGAATCGCGTTCAAGGCAAACGGCAGCATCCTGCTCCTGGATTTAGCCGACATCTTCGCGGTGGAAGCCGAAGGCAATTACGTTTCGCTGCGGCCCCGATCCAATTCCTACTTGGTGCACGATTCCCTCTCGTCCATGGCCGAGAAACTCAAACCGTACGGTTTTATTCGCATACACCGCTCGGTCGTCGTAAATATTTCCGCGGTGGAGGAGCTGCGGCCTTTGCCGACGGGCGAGTACAGGCTGCGCGTAAAAGGCGGGAAAGAGTACCTGGTAACGCGCACATACAAACACAACCTTAGAGATCTGGCGGAACTGTGGGTCGGCCCAGAGCGGCTTTGCGGCTAACAGGTTGTTATTTAGCGACTTGAAAATGCCCAGCGCATTGCGCTGGTCTGCGTTCGTGCTTTTAGGTGCTGCAGTCGGCGTGCGGTCGATGTGTCGATGCTGCCGGCGGCGCCGATAACGACACGAAATCGTCTACTGTCGCAAAACCAAGAGCGTTTGTGTTTACCCTTCGTAGCGAGCACTAATTCGATCGCACAATAATTCAGCAACAAATAATTCAGCGACAAATAATTCAGCGTCGCGGCCTTGCACTCACGCAGCGAAATTATTCCGCTCAAATATCTTCATTTTCATTTCCAGATAATTAGACCTGCCATCATTTTCCATAGAGTTAAACGTCCGTATTTTTGTAACTGAACCATCGCGAACAACTTATTTTGCGCGAAAAAAGGCCACGAAAGTGCACTACGCATTTTCGTGTGAGGCTTGCTCATCGATTCGGCGATCGCTGAAAAAGATTTGCCGTCTCCGAAAAGTTGAGCGGTCTCCGACAAATTGAACAGAAGTCTCGAGGTGAAAAATGCGATTGCAATTTCACATGTACTCCCGGCTTGCTTTTTCGTTTTTAGCTTTTCTGCTTTTGCTGCCCACTTTAATTTCGGCGCAGAGCATCGTAACCGGAGCGATTAGTGGAACCATTTCCGATCCTTCCGGCGCGGTAATCGTCGGCGCAACCTTAAATCTCAGAAACAATGCTACTGGCGAAATGCTGTCAACTACTTCGCACGCGGATGGCGTATATCAATTCTCTTTGTTAAAGCCCGGCACCTATAGCTTGACCGTGACGCAGCAAGGCTTTAAGCAAGTCACTCAGTCAGTGGAAGTTCTTCTTGGTCAGACATCCACCGCAAATCTTAAGATGGAGCTCGGCGCGGGCGCGGTCACCGTTGAGGTAAGCGGTCAAGGCGCGATGCTGCAGACCGAAGACGCCAACATCTCCTCGAACTTCGATACCAATCAGATCCAGAACGTTCCCAATCCTGGCGGCGACATTACCTACGTGGCACAAACCGCGCCGGGCGTCACCATGAACAGCTCCACGGGCGGCGGCTATGGCAACTTCAGCGCGTTTGGTCTGCCTGGCACCTCAAACCTCTTCACCGTCAATGGTAATGACTACAACGATGCCTTCTTGAACTTGAACAATTCGGGTTCCAGCAATTTGCTATTGGGCGGCAATGAACTTCAGGAAGTTGCCGTGGTGAGCAACGGTTACACCGGACAATATGGCCGTCAGGCAGGCGCTCAAATCGATTACAGCACAAAATCCGGCAGCAACAATTTTCACGGCGACGCAGTTTACAACTGGACCGGCCGGGCCCTCACCGCCAACGATCCGCTTAACAAAGCCGCCGGTAATCCGCGGCCATTCGAAAACAACAACCAGTGGGCGGCATCCCTTGGCGGTCCCATCAAGAAAGACAAAGCGTACTTTTTCGTGAATACGGAAGGAATTCGTTACATCTTTGGTTCAACCGAGAACGTCAGCGTGCCCACCCCCGCGTTTCAAAGCTTTGTCCAGGGTAATGTTCCTGCCGATCCGGCCACGCAGGCGTTTTATGCGAATGTCTTCAAGCTATACAACAGCGCCCCCGGGATCGGAAACGCGACACCAAATGCCAACAGCTGTTCGGGATTTGCAACTGCGCCAGGTGCCACGGGCGGCTTCTGCACCGAGAGTTTTTCGGAGTCCGTTTCCAGCGGAAACAAGGAATGGTTACTCAGCGGACGTGTGGACTACAATTTAGGGGAAAACGACAAGCTTTTCGGGCGCGTCAAATTTGATCGCGGAGTACAGCCAACCTACACCGACCCGATTAACCCTCTATTTGACGCTTCGAGCGTTCAGCCTCAGGACGAAGGCCAGTTGAATTACACGCACATCTTCTCACCGACAGTGGTGAACAACTTCATCTTCTCCGACATCTACTACTCGGCGGTTTTCGGTAATTTGAATCCCGGGCCGGCGCTGAACCTTTTCCCCGGCAACCTTGAGTTTCTAGTCGATGGTGCATTGACTCCGCTTGGCACCGGCTCCGGCAATCCCAACGGATTCGCCGCGGGTTTCCAGTTCCCGGAAGGCCGCCACGTGGAGCAGTGGCAGTTGGTGGACGACTTGTCAGTCGCGCGTGGAAATCACAATTTCAAGATGGGTATGAACTTCCGCAGAGACGACGTATCCGACTATACCGCGGGCGAAAACACACTGTATCCTGAAGTCGACGTCACCCTGTTTGGTTTCGCGAATAATCAAATTGCTCCTCCAAACTGTAACGCCGCCCCACCACTTAATAATAGTCAGCTTGGCTGCGGCAGCGTGCTTTACAACTTTGCCTCCCAGATCAAACAACCCGTCGCCTACTACAGCGTCGGCTTTTATTTTCAGGACGAGTATCGCGCCAGTTCCAAGCTAAAGCTGACTTTAACACTGAGGGCCGACCGCAACTCAGGCGGCATTTGCCAGACAGGTTGCGCCAGCCTGCCGGTCACTGCTTTTAACAACATGTCGCACGATCCGACCATTCCCTACGACGCCTCATTCCCCACCGGCAACAAGACAATCATTCCCGGCATCGAGAAGGTTGTTTTCGAGCCCAGGTTCGGCCTCGCCTGGAGTCCCATCGGTCAAAATACGGTCATTCGCGCGGGCGTGGGCCTCTTTACCGACCTCTACCCCGGCGGCCTTTTGAGCCTGTTTAATACGAATTTCCCGCAGGTAAACTTGTTCAACGTGCCGACCGGAAGCGTCGCGTTCGACCTGGCGTCCCCGGGATCAACTGCATTTCCGGGCAGCGGCGTGAACTTGGTGACCCAGTGCAACAGCGCCTTTTTGTCGAATTATAATAGCGGCGGAAGTTTGACAACTGGCGGTTCTAGCGGCGGTGGGTACGCCGGCGCAGCTCAACAATTTGGCGGTTGCCTCAACGCGCAAGGCGCCCTTTCCGTTCCAAACCTGAATGACGTCAGCCGTAACCTCCAGAATCCGAAATATGTTGAGTGGAATTTTGAAGTACAGCATACCTTCGGTGGGCACACCGTAGTCTCGGCCAATTACGTTGGCAACCACGGCTATGACGGTTTAGTTTTGAATCCTACTTTGAACGGCTTTGGTTTTGGCAGCCTCCCGGCAACCGCCCCAGACCCGCGTGTCGGCCGCGTGGATCAACTGTCTAGCGACGCAATATCGAACTACAACGGCGTCACGTTCTCCATCCAGGAAAACAACTGGCATGGATTGACCGGCCGCCTCAACTATACCTACTCTCATGCTCTCGATGAGCTCTCGAACGTGCCGGAAGAGCCCTTCAGCGTCATTACCAGCGTCCTTACGCAGATCGATCCCAACAATCTGCGCGCGCAATATGCCTCCGGGGATAACGATGCTCGCCACCTGATATCGGGCAGCTACGTCTACCAAGTACCGTTCAAGAGCGAGCAGCGTTTGGTGAATGCAGCCATCGGTGGCTGGACCATTGCCGGCACAATGTTCTACCGAACCGGATTCCCCTTCAGCATCATCGATGGCGGAGCGACTGCCGGGCTGGCGGGCAACAACCTGGGCGGTACAAGTTCATTTGGTGCCACTATCCTTGCGCAGCCGCTTCCGGCCTTCACTCAGAGGAACTTCGGCAACGTGCGATCCTGTGTGCTGGCTGCCTGTTTTGCGTCGTCGGATTTTGTGCAGCCCAGCACGGGCTTTATGGGTGATGTCGGCCGCAACGCATTTCGCGGTCCAGGATTCCTGGGCGGCGACATGAGCATAAAGAAGAATTTTGCGGTCACCGAGCGCATGACGTTCCAGATTGGTTTGAGCGCCTACAACTGGTTCAACCATGCAAATTATGGAACGCCTTATCCAAACACGAACGCGCCTTTCTTTGGCAAGGTAGCCTTCATGCAGTTCACGCCGACGTCGCCTTACGGAGCGTTTGCGGCCGCTGCCACCGATCAGAGAATCGCGCAAATCACCGGCAAGTTCATCTTCTGAGCGCGGACCGTCACGTCCGCAACATAGAAAAGGCGGCTCCTCCCCCGAGCCGCCTTTTTCTTTGACGTCGACTTCAGACGCCTCGCCCACAATGCGCCTTCGTTTACCGCAGAAGTCGAATCGTATGATATAGAAGACAGTCGCAACACATCCTCGATGGAGGCAACGAGAGATGGATTGGAAACGGTTAATCGAGTTTGCGCTGCTGGGCAGCAGCGATCTGGAACAATACGCCATCCTGCTGGTACGCCTTTCAATCGGGCTTTTCTTCGCCATCTCCGGGGGAAACAAATTGCTTTCCCCCGGCGGCACGAAACCTGTTTACGATACGCTCGTCGCAGCCAAAGTCCCCTTCCCCCGTCAGACGGCTTATTTCGTGGCAACCGTCGAGTTCGTTTGCGGATCCATGGTGGCCGTGGGTTTTCTTTCCAGCCCGGCCTGCGCGGCTCTAATGATCGATATGATCGTCGCCACACTGACCAATGCGATTGCAACCCTGCCCAAAGGGCTTTCGCCTCTCAGCTGGCTCGACGATTTCCTCTACCTCCCGGAAGTCCTCTACGTGCTCTTCTTCATCTGGCTGATCTGCTCCGGCCCGGGAAAGTTCAGCGTCGATTACTGGCTCGCCGCCAACTTACTGAGGTGATCGACCAACGGGGCAGCTCTTGCTAGACAAGAGCTTGGTGGACATTACCGGGAGCCTAAATCGAGGGAAGCAAAATGGAAAAACGAAAGCTCGGAAAATTAGAGGTCTCGGAAATCGGATTTGGGTGCATGAGCATTAGCGCAAACTACGGGCCTGCCGCTGACAGAACCCAGGGCGTGCAGGTAATTCGCGCAGCCTATGAAAAAGGCGTAACGTTCTTCGACACAGCCGAAGTTTACGGCCCATATACAAACGAGACCCTTGTTGGAGAGGCGCTCGCGCCTTTCCGCGACAAAGTCGTTATCGCAACTAAGTTTGGCTTCGACAATGAAAATGGCGGCGCTCTTAACAGTCAACCAAAGCACATCAGGAAAGTTGTCGAGGAATCACTCAAGCGCCTCAGAACTAACCACATCGACCTTTATTACCAGCACCGCGTTGATCCGTCAGTGCCAATTGAAGATGTAGCGGGCACCATTAAGGATCTGATCAAAGCGGGAAAAGTTCTGCACTTTGGCCTGTCCGAGGCCAGCGCAAAAACAATTCGCAAAGCGCATGCGGTTCAACCCGTAACCGCAGTTCAGACTGAGTACTCGCTGATGCAAAGAGACCCGGAAAAGAACGGCGTCCTGGCCACCTGCGAGGAATTGGGAATCGGCTTTGTCCCGTGGGGCCCTGTTGGGCAGGGGTATCTTACCCAGAAAATAGACGCTCGCACGAAGTTTGATCCGAAACTGGATATGCGATCTGGATTCCCTCGCTTCTCCCCTGAGAACATAGCGGCAAATATGCCGATTGTTGATTTGCTCACACGAATTGCCGAAAAAAAGAACGCAACACCGGCTCAAATTTCGCTGGCTTGGTTGCTCGCGCAAAAACCCTTCATTGTTCCCATTCCCGGCACACGCAACATCGATCACCTTAGTGAGAACTTGGGAGCAATCAATGTTCACTTGACCCCCGCAGAACTCCGAGAGATCGACAACGCTTTCTCTGAAATCAAAGTGCACGGTGGACGAATGAACGAAGAACAAATGAAAGTAGTTGACCAAACAGAATGACCGGTCGCGGGTGGCACACTTTCCAGATTCAGCCGTTATCTGTCCGCCCCAGAACACACCGCTGGGAGCGATGCGGCCTTCGCCGCCGTGCCGGGTTGTGCATAAGCAGCGCTTGATTCAACGAATCCTGCGCTAATTTGGCAACCTTGTCGCAACCTCTTCCGCGCGATTGCTTCCTTGTCGAAATCGCGGTACATCGCCGAGGCCGAAAAACAACTCGATGCAACGTCACCACGACACGCTTGGTCAAAAAGTTCGAGAGCCCGAGCATTATCTTCCGCGGTTCCCACCCCGGCGCGATAACACTCCCCAAGTCCGCTGCACCCGCGTGGCCATCCACTGGAGCAGGACCGCTCAAACAACGCGAAAGCGCGGCTACCGTCTTTCGGAACGCCTCTTCCGGCATAGTATAACGAGCCCAAAAGAAAACAACTTTCGCCGTCGCCTGCATCGCACGCACTTTGAAAAAAACTGCCTTTAGTTTCATCCACGAGCTTCAGCAACCTTGCGCAGCCACTTGAAAGCCCGAGTTCGCATGCGTGCGCCAAGCTCTTCCCCGCCTGCACTTGATCGCGCGGAATCAGCTGGTTCTCGTTGGAAGCGACTCCCAAAACTAAACAGGAAGTTCCCGAGCCGTGGTAGCACCGTATGTTCATCAGCCGGACCCATGTGCCGCACGCGGACTCGCGTCCTTCCGAGCAGGCCTTTCGCCAGAATGCTTCATCGGCGCCCGGATGTTGCCCTCTTAGGAATCCCGTGGACCACATCACCGCGAACAGCCCAATCCATACCGCCATGAACGCGTAATTCGCCAACTTTGGATTCCACACCGGCATTCGAAACCATTCTTCCAGCTTGGCGCTGGCCCGGTCGAGCGCGCGCACTGTCAAATTAAGCGGCGGAACGCAAAGTAACTTGTCGTAGAAAGTGGGCGCGCCGAACAATCCCAAAAACCAATAGAGACCGAATACCAGCACGCCATATCCTGCGCCAAACACAATTTTGCCGAAGTTTTTCTTGGGTGAGGTGGCCGGGTCTGTGACCAGCAAGTGCAGGCCCAGGAATACCGCGGCCGGGATGTTGGTATCGACGAAATAATACAGCCCGGTGTGCCCAGTGTAGACCAGGTTAAGGACGTAAAGTGACGCGGCTGCCGAGAGCGTCACCAGCGTGACAGAGAACAAAGCTTGCACCACCAGACCTAGCAGAAAAATTTCCATGTAAATATGCGGCGGGCGGTCAAACGAAACTGCAATCTCTTCGCCCCAGCTGATGTGTGTGCTGTGCGTAACGATCAGGCCCACCGAAAAAATAAACAGCGCGATGGCCGAAGGATTAAAAATGTGAGCGCGGCGCCCGTCCTTTTTCCAGGTGATGAACTCTTTGCACAGAACCCCGGTTGCCAGCATCACAAATTGCAGGAAGTACCAATCGGGCTTAAACCACAGAAACAGGTTTGTGCTGAGCACGATCGGAAACGGACCAAACCCCAATATCCATTTATCGCGCCGGAACCAGCAGACAATCATGTCCAGGGCGTAAGCGAAAACGATCTGGCAGATGATCAGCGGAATCTGGTGATACACCTCGCGCCAATACCAGCCCCAATACGCATAAATGCAGGAATGCATGGTGAGTTGCACGTAGTGCACGGGCTTGGGGGCGAACTCATAGAACAAAACGCGGCCGGTCCTGGCAACTTGCCGCCGCAGGAGAAAAAGTGCAACAAGCAAACCCACCGCCGCTGACGCGATAGACCACGCAAGTCGTGGATGATTCATGGAGATCGGAAGAAAAACGAAGCAGGCCAGCAGCAGGTCGAGCGCAAAAACAATTTGCAACGGCGGGATTCTGTTTTTTGTCGGGCGTTCTTGGTTAGCCAGAGTCCCCATTCATCCCTTACCTTCCACCGCGCTGCCGTTGGCCTTTACTGTCCTGGTGCCGCTGTCGGGCAGATTACCCGTCGGAACGTTGGAACGCCCCATTTGAAATATTGGAGCGGCCCATTTCCGCACCCAGAAAATCACAGATGAGTTTTGTTTAGGGATTTATATGCAAATAAAATCGCAATGTCCAGAAGCGAATAGAATCTGCATATCAGAAACCGTGACAGGCAGGTGGCCGGGGTGGCACACTTCTCGCCTCTTAACTGGCTCGCCGATGTCCTCTACCTTCGTTCATTGAGATTCGTGATATAAAGTCCGGTTCGCGTCCTCTGTCGTGCGCTGGAGACAAGCCGATGCGTTTCATCCTCAACAAGATTCTTGTCTTAGGAATATCCGTTTTGGCGCTTTCAATCGGGCTTGTTTACTCAGCAATCGCTGTCGATGCTCAAGTAGCTTCCGAAGGGACGTTAGGAGCCATTACAGCATCGTCGAACGGCCTCCAACTACAACTTCAGTCGATCCTAGATGCCGCAACGAAGCAAGGCGACCCGAAGCGGTTTGATAACCTCATAGACAACCTCCGCGTTCCCGAAAACCCGAATTGGTTCAACGATACCTTTGGAAACGAAATCGGTGCACATCTCAACGCTACCTACACAAGTTCCTGGAACGATTACAAAGACAATGTGAAGAGGATGTTCCGCGAAAACGCGTCTCTAAAAGACACGAAAGTGTTCGTAGAGGAGTTTTCGCAATCGTCGTTATCTACCGTGGACGTTTTCATTAAGCCGATTCTCAGCAGCACCACAACACCCCTCGTGTTCTATACGGCGAGCACGGGGAAGAAACACGGGACGGAAACGCTACCGGGTATCTACATCTTCGAGCAGGGATCTTTTCGTGTCGTGAACTGGCGGACGCTTTACGAGCTTCCCAATGTGAAGCCGATGCGAATCCGAGTCGGAGCGGAAGTTGCGGTCCGCCAGCTGGTGCATCATGTTAATCCGGATCGTTCCCCAGATTCTCAAAAGCGAATACGTGGCACAGTCATCATCCACGTAATTATCGACCGCGATGGTCTCATAGCGAAAGCCGAGGCGGTAAGTGGCCCGCCCGAACTTGCAGATTTAGCACTGGCTGCGGTCCGCCAATGGCGCTACAAACCGGTGATCCTCAACGGCGATCCGGTGGAGGTTGATACAACCATTCCGGTTGAATTTTGAAGGCGTGCAGTGGCGGGTCGCACGTCTTTTCGCCTCACGCCGAAATTCACTCACGCCACGCTTCGACCTTGAGGATCGAGCAATCGTCAGCGACTCGCAGGCGGCACAATGTTATTCATGCGCAGATATTCCACCATCTGTCCGTAGTGGTCGAAGCAATGGCCGACGATCAGAGTGGCCATCCCCAGGCGGGTCGTCATTCCTTCGCCAAACGGACTCTTGATCGGCGTCACCAGATTGCCTTCGTTGATCGAAGCAACGGCTTTGTGCGCGTACGCGAAGGAGTCCTTCAGAAATTTCACAGCGTCCGCTTTGGTTTTCACCGAATCCGGACCATTCTCGCCACCCAGTTCGACCGGCGGTTTCTCTTCCAGGATGGACGCTCCGATCATGTAGTTGACTGCCGCAACGTGCTTCACCTGCTGCGCAAAAGTACGTACGCCTTTGAACTCGCCGCCCGTCGGCGCAAATGAATATTTATCTTCGGGCATAGCCTCGGCGGCCGGAACGAATTCGCCCTCTACACCCGACACGCCGCGATCCATCACTTGAGCAATCGTGCGATGTTCCGCCGCCTTTGCATCTTGCGCCCGCGCAACGCGCCCACCAGCCAGCATAAATAAAATGGCAAGCAGCCCCGCAGCCTTCTTCATCTTCATGTGAAACTCTCCTTTAATCATCGATCGGAATTGTAGACCAGGATACGGCTCGCCATTGTAAACCGAATATTCCTTTTTTGGCTTCAAGAACAGGAAGGGGTGACGAACCTTTCGCCTAACACTGCAACTCAGTTACGACCCGCTTTTGATCTTCAGGGTGAGGGGTGGCGAATCCATCCGCGCGGCACCGGTGTTCAGTCCATGCACCGCTGAAACTCGCGAGGGTGCCGCACGCTTCGTTTCCCAGAAGCGTGCGGGTTTAGATTCAACCCCCACTTCCCCTTGCCACGAAGAGGCGGCTCGTCTTTTCGCGCTACTTCTTGAACGGTGACTCCGCAGTCCCCAAGAAACTATTGAAGCGGAGGACTGGCAACCGTAGGCGCGCTACCATCCGTGCTATTCCTGATCACGCCGCCCTGATCGCTATAGAATCCGCGCTGACCGCTCTGCCCCACTACCGCCGGCAGACCTACGATCGTGTAAGCCTGAAAGCCCGTGCATCCGCCGACCGCCGGGGTCGGCGTACTGCCGGTATATATGAAGTAGTAGCCGCTCTTGGCTGTCGCCATCGACGTCGCGTTGGCAACCTGCGGGTCAATCAGTAGTGACGCGCTGCAAACCGCAGCGCTGCCCGGTGTACCGCCCAACGCCGCCAACGATGCCGGAAACCCAACGCCCCAACTCGACGTATACATCACCGCCGAAGTGTTGATGGTACGAATCGATCCCACCGCCGACGCCTCATTCGCCGCCATGCGCGCGCGCAACAAGTTCGGAATCGCGATGGCCGCAATAATCAAAATAATTGCCACAACGATCAGCAACTCAATCAGCGAAAAACCCTTCTGTTTTCTATTCACGTTTGTTCCCCCTAAAATAGCGTTCAAACTATACAGCGCTCAGATCCTTTTGCAGCCCCGCGCCCATCCTCATTTAGACGCGCCGCCACCCAATACGCGTTGCGTCCCGCCATAATACAGCGAATCACGCCAATGGTCGAGTTCACCCCGGCGGGAAGATGGAGTGACAGGCCGTCCCGCGCGGCACGTTCAGGCAATCGAAATGCGTTCCGCCCTAGAAATGTAGCGCCGGCTGCCCGCCGTGGCGGCGACCTGCTGTTGCCGTGCCTTTGCTGTCGCTGTGCCTTTAATGTAGCTCACCTCTTTAGAGGTGAGGCTTTTGCCTTTTCTTTTGAGGGTGCCGCTCTCTTCGTTTTTCAGAAGGGTGCAGATTCAGATCCAACACGCGCAACCACGTTCGGCTACTTTCAGCACTGTACCGGTTTAAAGATCATTCCTGCGTCGCAGCATCCAAGCGGCGCTCAACAACGGCGGGTGGCAAGCCCTTGGGCGCGGCACCAGCGTTTATGTTCAGCACGATTGAAACTCGCGGGGGTGCCGAATCTTTTCTGCGGCAGTTGCAGAAAAGATTCGGGTTTTAACTAGCCTCTGAATTTAACGTGTCATCTCTGAAAGCGCGATCCGTCAACCAGTCGAGATGGGTTCCCCTTTAGGTTTGAGTGTAGCGCCGGGGCCTTTAGCCCGGCATCTTGGCTCTGCACTTTTGCTTTACGCTGTCATCCCGCTCTTCGTTACTCAGCAGCGTACCGGTTTAAATATCATTCCTGCGTCGCAGCATCCAAGCGGCGCTCAACAACGCCGATCCCAGCAGCATCACGCCGGCCGGCTCCGGAGTGGAAGTCAGCGCGACATTCAGATCGGATCCCGCGACTGTTCCGCCCCAATTTTCCGAGCCCAGCAACACGTCGAGATTGAAATATATCTCTGAAAGTTGCCCCTCGCCAATGGCGCCGTTCAGGTGCAG
>Ga0102924_1003063_pt1 | contig 17702 bp, 17 predicted proteins | sample PaiPotPPM11metaG_FD_80116 | JGI IMG/M metagenome (GOLD analysis project Ga0102924, IMG submission 80116) | Iron sulfur acid spring bacterial and archeal communities from Banff, Canada, to study Microbial Dark Matter (Phase II) - Paint Pots PPM... ...
CGAAGCGCGCGACCCGGCGCGGGACCGGTTGCAGCTGCTCCTCACCCCAGCGCTCGGCTTCCTCGACCTGCTTTCGAAGCTCGGGGTCGGCCGGGTACAGCGGCGGCTCGGGCCAGCGCTCGTCGAGCTCGCGGGCGATCTGCCGGCATCCCTGCAAGCGTCGGCCATCGAGCTTGATCGCCGGGACCGTCCCGCCCCTAAAGCCAACCAGCCGCAGGTGGAATCGCTGGTTGAACGGCAGGACGTTGACGAGGTCATACTCGATGCCCTTGAGGTCGAGCATCTTGCGCACCGCCTGCGATGGGTGTGAGAGCGGGGTCCAGTACAGGCGCGCGGTCATCGGGCGCGTATCCAACCACACGAGCCGCAGGCCGATGGGTATGGTCGGCACAACTGCAGTTCACTGACAGGAGGTGAGATGGCGGTCACGAAGATCATCGAATTGGTCGGCAGCTCGTCCAGCAGCTCCGACGACGCGGTTAAAGCCGCGCTAGACGACGCGAAGCAGAGCCTGCGCAACATCAAGGCGGTCGACGTCGTGTCGACTGGGCTACGCGGCGACAACCTCGACGAGTGGCGCGCGCTCGTGCGCGTTTCATTCTTGGTCGAGCGCGTCGGCGAGTAGCGGCTAGTGGGTCGACCGGACTAGAACAGCCCGAGCTGTGCCGCCGGCTCGAGGTCCTCTTCGGGAGTGGGCGGCAGCTCGGGCTCTTCCGGTTCGGGTACCTCCTCGAGCGGCCTCGGCTGGTCGGGCGCGCCGAACGCGAGCAGCTCGGGGATCCGGTGGAAGTCCGCTCGAAGCGCCGTAAGCGTCGACGGCGTGTAGAGAGCGGCAGCCGGGTGGTAGAGCGGATAGAGCCGCACGGCCCGCGCGCCGATCAGCCGCTTTTCGGCCTGTCCGTGCACTCGAGAGATCCCGGTCGTGTCCGCCCGCAGCAGCTTGGTGGCGAAGTTCCCGAGCGTGCAGATCACGCTCGGCTCGATGAGGTCGATCTGGCGGTTCAGATAGCCGTTGCAGGCGTCGATCTCGTTCGGGTGCGGGTCGCGGTTGTCGGGAGGCCGGCATTTAAGGACATTGCATACCCACACGTCCTTGCGCTCGAGTCCGATCTCGCCCAGCAGCTGGTCCAGCAGCTTCCCGGCCGCGCCGACGAATGGCAGGCCCATCCGGTCCTCGTTTGCGCCCGGCGCCTCGCCGACGAACATCAGATCGGCGTCGGCGTTGCCGTTTCCGAACACCACCTGGGTGCGCGTCTGGTGAAGCGGGCAGCGCATGCAGTCGCGGGCCTCGCGATAGACGGCCTTCAGAAGCTCGCGACGCTCAGCGGCTGACGGCACGGGGCCTGATGGTAGTGGCGGCCGCGGGACGGGTCGCGCCCCGATTCCCGCAAACTGCGGGCGCTGGAAAGCGCCCGCCGGCACTTAGCGTGTGACGCGTGTCACGCAAGCGAACTTGCAGAGCGGCGCTATGATCCAGTCAGAGGCCGTCACCTGCATCGGGACGGACCTCATAGCCACCATTTTCATCCTCACGCCGACCGGTATCTCAGATGCGAGAACTGGAACGGGAGACATCTTCCGACACTTCCTGTCGTTGCCTGGCGATCATTGGCCAGGGGCGTCTCGGCACGGCGCTGACGACGGCTCTGGGCGACGCCGGGTACTCGGTCGAGGGGCCGTTCGGCCGCTGTGCCGACGCACGCGACGCCGACGCCGTCCTTCTTTGCGTCCCTGACACCGAGATTGCGGCCGCCGCGAGTCTGATCGCGCCCGGCCGGCTCGTAGGACATTGCTCCGGCGCGACCGCGCTGAACGTCCTCGTCCCTCACGAGGGCTTCTCGCTTCACCCCCTCATGGCCGTCGCCCAGCGCGGCGCGGTCTTCGCGGGCGCCGGAGCCGCGATCGCGGGCAGCACTCCGCGCGCGCTCCACTACGCGCGTGGGCTCGCCGAGCGGCTCCGCATGCGCCCGGTCGAGATCGCCGACGCCGACCGCGCCGCCTACCACGCCGCCGCTTCGATCGCTTCGAACTTCCTTGTCACGCTCGAAGCGGCCGCGGAAAAGCTCGCGATCAGCGCCGGGGGCGATCGCGAGCTGCTGCTGCCCCTGGTTCGAGCAACGGTCGAGAACTGGGCGAGGCTCGGCGCCGAGCGAGCCCTCACGGGGCCCGTCGCACGCGGTGACGAGGCGACAGTCGCCACCCAGCGCGCCGCGGTCGCCGAGCGAGCGCCGGAGCTGCTTAAGATCTTCGACGCGCTCGTGGACGCGACGAGGGACCTCGCGGCAGTGCCAGCATGAAGACCATTCGGACGATCGCCGAGATGCGCACCGCGCTAGCCGCGGAGCGCCTGGCCGAGCGCACGATCGGACTCGTCCCGACGATGGGCGCGCTGCACGAGGGCCATCTGTCCCTGATGCGTCGGGCCCGCGCGGAGTGCGACGTGGTCGTCGCCTCGCTGTTTGTCAACCCGACTCAGTTCAACGAGCAGGCCGATCTGGCCGCCTATCCCCGGGATGAGGCTCGGGACGCCGCGCTGGCGATCGCCGAAGGAGTAGACCACCTGTTTGCGCCCGGCGCCGACGAGCTCTACCCGCACGGCTTCGCCACAACCGTGAGCGTCGCCGGAGTGACCGATCGGCTCGAGGGCTCGCTCCGCGGGCCCTCTCACTTCGATGGCGTCACCACCGTCATCGCCAAGCTGTTCAACATCGTGGCGCCCGATGAGGCCTACTTCGGCCAGAAGGACGCCCAGCAGGTGGCCGTGATCAGGCGGCTCGTTCGCGATCTCGACATGCCGGTGCGGGTCATCGTCTGCCCGACCGTCCGCGAGCCCGACGGACTCGCGATGTCGAGCCGCAACACGCACCTATCCGGCGAGCAGCGGGCACACGCAACGGCGCTGTACCGAGCGTTGCAACGCGCGCAGGAGGCGATCGCCGCGGGCGAGCGCGACGCCACGGCGGTGACGGCCCCCGCACGCGACCAGCTTTCAGCAGACGTCGAGCTCGAGTACTTCGAGCTCGTCGACCCCGACACGTTCGTGCCGATCGAAGGTGCCATTCACGGAGGCCAGGTGCTGGCCGTCGTTGCGGCCCGTGTCGGCACGACGCGACTGATCGACAACAACCCGATTCACGTGCCCACGACCGGCGTACACCGGCCGGCGGGGAGCACATCCAAACAGGAGGCCCTGGCATGCAGCGCACAATGCTGAAGTCCAAGATCCACCGGGCGACCGTGACCGACTGCGACCTGCACTACGTCGGCTCGATCACGATCGATCCCGATCTGCTCGAGGCGGCCGACATCCGCGAGTTCGAGCAGGTCGCCGTCGTCGATGTCGACAATGGCGCCCGGTTTGAGACCTACACGATCGCCGGCGAACCCGGCTCCGGGGACATGAAGGTCAACGGCGCGGCCGCGCGGCTCGTTCACCGTGGCGACACGATCATCGTGATCTCCTACGGCTCCTACGACCCCGAGGAGCTCGAGCACTACCGCCCGCGAGTCGTCCACGTCGGCGCGCGCAATGAGATCCTGATGGTCGACGACGAGCCGTCGGCCCTGCTGACTGAGGCGGCCTAGCGATGTCGCACATCCCACAGACCCCAGTCCCGCAGGATCTCTCGAGTCCGCTGCCGATGACCTTGCCACGGCTGGCGGAGAAGAAACGACTCGGCGAGCCGATCGTGATGATCACCGCCTACGACTACCCGTCAGCGCAGGTCGCCGAGGCGGCCAGCGTCGACCTCGTGCTGGTCGGCGACTCGGGCGCGATGACGGTGCTCGGCTACCCTTCGACGGTCCCGGTCTCAACCGACGAGATGCTGATGCTGGCCGCCGCCGTCCGGCGCGGGCTCAAGACCCCGTTCCTGGTTGGCGACATGCCGTTTGGCTCCTACGAGGCGTCGGACGAGCAGGCGGTACAGACAGCCCAGCGGTTCGTCAAGGAGGCCGGCTGCGACGCTGTCAAGCTCGAGCGCGGCGGTTCGAGCGTCCAGCGCGCCCGCGCGATCGTTGATGCGGGGATCCCGGTGATGGGCCACGTGGGCCTTACTCCTCAGACGGCGACTGTGCTGGGAGGCCACAAGGCGCAGGGCCGGACCGCAGAACGCGCGCTCGACGTGGCGCGCGACGCGCTCGCGCTCCAGGACGCCGGCTGCTTCTCGATCGTGTTCGAGGCGGTCCCCGCGCAGGTGGCCGAAGAGCTCGTGGAGCACCTTAAGATCCCGGTAATCGGAATCGGCGCCGGCCCTGCGACCGACGGCCAGGTGCTCGTGTTCCACGACCTGCTTGGCATCTACGACGGCCACGTCGCTCGCTTCGTGAAGCGCTACAGCGACGTCAAGGCCCAGATGGTCGCGGGCGTGGCCGAGTACGCCGACGACGTCCGGCGTGGCGTGTTTCCGGGCCCGGAGCACACCTACACCATCGATGAGGAGGAACTCGAGCGGTTCCGCATAGCGCTTCGCGGATGAGGCGCAGCGGGCTTGAGACGCCACCAGGCGCTCCGGGTTCCGAGCGGTTCACACTCGCCCAACCCTTCCAGCTCGCCGGAGCAATAGCATGCCGACCATGCCTCGCCTCTCTCAGGTGCTGCGGCCGCATGACAGCGTCTACTTCGAGCTGTTTGAGAAAGCCGGCCAGAACATCGTGCGAGCCGCAGACCTGCTCGACGAGCTGCTGTCGAACTACCCCGACAGCAAGGGCCTCGCAGCGCAGATCACCGACTGCGAGCACGAAGGCGATCAGATCACCCACGACATCATCCATCGCCTCAACCACACGTTCGTCACCCCGATCGACCGCGAAGACATTCTCGCCTTGTGCTCGGCACTCGACGACATCGTCGACTACACCGAGGAGGTGGCCGAGTATTTGGGCCTCTACCGGATCGAGGCGCCGATGGATCAGGCCATCAAGCTCGCGGGCCTGCTGCGCGCGGCGACGCACCAGATCGCAGAGGCGATCCCCCGACTACGCGGCTTTGGGGACATCTCGCGCCACACCGTTGAGATCAACCGCCTCGAGAACGAGGGCGACGCGACCACCCGGGAGGCGATGGCATCGCTGTTTCACACGGGCATCGACCCGATGGTCGTGATCAGTTGGAAGGACCTGTTCGAGCGCCTCGAGAACGCGATCGACGCCACCGAGCACGTGGCGTACATCCTCGAGGGGATCGTCATCAAGAACTCGTAGCGGCGGCGTTACCGCAAGCGGACGTTGGCGAGCGCCTGACCTCAGCCACTGCTCCACGCCGACCACACACTCCTCCTCGCCGATCGCTTGATCGCACGAGGGTCAAGAGCCGGCCGGACGCTTCCAGCCCCACGCCAGGCGGGTCACTTTTAAACCGGCGCACGTGGCTGTCGCGCAAACCGGGCGCGTTGTGCGGAGATGACAACGAGCGGGCGCGAGGTCCAGCAGCCTCACGAGCCTAGGGGTCCAACTCCGATTGACCTCTCGGGGGAGGCGCCGGAGTTGTAGGGTCGGCGGGAGGCTTCCCAGGCCGCACGGCGCTTGCTGGCCCGACTGGCCGGGGTTGCCTCCCGCCGCCGCTTCGAACCGTGCATGCGGTTTTCCCGCACACGGCTCACCGACATCGTTCACCGGCTGGCATACGCAGTCGTCGGTTCGACTGTTCCGGTCAGGCGGTAGACACCGATCTTGGTGCACCATTCGTAGTTGAAGCGGCTCACCCAGTTTCGGCCTCTGAGTAGCTCCCCCAGCCAGCAGTGGAGCGTGCGGTCCTACGGGTACAGAACTACGTGGGCGAGCTTGCGAAAAATGGTGCAAAGCTAGCTGAGCTTCCAGGGCCCACAGGCCGCGGCGAGGAGTCAGACATCGAGCGAGCGTTTGCAGCGCTGCGCGATGCGGACGTCATTAACCGGACCCTCTGTCGTCGCCTCGTTCGGGCGCAAGGCGCCCGGCGGAGAATCGAGCACAGCTACGTCCAGGTCAGAGCCGGTGACGTCCACCGAGCGACCCAACTGATCCACGAGGCAGCGCGCGACTTCATAGCGCGCTACCGACAGTGGATCGAACCCTTTCTGTCGGATAATCATGAAACCAGAGTCGCCGACGATTAGCCCAACCAGGCAGAGCGTGGGGAGTGTGACAATCGCCCAGGCCGCCCTCCAACCGGGCGGACCAGCGCGATCGAGTCGTCGCCGAGGCGCTCGCGCCGCCTGCGGCGCCCCGAGCGCGAAAGAGCGATCGTCCCGGTACCTGGGAGCCTGCGCGGTCTGGACAGCTGCCCAGGCCACGGACTAGCGCCGCATACACGAGCCTGACCGCCGGCCCGGGGTCGACCGCGTGGCCAGGCGACCAGCGCCAGCAGCGCGTACAGCAGCGCGGGTCCAGGCGCGCCAACCAGCAGTGTTGCCTTTCCGGCGAAGATCCCGCCAAAGCCCTCGCCGAGCCACCACACCCCAAGCGCCCAGAAGATCGAGACTGCCAGAGCCGGCTTGACGGTCGGCCGCCACAGCAGTCCAGCGCCGAGCGCGAGCTGGATCACGATGATCGCCATGTTCAGCTCAGCGTGATACGGACCGAGCACGTGCGAGGCGACTACAAGCGAGCCGAAAATCGGCTGGGGCTGATTCTCGGCATTGCCGAGGATCGTTCCGAACACCAGGTTGCTCGTAAAGTTGCTCGGCTGAAGCTGGAGCAGCGCGTCGATCACCCAGAACGCCGCAAGCGCCAACTGCACCAGCCGAAGCCCGCCGACGCCCCCTCGTAAGCGACCCGAAGACCGGCTAATCCTATGGCTGATCGCCGCTGTCACGTTGACCAACCTCCCTACGGGGCGCAACGTCGCTCAGATCAGCAATGCGCGCCGTCGCTCGTCAGCGTCGAGCGCGACCGGGCAACCCTCCGTCCGCGGAACGCCCTACCGGCCGTCCGGATCAGCCGTGCTCGATCTGCTTGAGCACCTTCGCCGGTGCCCCCGCAGCCACACAAAAGGCAGGGATATCTCGCGTGACGACCGAGTTGGCGCCGATAGCGCACCGTTCGCCAACTGTCACACCGCCGGTGATCACGACGTTCGCGCCGCACCACACGTTGTCGCCGACGCGCGTCGGGCCCTTTGGGGTGAATCCCTGCCAGGGAACCGGCTTGTCGGGATCGTCGAACCTGTGGTCGGCATCGGTGACGAAGCAGCCGTTCGCAAACATGCAGTGCTCGCCGATCTCGACCAGCTCGACAGCTGCAACCATCACGCCGAGGTTCAGAAACGTCCCGGCGCCGATTTTGATCCGACCCGGCGACGGGGCGGTCAGCCAGACACCGGGCTCCAGCAGGACCTGGGCGCCGATCTCGAGCCGCCCATCGCCCAACGCCTCGAGCACGTTGCCGTGGAGCGGCCAGCGAGCGAACGCCTCGCGGCGCATCAGCTCCCAATGAATCCGCGCCCGGTTCCACGGCAGCGAGTTGCGCTCGTACCAGCGCCACTTCTGGAGCCACAGCTTGAGCTGTGCGGCCGTGACTCCTGGCTGTGCTGATGTGCTCAAGTCGGCTCAGGCGGCGGCCGCCGCGGCGCGCTTCGCCGGTGCGGCCGGTAGCAGCTCGGCCAGAAAGGCCCCGGTGTAGGACGTCGCGACCCGTGCGACCTGCTCGGGCGTCCCGGTCGCGACCACGCGACCGCCCTCCTCCCCACCGTCGGGTCCCAGATCGATGATCCGATCGGCAACCTTGATCACATCGAGGTTGTGCTCGATCACGATCACCGAGTTGCCGGCGTCCACGAGACGCTGGAGAACCTCCAGCAGGCGCTGGATATCGGCGAAATGAAGGCCCGTCGTCGGCTCGTCGAGGATGTACAGCGTCTGGCCCGTGGCCACCTTGCACAGCTCCGCCGCCAGTTTGACGCGCTGGGCCTCGCCCCCGGACAGGGTCGTCGCCGGCTGGCCGAGCCGCATGTAGCCAAGTCCGACGTCGTTTAGGGCCTCGACGCGGCGACGGATCTTTGGGATGTGGGCGAAGAAGTCGAATGCCTCCTCGATCGGCATTTCGAGCACGTCCGCGATCGTCTTGCCCTTGAAGCGAACCTCGAGCGTCTCGCGGTTGTAGCGCTTGCCGTGACATTGCTCGCACGGGACGTAAACGTCAGGCAGGAAGTGCATCTCGATCTTGATCTGTCCGTCGCCGCGGCAGACCTCGCACCGGCCGCCCTTGACGTTGAACGAGAACCGTCCGGGCTTGTAGCCGCGTGCGCGCGCTTCCTGGGTCTTCGAGAACAGGTCGCGAATCTGATCGAAGAGCCCGATATACGTCGCCGGGTTTGACCGCGGCGTGCGCCCGATCGGCGACTGGTCGACGTAGATGATCTTGTCGAGCTGCTCGAGCCCGGTGATCCGGCGGTGGGTTCCGGCGCGCTGCCTCGTGCGGTGCAGGCGGTTCGCCACCGCCTTGTAGAGGACGTCGGTTACGAGCGTCGATTTCCCAGATCCGGATACCCCGGTGACGCAGCACAGGACGCCGAGCGGCAGCTTCACGTCGATCTCCTTCAGGTTGTGCTGCGCGGCGCCCTCGATCTGCACGGACCCGGACGGCTTCCGGCGCCGGCGCGGTACCTCGATCACCTGCTTGCCTGCCAGGAACTGCCCCGTCAGCGACTCTTCGATCCGCTCGACCTCGTCGGCTGTTCCTTCGGCGACGACGTAGCCGCCGTGCTCGCCGGCGGCCGGTCCCATGTCGATCAGGTGGTCAGCGGCGCGCATCGTGCCCTCGTCGTGCTCAACCACCAGCACCGTGTTGCCGAGGTCGCGCAGGCGCTCGAGCGTCGCGATCAGCTTCTCGTTGTCCCGCTGGTGAAGGCCGATCGACGGCTCGTCAAGGATGTAGAGCACGCCGACCAGGGACGAGCCAACCTGGGTCGCCAGCCGGATCCGCTGGGCCTCGCCGCCGGCCAGCGTCGACGCTGCGCGCTCGAGCGTTAGATACCCGATCCCGACGTCGTCCAGGAATCGCAGGCGCTCCTCGATCTCCCTCAGCACCAGCCGCGCGATCCGGCGATCGTGGTCGGAGAGCTTAAGCGCCCGGACCCATTCGAGCGCCCGATTCGCAGACAGCCGAGCGAACTCTTGGATCGGCGTCTCGGCGACCAGCACCGCTCGTGACTCGGGCCGCAAACGCGCCCCCTTGCACTCTGGGCACGGCCGCAGCGTCATGTACTCCTCGATCTTCTCGCGCGAGAGCTCGGACTCTGTCTCGCGATAGCGGCGCTCGAGGCTCGGGATGATCCCCTCGAACTTGGTCGCGTAGGAGCGCCGCCTGCCAAATCGGTTGCGGTATGAGACCTGCACGCGGTCGGCGTTGGTTCCGTAGAGGAAGAACTCGTGCTGTTCGTCGGACAGCTTGTGCCACGGTGTCTCGAGGTCGACCCCGTAGCGCTCGGCGATCGCCTGCGCGAGCTGGTCGTAGTACTCCGACGCGCTCTGCGCCCATGGCGCTATCGCGCCTTCGCCAATCGACAGGCTTGGGTCGGGCACCACCAGCTCCGGGTCGATCTCCATCTGGGACCCGAGGCCCGTGCAGCGCGGGCACGCACCGTGCGGCGAGTTGAACGAGAAGATGCGGGGCTCGAGCTCGATCAGCGACGGCCCGTGAACCGGGCAGGCGAACTTCTCGGAATACGTCTGGACGTCGCCTGAGTCGACCAGCTCGACCTCGACCAGCCCGCCGGCGAGCGCGACTGCGGTCTCGATCGAGTCGGCGAGCCGCTTGCGGAGCTCGGACTTCATCACGAGCCGGTCGACGACCACCGAGATGTCGTGCTTGAACTTCTTGTCGAGCGTGATCTCTTCCTCGAGCCGGCGCAGCTCACCGTCGATCTTCACGCGCGAGAAGCCTTCGGCCTGTAGCTCGGAGAGCTGCTTGCCGTACTCACCTTTGCGCCCGCGGACAATCGGTGCCAGCACCATGAAGCGCGTGCCTTCAGCGAGCTCCATCACCTGATCGATGATCTGCTCGGCAGACTGGCCGGTGATCGGGCGGCCGCAGATGTGGCAGTGGGGCTGCCCGATCCGGGCCCACAGCAGGCGCAGGTAGTCGTAGATCTCGGTCACGGTCCCCACCGTGGAGCGCGGGTTGCGCGAGGTCGTCTTCTGGTCGATCGAGATCGCGGGCGACAGCCCCTCGATCGAATCGACGTCGGGCTTGTCCATCTGGCCCAGGAACTGGCGCGCGTACGCGGACAGCGACTCGACGTAGCGGCGCTGGCCCTCGGCATAGATCGTGTCGAAGGCGAGCGAGGACTTGCCCGAGCCGGACAGGCCGGTGATGACGGTCAGCGACCCGCGCGGGATCGCCACCGTGACGTCCTTTAGGTTGTGCTCTCGGGCGCCCGAAACGACTAGCTGATCCACCAGGGCCAGTCTAGTGCGTCGAACAGACGTTCCCCTACCCTTCGACGCTGGCGTAGACCTCGTCGAGCAGGCTGTGTCGGTCGGCCAGCTCGAAGTTCTCGGAGAGGTAGCGGTCGGTCTCCTCGCGCGGGGTGCCATTGAGCGCCATGTTGAGCGCGATCAGCCGCGCGCCCTCCGCGTCCTCGCCTGGGCCCGATCCCCCCGCCGTAGGTTCTTCGTCAAATTGCTCGGGCTCGTGCTCTTCGGGCTCCTCGTCGTGGACGGCCTCTTCCTCTTCGTAGGGCTCCTCGTCGTAGACGGCCTCCGGCTCTTCGAGTTCCGGCTCCCCAGCGGCGGGCGTCTCCGGCGCAGGCCGCACCAGGGTCGCGGCGCTCGCGTCCTGAAGCTCGGATTCGAGCAGATCGAGCTCCGCCTTGAGCCGCGTCGCGCCGGTTCGCAGCGACTCGGTGAGTCCGGCGAGCTCCAAGTCCATCGCCTCGATTCGCTGAAGCATCTGCGCGGTTGAGTCGGACACGCGGCTCACGTACTCGTGCACCTGCGCGGATGCCTGCTCGCGCTCTCCCTGGGCGGCAGTGGCCGCCCCCTCGCGTTCATGCTGGGCCTCGGCCGCAGCTTCGGCGCGCTCCTTACGGGCCTCGCGCTTGGCCTCATTGCGGATCTGGCGCGCGTCGTCCTCGGATCGCTGCTGAATCTCGGCGGCGCTCTTCTCGGCGGCCTCGACGATCGAGCGCACCTGCTCGCTGACGGACGACGCGAGCGACTCGGTACGCATTGACGAGGACCGTCGCAACTGGTCGACCTCGTCGGCGACCGTGCGCAGGTGTGCGTCGACGGCTTCCGGCTCGTAACCCCGGCGTCCCACGGGGAAGTCGCGTTTTTCGATGTCCTCTCGCTCCAGGCTCACTGGCAACTACCTCCGAATCAAGGTTCTGGCAAAGGGCAGCCGCAGCCTAGCGGAACCCGGCGGCCGCCGTACGCCGGATCGCTAGACCGTCGCCCGGCCCTCTGCGATCGCCTGGTCGAGCTCCCGCTTGAGGTCGCGGATCTCGTCCCGGAGCTTGGCCGCATACTCGAAGCGCAGCTCTTCGGCCGCCTCCAGCATCTCCTCCTCGAGCTCGACGATCGCCTTCTCGATCTCGGCCGGCGGCATCGCCCTGGCCGCATCGCGCAGTCGCCGGGTGCGCCGCGACCGCGGGACCTTGGAGTCGGACTGGAGGAACTCGGCGATGTCGGAGATACCTTTGACGATCGTCTCGGGCGTGATGCCGTGCTCCTCGTTGTAGGCGCGTTGAATCTCGCGGCGGCGGTCGGTCTCGCCGATCGCCGCCCGCATCGCCGCCGTCTCCTTGTCGGCGTACATGAGGACCGTGCCTTGAACGTTGCGCGCCGCCCGCCCGATCGTCTGAATCAGCGAGGTTTCGCCGCGCAGGAAGCCCTCCTTGTCCGCGTCGAGGATCCCGACCAGCGACACCTCCGGCAGGTCGAGGCCCTCGCGGAGCAGGTTGACCCCGACGAGTATGTCGAACTCCCCGAGGCGCAGCTCGCGGATGATCTGAATCCGCTCGAGCGTGTCGACCTCCGAGTGCAGATAGCGAACCTTGAACCCCATCTCGAGCAGATAGTCGGTCAGGTCTTCGGCCATCTTCTTGGTCAGCGTCGTGACCAGCGTTCGCTCGTTGCGGTCGGCGCGCACACGGATCTCATTCATCAGATCGTCGATCTGGTTGCGGGTCTCGCGGACCTCGACCTCCGGGTCGACGATTCCGGTTGGGCGGACGATCTGCTCGACGATCCGCTGCGAGTGAGTGCGCTCGTACTCCCCCGGCGTGGCCGATACGAACACGATCTGGGGCGTGATCGACAGGAACTCCTGGAAGGTCTGAGGCCGGTTGTCGATCGCGCTCGGGAGGCGGAAGCCGTAGTCGACAAGCGTCCGCTTGCGCGAGCGGTCGCCTTCGGACATTCCGCCGATCTGGGGGACGGTCTGATGCGACTCGTCGATGAAGCAGACGAAATCGTCGGGGAAGTAGTCGAGCAGGCAGTACGGCCGGTCGCCGGGCCGGCGGCCGTCGAGGATCCGCGAATAGTTCTCGATCCCCGAGCAGAAGCCGAGCTCGCGCAACATCTCCATGTCGTATTGCGTCCGCTGGCGCAAGCGGTGGGATTCGAGCAGCTTGCCCTCCGACTCGAGCTCGGCGCAGCGTTCGTTGAGCTCGCGCCCGATCTCGGCCACCGCGTCCTCGATCATTCCCTCGCGCACGTTGTAGTGGGTCGCTGGCCAGATGCCGACATGCTCCAGATCGTCCTTGAGGACCTCGCCTGTCAGCGGGTCGAACTCCTGCATGTGCTCGACCTCGTCGCCGAACAGCACGATCCGGAAAGCGGTCTCCGCGTAGGCAGGGAGCAACTCGAGCGTCTCGCCCCGGACGCGGAAGTTGCCGCGCGCAAGGGCAGTGTCGTTGCGGGTGTATTGAATCGAGACGAGCTTGCGCAGCAGCGCGTCGCGGTCCACGAACCCACCTTTGGTGAGCGTTTGGAGGTTCTCGTCGTAGACGTCGGGCGATCCCAGCCCGTAGATGCACGAGACGCTCGCCACGATCACGACATCGCGGCGCGCGAACAGCGCCGCGGTCGCCGAGTGCCGTAGGCGGTCGATCTCCTGGTTGATCGCTGAGTCCTTCTCGATGTACAGGTCCTTGCTCGGGACGTACGCCTCGGGCTGGTAGTAGTCGTAGTAGGAGACGAAATATTCGACCGCGTTGCGCGGGAAGTAGGTACGGAACTCGTTGCAGAGCTGGGCCGCGAGCGTCTTGTTGTGCGCGATCACCAGAGCCGGCTTCTGGACGGCCTCGATGACGCCGGCCATCGCCATCGTCTTGCCCGTACCGGTCGCGCCAAGCAGCGTCACGAAGCGCTCGTTCTGCTCAATCCCCTCGGCCAGGCTGCTGATCGCCGCCGGCTGATCGGCGGTCGGACGGAATGCGGCATCTAGCTCGAGCTTCGGCACGGCGAGATGAGCGTAGCGACAGGGTTGGCCGCTACCTTCCGGGCTGCGGTCAGAAACGGTCCGCGTTAGGCGCGCCGCGCCGCGCCGGCGCCCGGAACGACACCGAGACGTGCCGGTGCTGCGAGCTGCCGATAGACGGCATGAACGAGATCGCGGCCCTGATCGTCAAATGATGCTTGCGCTTCAGGCGCTCGCGCCCCGCACGGCTCGGGCGGACGGCGCAGCTGACTGTCTTGGCCGCTGCGAGGTTGAACGTGCACCGTCCGACCCTCAGCACCCCGGGGCCGTTGACCGTCACATAGACCCTGTGACCCACCACCCGAACCTTGACGATCCGGGCGGGTGTACGGTCGACGAACGGAACCGTGAGATAGCTGGGGTCATCGCTCGTCAAGTTGACCGTCTGGACCGATCCAAGCAGGTTGGCCTGGTCTGCGACCGTCGGCAGTGCGTGGGGCGTGTCGTTCGTGCGGAGCACGAGCCTCAGTCGGTGACCCGGTCCGAGCACCAGATTGGTGCCAAAGACCTCGATGTCCAGGTCATACGGCGTGTTCGGTGTGACCGCCAGGAGGCTCTCACGCGTGAACGGATGGAACGGGACGGCCAGGTCGCCATCCGCGGCTCTCACGCTCCGGCGTAGGTCGAGCGCCCGCCGCGACATCAGAAGCCAGCCGGCCGTGATCTCGGTCGAGTGCCCGTCGGGGGCGACATCGGCGAGCTCCGCCACCCAGTAGCCGTCGTTGGTCGACGTCGAGGCGCGCAGGTGCACCGCCACGGGACCGGCGATCTGGGTCGCGCTCTGTACGGGAGCGGTGGTGAACGTCGCGGCGCCCTGTTCGGCGGTCGCGTCGTTGGTCTCGCAGTTGGGCGAGATGTTGACCAGACCGGCAGTCCACTGAACCGCGCTGCGCGCGCACGCGCCCCACGCGGGGTTCGGCTGGATCGTGACCGAGCCGTTGCCGGCTGGGCGGCCGGGTTGGAGCTCCCCCGCGAGTGAGCCGCCGCTCCCGGGGGCCAGGTACAGCCGGCGGTAGTTCACCGGCGGCGGCCATGTCTTCTCCCTGCGCCAGCTTCCCACACCAAGCTGATACGCGGTCACGGGGCCATAGCGGTCGATCCCATTGTGATCGCCCTTCAGCCAGCGGTCGAACCACAGGATCTGTAGGTCGTCGAGCGACTGCGGGGTATCGGGACCGGCCGCGAGCCCCGCGCTTCCCGGACTGACGAACGGTGTGGCGTGGTACCACGGGCCCATCAGGAGCTGCTTCTGAGCCGGTGGAAGCCGCAGCTGCTGGTAGATGAAGGGCTCCGAGCGCTGGAAGAGGTCCCACCAGCCTCCGATCACGAAGGTCGGCACGTTTATCTGGTCGATGTGCATGAGCGGCGAGCGCAGCTCGTAGAACGGGCCGTCGAACGCGAGGTCGCCGCCGGTCAGCCCCTGCGTGATCGCCTGCGCGGGGAAGCTCGCGGATTGGGTCAACAACGAGAGCAGCCAGGGAAGCTCGCCGCTCGTCGGCGGGAGGAGCTCTCCCACCTTCACGATCCCCAGCCACAGCGGGATGAAGCCCGCATCGAGCTCGCCGCCATGCCAGGTCACGTCGCGGTACAGGTCGCCTCCGGGCACGATCGGAAAGATCGCCTTCAGGCCGGGCGGCCGGCGTTCCGCCACGAGCAGCTGGTTGATCGCCATGTACGAGGGCCCTGCGGTCCCCAGGACGCCGTTTGACCAGGGCTGCGCCCGCGCCCAGGCGAGCACCTCGACGAAGTCCTGCTGCTCGCGGGCCCCAAGCGAATCCCACGCACCCGGCGAGCTCCCCGTTCCGCGGACGTCGACGATCACCTGCACGAATCCGTGTCGGACGAGTTGGCCGTCGGCGACTATCGAGTCGAACAGGAGCTTGTTGTACGGCGTCATCGTCACGATCACCGGCAAGCGTGTACCGGCGGCGCCCGCCGGCCTGATCACGTCGGCCAGCAGCGTGACGCCGTCGCTCATCGGAATCGGGACGTTGTGATCCGTGACCGTGCCCGAGTACTGCGGGGGTGGGACTTGCAGCTGCGGGATCGGGTCGGCGAGAGCGATGCCGGCGGCGGCAGACCACACGATCAATGTCAGCGCGGCGGCTCGCCGCAAACGACGCACGTCAGTAATCCTCCCGTCCCAGGTCGAGGCTCTCAACAAGTTTACGCGCGCTGGAGCGCCCTGACCGACAGCGGCACGAACACCGCCAGGAGAACCACCAGCCAAGCGAGCGTCTCAAGCGACGGAGCGAGCGCGTGGCCGTCGCCGATCGTGAGCGGGTCGGGCCCCGCTGCCGTGGGAGATTTGTGCCGATCTTCGGTACTCATCTCCCGAACCCGGCGGCGGTCTATGCGGCGCCGCGCGCAAGCGGGCCCGCAGGACGCGACCCACTTGCCGACCCGAGCGCGCGTCGGCGACCGCGGGCGTGGCTGCAACCAGCTGTGCGTGACGGGCGAGCAGCAACTCGACCAACAACGACGTGCGACGAAAGGGATCGGCGATCACAGCCCCGTCGCGCAAGGACAGCGCAGCGTGCAGCTCGCCGTCAACGTCAGCCACGAGCACCGGCTGCTGGAGCGGCTCGGCGCTGTCGAGCGCCGCGAGGCGCAACAGCGCGAGACCGTCGTCCGGCAATCCGTGCCTGATCGTGACCGCGGGCAAGGGCGCGAACGACGCCATCTGGCATCGCTGCCGGCGGCGCGGCCGGCGTGCGGCCGCGGCAGCGCACCGGAGCTCCTGTTGCCGAGCCTTCGCCATCAGCCACTGAAGCGACGGATTAAGCACCCGCATATCCGTTGAGGTAGTCGGGCAACGGAACGTCGCAGCGCTGGTCCGGCACCGGCTCTGCTGCCACGAGCCGCAACGGTAACTCGCCTGCCCACACCGGCAGGCCGTAGTCCTCTGCGGCATCGATCGGCGGTCCGGTCCGGATTTTGGCGAAATCGCGGGCCTGATCGCCGCGACGGATCACGCCGGCCGACCGCGCCGGGCGTATTAGCCGTAGCCGAGCTGGCTCGCGTAGGTGTGCCGGTAGTCGCTCTGTGCCTGGAGAACCTTCTGCACGTACGCGCGGGTCTCAGGGAACGGAATCTGGTCGATGCTGAGCGCGCCGCCGGCTGCCCATCGATCGACGTTCGTCTCGCCCGCGTTGTAGCCGGCCACCGCCAGCATCACGTTTCCGTTGTAGTGGTCGATCAGGTAGCGCAGGTAGTAGCTGCCGTAGGCGATGTTCACCTGCGGGGTGCCAAGATCGGCGACAGTGAAGGTCGTCGCGCCCGACCGGCGCGCGAGGAACTCGGCGGTCTGCGGCTCGATCTGCATCAATCCCAGCGCGCCCGCGGGTGAGGTCCGCGGGTCGAACTTCGTTTCGGCGTAGATGACCGCCGCGATCAGGGCCGGATCGAGGTGCTTCTCGGCCGCCTGCTGGCGGATGATGTCGGCGTGCGCGAGCGGGAGTGTCAGCTCCCTGATCGCTTTCTGGAACGGCGGCGCCACCAGCACCGCCACGAGCGCAGCCATGGCGAGGCCGCCGAGTACGCCCAGCGTGCGCCGGCGGCGGGCGCCCGCCCGGTAAACGGTGCGACGAGCTGCATAGCCGGCGGGGTGAGGGGTCATACGCGTAGGTTGTCAAGCACGGTCGACAGCTCGCGCTCGAGCTCCTCGACTGTGCCGTCGTTGGCGACTACATACGTCGCCCGCGCTGCCTTTTCCTGCTGGGACAGCTGACGGGCGGCGCGTTCGTCGAGCGCCGAGTGGCTGCGCGCCGATGCGCGCTCGGCGCGCACATCCTCGTCGGAGATGACCGCGATCGTCGCGTCGAACGCCCCTTCCATCCCGGACTCGAACAACAGCGGCACTTCAACTATCGCAACACGCGGGGGCGGCGACAGTTGCTCCAGTTGCTCTCGCCACCCGAACATCCGCGCTCCGACCTTCGGCCAGAGCATCTCCTCGAGCCAGCGCCGATCCTCGGGCGTGGCGAATGCGCGCTCGGCGAGCACGCTGCGATCGACGGCCTCGCCCGACACTACGATTCCTCCGAAGCGCTCCTGTACTGCCGCGCGGACGTCGGGTGTCTCGTAGAGCTCGTGCACGACTTGGTCGGTAGACAGCGTGGCGGCCCCGAGCCGTTCGAGCGCCGCGAGCGCGGTCGACTTGCCGGCGCCGATGCCGCCCGTCAGCCCGACGAACGGGATCACGGCTTACTCGTCGGCCGCGGGCGATTCTGCTGCGCCTTGCGGAGCTTCGTCCTGCGGCAGCTCGTCGGACTGCTGGGTGGGCTCGTCGCCCGGCTCTGAGA
>Ga0102924_1003064_pt1:5000-17702 | contig 17702 bp, 8 predicted proteins | sample PaiPotPPM11metaG_FD_80116 | JGI IMG/M metagenome (GOLD analysis project Ga0102924, IMG submission 80116) | Iron sulfur acid spring bacterial and archeal communities from Banff, Canada, to study Microbial Dark Matter (Phase II) - Paint Pots PPM... ...
CAGGTGGGCGGGGTGAATATCCCAAGGCGCGTGAGAGAACCCTGGCTAAGGAACTCGGCAAACTGACACCGTAACTTCGGGAGAAGGTGTGCCTTCTCGCGTAATCCGGTTCGCCCGGAAAGCGTGGGGAGGTCGCAGTGAAACGGGGGTTGTGACTGTTTACTAAAAACACAGCACTCTGCGAAGTCGTAAGACGACGTATAGGGTGTGATGCCTGCCCGGTGCTGGAAGGTTAAGGGGACGCGTCAGCGTAAGCGAAGCGCCGAACCGAAGCCCCAGTAAACGGCGGCCGTAACTATAACGGTCCTAAGGTAGCGAAATTCCTTGTCGGGTAAGTTCCGACCTGCACGAATGGCATAACAACATCCCCGCTGTCTCGGCCAGGGACTCAGCGAAATTGTATTGGGGGTGAAGATACCCTCTACCCGCGGCAAGACGGAAAGACCCCATGAACCTTTACTGCAACTTGGCAGTGACTTTCGGATCTGTCTGCGTAGGATAGGTGGGAGGCTTTGAAGTCGGGCTTCTGGGCTCGGCGGAGCCAACGTTGAAATACCACCCTGACTGATCTGGGAGTCTAACCAGCGCCCGTGACCCGGGCGTGGGACACTGCCTGGTGGGCAGTTTGACTGGGGCGGTCGCCTCCTAAAAGGTAACGGAGGCGTGCGAAGGTTCCCTCAGCCTGATTGGAAACCAGGCGTAGAGTGCAAACGCACAAGGGAGCTTAACTGCGAGACCGACAGGTCGAGCAGGTGCGAAAGCAGGCGTTAGTGATCCGGTGGTTCCACATGGAAGGGCCATCGCTCATCGGATAAAAGGTACTCTGGGGATAACAGGCTGATCGCGCCTGAGAGTTCACATCGGCGGCGCGGTTTGGCACCTCGATGTCGGCCCATCGCATCCTGGGGCTGGAGCAGGTCCCAAGGGTTCGGCTGTTCGCCGATTAAAGCGGTACGCGAGCTGGGTTTAAAACGTCGTGAGACAGTTTGGTCCCTATCTGCCGTGGGCGTAGGACACTTGAGAGGAGCTAACCATAGTACGAGAGGACCTGGTTGGACGTACCTCTAGTGATCCGGTTGTCACGCCAGTGGCATAGCCGGGTAGCTATGTACGGAACGGATAACCGCTGAAAGCATCTAAGCGGGAAGCCGGCCTCAAGACTAGGTGTCCCGGGCCGCAAGGCCCCTAAAGGCCCCTCGTAGACTACGAGGTTGATAGGTCGGGTGTGGACGCAGAGCAATCTGCTGAGCTAACCGATACTAATAGGCCGTGCGGCTTGATCATATCTCTAAGGCAAACTTCGAGCGCTCGCCTGCGAAAGTAGGCGCAAACGTGACCGTCGCGTGCGGGATTCGGATTGCGAGAATCCCGCCCTACGTTGCCCCTTGCGAAGCAACGATGCCGTTGCCCCCGGTTCGGGTGCAACTCCCTTGGACGGGAATCCCAGAAGGACGCGGCGCCTCTACCGAGGCTGACAGCGTCCGCTGGCTCGGGCGCTAGACGCGCTAGCGCCCGGCGATCCACAGTTTCCGGTGGTGATCTCGAGGAGGCCACACCCGATCCCATCCCGAACTCGGAAGTTAAGCTCCTCGGAGCCGATGGTACTGCACGGGAAGCCGTGTGGGAGAGTAGGACGCTGCCGGGATTTTTTCCTGGACCCTTGCCGTTTGGGCAAGACAGAGCCCGCTGCATTGAAGCTGCAGCGGGCTTTTTTTTGTTCTTCGGCTCGGAACTCCGCCGGGATGCGCGTGGCGCCCGGGGCGCGTTAGGCTTGTCGCCTGCCCATGCGCCCGGACCTCTCTCAGCTCTTGCAGCTCTGGCGGCGACTGCGCAGCAGGCTTTCGAAGAAGTGGCTCGCGGTCTGCGGGGCCGTCGCCGTGGCGCTGCTCGCGCTGGCGTCGGCTTTCGGGCCCATCGTGCGAGGTCAGGTCGCACGCGCTGCGGTGAAGCGGAAGCTCGACGTCACCGTGGGGGCGGTCCGCCCGGGTTGGTTCTCCGTACGGCTGCGTGATGTGGTCGTCCGGCTCCAGGGTGTGCCTGGGATCAGCGTGCACGCCGATGAGGTCTGCGTGCGGCTCACGCTGGGGTTTGGCCTAGCGGGGCTCGACCTACACGGCGGCCAAGTCGGCTTGTCCGGCAAGGCGGATCAATTGCAGGCGGACCTGGAGCGCTGGCGAGGAGACCGCTCCGAGCAGGCGGAAGGTCCTGGCGCGGGGCGAGTCACACCCGTTTCGGGCGATGGGTTCGGGTTGCGCTGGGCGGACGGGAGCCCGGGGGAACCGCGCGTCGAGCTCGCGGGTCTGGCGTTCTCGCGCGACTCGCACGGAGTTCGTGTTTCGCTGGCGGATGGCCGGTTGCGCTTTTCCAGGGCCTCCCTCGCGTTGGCCCATGCGACGGCCGAGCTGAACCCGGAAACGATGCTCGAACGCGCGCACCTCGGTACGCTCCTCGTCGAGTGGGTGCCCGCGGTGGCGAGCGCCAACCCCGCCCCGCCGCCTCCCCTCTTGGACCTGGCTCCGCCCGCGGCGAATCCGCCCGCTTCCCCAATCGTCGCGACCAGGATCCCTCCGGGCCGGGCGCGAGCCTCCGCGGCCGCCGTTCCCTCGGCGTCTTCCGATCCCGCGGCTCCTTTCGTCAAGGTCCCCGACTGGCGTGCCCTCAGGCGTCGCGCGGGAGCTCTGGCCGCCCAGCTCGCGGCGCGCAGCGTCGATGGCGCGGAGATCGGCGTGGACGCGCTCACCTGGAAGATCAACCAATCGGGGGGCGATCGCGTCGCGCTCACGTTCGGGCCGGGCCCCGTCACGGCGACACGCACGCCTTCTGCGCTCGAGCTTCACTACTCCACCGAGGTCGCTGGGAAGGCTCGCCCGGACGCCGCCACCTCCTCCTTATCTGTGCGGGCGCTGGTACCGACCGACGGTACCGACGTCGCATTCACGCTCGAGGGCGGTCCGGTCTCGTTGGCCATGCTCGGCATTCAGGAAGGTGCCGCCGGCCTGGTCGACGTCTCTCGCGCGACCGTCGCCGGACGCGCGCGCGTCGTTCTCGCAGCGGACGGCGGTACATTGAGCTTCGACGCGGAGCTAGGGACGCGCGCGCTCTCGGTGAATAGTGCCCGGCTCTCGAGCGACGTCGTTCGCGGGCTGGACACGGAGCTCCGGGCTCGCGGCGTCGCGAGCGCGACCGGCGAGATCCGGCTCGACGACTTCGCGGCCACCATGGGTTCGCTCCGCCTGCTGGGGAGCGGCGTACTCGATCAGCAGCCCGACTACGCGACCGCGACGTTCCGCTTCGAGATCCCGACCGCGACGTGCCAGTCGCTCCTGAGCAGCATTCCGAGCGCCCTCTTGTCCGCGCTTCAGGGAACGCAGCTGGGCGGCACCTTCGGAGCGCGGGGCCACTTCGCCTTCGACAGCCGGACGCCCAACGACCTGGACCTCCAATACGACGTCCAGGACCGCTGCAAGATGACCCAGGTTCCCGACGCGCTTTCCCCGGATCGCTTCCGCCAGTCGTTCGTGCACCGCATCTACCTGCCGGACGGCACCACGGCCGACGAGCTCACGGGGCCCGGGACGTCGAACTGGACGGCTCTGGACGACATCAGTCCTTACATGCAGGTGGCCGTGATGACGACCGAGGATGGCGCCTTTCCGCGACACCGCGGCTTCAACCACGCCGCGATTCGCGCGTCGATCATCGCGAACCTCAAGGCCCGCCGGTTCGTGCGGGGCGCGAGCACCATCACGATGCAGCTCGCGAAGAACCTCTTCTTGACGCGCGAGAAGACGCTCGGCCGCAAGCTCGAGGAGCTCGTCCTCACGGATTACCTGGAGCAGACCTTCACGAAGGACGAGATCCTCGAGCTTTACCTGAACGTGATCGAGTTCGGGCCCGCCGTGTACGGCGTGACCTCGGCAGCCGAGTACTACTTCGGGCGGACTCCCGCGGAGCTCAACCTGGCCGAGTGCTTGTTCCTCTCGTCGCTCTTGCCGGCCCCCCTCCGGTACGCGGCGATGCGCGACGGCGAGACGCCCACGGAGGGATGGATGCGTACGTTGGGGACGTTGATGCAGGTGGCCCACCGGAACGGCCTCATAACGGACGCGGAGCTCGCCGAGGGGCAGGAGGAAACGGTTTCCTTCTGGCACGGGGACGAGCGTCCGCCCCCGCGTCCTCCGGTCCACGCGCGCGTCCACCTCGACGGCGACGATCTGGAAACGGTACCGCCCTTCGATCTATCCGGCGACACGCCCTAGTAGCGCAAGTAGGCAGGCAGCCACTCGGCTGCTCCGCTCGCTCGGGCGCGGCCATCACCGCCCGCCCCGCAGCCCCGAGAAGAACCGCCGCAGTCTCTCGGCGCACTCGTCGGCACGGACGCCGGAGACGACCTCGAACCGATGGTTGAGGCGCGCGTCCCTACCCACGCCGAACATCGTGTCGACAGCGCCGCCCTTGGGATCAGCGCAACCATAGACGACGCGCGCAACGCGCGCGTGGACGAGCGCTCCCGCGCACATGACGCAGGGCTCGAGCGTAACGTAGGCGGTCGCGTCCTCGAGACGCCAGCTGAGAAGCCGCGCAGCGGCCTCGCGGATCGCAAGCATTTCGGCGTGAGCGGTGGGGTCGGCGAGCGCCTCGCGGCCGTTGTGAGCGCGACTTACCGGCCGCCCGCTGGCGTCGATCACCACGCAGCCGACTGGCACCTCGCCCGCGGCGGCCCCGGCATCGGCCTCCTCGAGGGCGACGCCCATCCAGTGCGCGTGATTGTGAAGGTCGTCGTCATCCATGCTGGCGGAGCCCCTGAGCTCGGCGGCGCTCCTGGCAACGCTCCTGGTAACGCTCCTGGTAACGCTCCTGGTAACCGTCCTCGGCGCGGTGCGAACCCCCGTCGTCTCCACGTCCGTTTCCTCTATTGTTCTCGCGCCGGATCGGTGAGAGCATTGCTTCGCTCGCAGTGTACTCGTTGTACTCTGCGGCTCGCTGTTGCGGCTTCGCTCCTGCGGCCCGGTCCACTGGATCGGGCGCGGGGGCAGGCGCTGCGGGAGCAAGCCTCAGGGGGATGGAAGAAGTGCTGGGTTCACGCGCCGCAAGGCGAGTGGCGTTGTAGCTCCCTGGGCGCGGCATCACCGCGGCCTGTGAACGCCCGCGAGGGCGCACGCGGTGCCGGCAGTGAAAACCAGTGCCCGGGAGGGCCTCCCAGCAGGGCCCAAAAAGGGGAGGGTAGAAGTCGCAGTCGAAGCACGTAAGCCAAGCGTCGACGTGAGCGCACGGGGACCACCCACACGCGCTCACGCACGACCCGAAGCCACCCGTCCCGACGCGATTGACCCTGACGACCCCACGAAAAACGAACCGACGACCGAATTGAACGCGATCGAACGCACGATGGAGAACCTTTGCGCCTCTGGCGCACCAAACCTTGACCGAGAGGCGCACGAGAGAGCGCGCGCTGCGGCGGGTGCACGCGCATTCCCCCTGCGGCGCATGCATGAGGGGCATGCGAGAAAGACCGCGTGCTCGGTACACGGTGAACAACGGTTGCGCGCCTCGCGCGCGCGCGACGCGAGCGGGCTGCGCGCATCGCATCGCGGCGGAGGATGGGTGGGATCTTCGTGCAGGATAGGCGGAGTAGGCAGAGGAAGCAGAGGAAGCAGAGGAAGCAGAGGAGGCCGGGTAGGCAGAGGAAGCGGGACGACACACGGCGAGCGCGATCGCCGCGATCGACTCGATCAGTATGATCGAAGTGTCGCATCTGACCGATGGGGCAAATGCGGCGGATGCGCGGACGCAAGGAGTTGCGCGCGATCCGTGGCCCGATCCGTAGCGCGCTCCGTAGCCGTCCTCCGTTCGATGAAGGGTCGCCGAGGCGTGCGCTCCGTGCGCCATGCGCGATCGCGCGCCGCTGAAATCCGGCGCGAGCCCGGTGCGAGATCAGCGCGCACGGTAGGAAGCTTGACGAATCGCGCGCTCGCCCTGAAGCGAGGGTCCGGGCTGGCCGTATCGGGTCTTCACGAGCAGCTTCGGGCTTGACATGAGACCCCCGTCGCTGAGATCGTGCTCGATGGCGCTTAGTCGGCTTCGCAGTTCGGGGGCTCGCTGCGCTCGCGGGAGAGTGGAACTTGATTGCTACCAAACCAGGAAGGAGTACGTGAGATGACGCGCAGACTTGGGGTTAGGAGGAGGGGCTTGGCCATCCTCACATCCCTCTCGCTTACGGCGACGATGGCCGCAGCGGGAGCGATGGTGGGATGCGGCGGGGATAACAATCCGGTGACTGGGACCGACGGAGGGGACGGCGGCACCGTCGACAGCAGCGTGGGCATGGATTCGGGGATGCCCGATACATTCATGGGAATGGATACGTCCATGCCGCCGCCGGATACGGGCCCGGGCCCGGATACGGGGCCGGACGCTCCGCTGCCTCCGGCGTGTCCAAAGCCGACGATCACGCCCGCCACAAGCACGATCATGGGGCCGGGCACGAACTTCGTGATCACGGCGAGCGGGCTGCCGATGGGCGGCTACATCTTCTACACAACGGACGGCACGCTCCCGAGCCGCACTAGCCCGGTTTACAACGCAGGGTCGGTCGGCGTTCCGATCACGATGACCGAGACGGTTCGCGCCATCTCGAGCGACTTGGGCGTGACGTGTTCCGACTCGCCGTACGCCGAAGCGGATTACACGTACGTGGCGCCTCCGCCGCCCGACGCCGGACCGGGGACACCGCCCCAAGCGCCGAGCTTCACGCCGACGCAGACGACGCAGAACAACGACTTCACGGTCCAGATCTCGGACGCCACGGCCGGAGCGATCATCTGCTACACGCTCGGCACCACGGCGCCGTCCTGCTCGACGACCGCCACGACCGCCCTGTGCGACATGGGCTCGTCGACGTACACGTCGCCGATCGCCGTCAGCCCGACGGTGACGACCGGTGGCTCGGTAGAAATTCAGGCGCTCGCCTGTGTACCGGGAGCCGCCGCGAGCACCGTGACCAAGACGCAATACACGCTGCAGGTTGCGACGCCGTCGATCACGCCGGCTCCAGGCAACGTCACCTGGAGCTCCACGCTGATGGGTACGCTGACGACGGCGACCAGCGGCGCGACCATCTACTACACGTCAAATGGTATGCAGCCGTCGTGCGGGACGCCGGTCACCGGCCAGCAGACCTATTCGGGTCCATTCGCCCTACAGTCTGCAACGTACTGGGCCATCGCATGCGAGACGGGCTTCGTCGACTCGGCAGCCGCCGGTCCGTTCGCGTACATGGTCGGGTTGAATCCGCCGACGATCTCGCCGGCCGCAGGCACCTTCAACACGGCGCTGAACCTGTCCGTCGGAAATAGTGCCAACCCGAGCTCCTCTTGGGTGTGCGCGTCCACGAGCGCCAACGGCACGACCAATGCGACGCCCGCGTGCGGCCCCACGGCCGGCGCCTGCTCGACGGGCACGTCGAATATCGGCAGTCTCAACGTCGTCAACGGCAATCAAGTCCAGGCGATTGCTTGCGCCACGAGCTTGACGGCCTCCGCGGTCACGACACAGGGCCCGTACGTCCTGGACCTTGCACCGCCGGTCATCACGGCTACGCCGAACCCGCTGACCGGTGCGCATCCCAGCACCCTGACGCTCGCGATGGCAGCATCGCCTGACGTTCAGGGCGGGTGGATGTGCTGGCAGCAGAATCCGGCTGTCGGCCAGAACCCGACGTGCGGCAGCACTGCGAACTCGTGCTCCGTAGGCACGTCCTCCACGGCCAGCATGCCGGCCGCGGCCAACTTCAGCGCGGGCGACACCCTCGCCGCGGTCACCTGCCCGGGTTCGGCCGCGGTCACCGGGGCCGGCTATGCGGCTTCCAGTGTCGCCTCGTTCGTGTTCAGCGGCGCGGGCCAAGCGCTCTCGCCGGTGATCAGCGCCACCGACGCAACTGGCGACACGGCGAACCCCTGGTTCAGCCAGGTCAACGCCGAGCTGACGAACCCGAACTCGGCCGCGATGACCGTCTGTTACTCGACGAACGGAACAGCGCCGGCCTGCACCAACGGTTCGTGCACCTCGGGTACGTCAGCGACGGTGGACGGCCTCTCCACCCAGCGCATGACCATCAACGTCACGCCGCCCGGCGGGTCCGGGTACGTGAATGCCCCCTGGGTCTCGCTGAGTGGCGGCGGCGGGACGTGCGGAATTCCGACTGCGACCGTCAGCGGTGGGGCCGTCACAGGCATTGCCGTCAGCGGCTGCACCGGGTTCACGAGCCCGCCGACCGTCACGATCACCCCAGGCTCCGGGGCGACGGCGAGCGCGACTCTTAGCGAGACGCTCTCGTTCACGGTCACCAACGGCGGATCCGGGTACGCCCATGCACCCAAGGTTAACCTGACGCCTGTGTCTGGCGGCAGCGCCGGCAGTTGCACCACCACGACGGCCACCCTCGGGAGCGGCGCCACGGCGGGCACCGTTGTCAGCGTCAGCGCGTCGGGGTGCTCGGGCTTCGACCGGGCTCCTCTGGTGACCTTCAACAACACCGGCAGCGGTGGTTCTGGCGCGGCGGCGACGTCGACCCTGAGCCAAACGCTCAGCTTCGCGGTCGGCGGCGGCGGTGGCGCGTTCTACACGATCGCTCCCGCGGTGACGTTGACTGGCGGCGGAGGCACGTGCACGACCGCCCCCGCGGCGACGCTGACCGCCACCCCCGATCCCGTCACCGGCTTCTCCGTTGCGTCGATCGCCGCCTCGGGTTGCTCGGGCTTCAGCTCGGCTCCCACCGTGGCGATTGCTGCCCAGCAGTCGTCCACCGGGACGGCAGCTTCCGCGACCGCGGTGCCTGGAAACTCGGTGCAGGTTGCCGCAATCCAGACCAACCCGACGAGCCTACAGGCGCTTGCTTGCAACTCGGGTCTGACGGCCTCGCCGGTCGTCTCGGCGACCTATCAAACCGCTATGGCGAACCCGACGATCGTCGCGAAGACCGCGTCGGGATCCGTCATCGCGGGCAACCCGGCCACGGTCGACGCGTCCGACACGATCACGATCTCGACCGCGTCGAACTTCGCTGGCGAAACGCTCGTCTACACCACGGACGGCGTGACCACCCCAAATTGCACGGGAACGGGCACCTCGTTCACGGGCGCGTCCACCACGATCGCGCCGCCGGCTCCGGGTGCGTCGATGACGGTCAACGTCATCGCGTGCGGTGCACAGGGGCAGACGGCGTCGACCCTAGTGACCCGGAACTTCAACGCCGTCATCGCCGTGCCGACGATCACGTTCGCGGCCAACAACGTAACCCTCACGCCGTCCGGAGGCTCGGTGACTGCCGAGAACCTCGTGACGGCGACGATCGCAAGCGCCACGACCAATTCGTGGGTTTGCTACGAGTCGGGCACCTCGATTGCTGCTGCACCCACTTGCGGGGCCACCGCCAACACCTGCGGCATGGGCAGCACGTTGTCGACGGGCACCGTATCCATCACGAAGTCGGCGACCGAACTGCAAGCGATTGCTTGCGCAACCGAGAGCGGTACGGTCACGGCATCGGCGAGCGCAACGACCCTGTACACCGTCACGCTCGACGTCACTCCGATTGTCGCCTCTGTCACGACGGCGGCTTGCCCCGCGACGGTGACAATCGGGCTCAGCAACACCACCACCGACCAGCAAAAAGGCGGCCCGACAACCGGGGCGACCATCTGCTACTCGCTGTCGTCGGAGGGAGCGACGGGCGTGCCGAGCTCGTGCACCGCGGGCTTCCAGGGCGGGGTGCAAGTGCACTGCGTTCCCCCGAATACCTTCTCAATCACGGCGACCGAGACCGTCTACGCGCTCGCGTGCGCCCCGGGCTTGATCTCGAGCTCTGGGACCTTCGCGACCGGTGTCACGGCCTACTCGGAGCCGACGATCAACGTCGACGGCGTCATGGCCTCCTCGGAATGGAGCAGCACGCTAGGTGACGTCTTCAACACCTCCACAACCGGCGTCCAGGGCGGCTTCACGTTCGGCAACACCGGGACGACGATGTACTTCGCCCAAGGCGGCATCACCTCCTCCAGCACCACGGACGTGGTGCTCTACTTGGCGGACGTCGGCCCTGGCTCCACCACCACCGACACGAGCACGACCGGGCTCAGCGCGGCGAACAGCAATCCTGTGCTCGAGCTGGGTGGCGGCACGTTGCCGTTCGCAGCCGGTTACGCGATCGTCATCAATACGACGAGCGCCAGCGGCACGACCTGCGCAGCCTCGGCCTGCGTGACGAACTACAAGTTCGACCACGCAACCGGGAAATGGCAGGCCGCGCTTGGTCCGGCAATCACCGACGTCACGGCGGTCGTGACGGCGAACGCTCTCGAGGCGTCTATCCCGACAGTACACATCTCCGGGAGCGGCGTCATCGATCTGGCGGGTGCCCTGGTGACGGGCGCTGGTACCGCGGGAGCCACTCTCACCGGAGCGTGGCCGCAGACGACGAGCAACCTGTGGGGCTTCGTGTCCGACACGACCTCGACCTGCCTGGCTCCGGATCTGACGATTCAGTAACTGCGCCCATACATAGCGCCTAGAGCCTGAAGTCGAGATTCGGCGCTTCCCATCGCGAGGCGGTCCCCCACGGGGGCCGCCTCGCGGCTTTTTGTGTGCCCGGCCTGGGCGTGACATGCGAGTACCGGTCCTTCCGGAACCTTTGGTCGGTCGGTACGCGCGCCGCAAGTTTGACGTTTGCCGGGCCGAGGCTCAAGCCGGCACGCCTGCAGTGCATCGGGCTTCGCGGCGTGACGACCGGGTGACGAAAGCTCCGGGTCCCGCGACGAGCAACCGGCGACAGCGCAGGTCCGATAGAGGGGCACCATCCACTCCTCTAGGCGCAAAAACCCGATGAACTCGAAACCTGCCTTCTCAAAGTTGGACTGGCCCGACGCACGCCCATCGCACACAATGTGCGCCGCAACACGCGCGGACGCTCGCGAATCGGGCGCCTCGTGTCACCCCGACCCAAGGAAAGCCGTGCTCCTTCGTGATGCTCAACCCACGCTGCGGAACCGGCGGGCAAACCGGGTCCGACGGTTCTTCATCCCCGCGCTGACGGCCCTGTGCATCACGCTCCTCCTCGGCGCAATGGGGTGCTCGGCGAACATCCGGCAAGCGGGTGGCCTCGAGCTCGTGATCGCGACGAATTTGAGGATCCCCGACGACTTCGATTCCATCCAGGTGCGCATCCAGCAGCAGCTCGACGATGGCGGTTGGCGCCCACCTGTCCTCGACGCGAGCTACGCGATGCAGCCCCCATCGGACCTTCCGACGCGCTTCGCAATTGCCGCCGGCACGAGTCCCGATCAAGTGGTTCTCATCGACGTCACGGCCCAGCTTAGTGGACGCCCGATCGTCAAGAGCGAAGCACTCATTCAGGTGCCCACGGATCGCGTTGACGAGTACACGGTCCTGCTGACGGCCAAATGCGTCGAAGTCATCTGTCTCGAGGGCAATACGTGCGATCCCGAAACCGGGATGTGCATTTCGAATGTTGTCGACCCGAGTCAATTGCCTCCGTATGCGCCGGGGCAGACGATCGATGCCGGTCCGCTGGAGGACGTAGTCATTCCAACGGCCGACAGCGCGGGTCTGGATGCAACCGTCGAGTCAGCGGACACAGGCGCAGACTCCGGCACGGCTCGCGACGCAGGGACAGAAACGGACACTGGTGCTGGTGACGACGCGTCCGCAAACGGCGAGTCCGGCATCCCGAGCGACGCTACGGCCCAGGGCGACGCGCCCAGCGAGGACTGCTCTGCACTGCCGGATGGTACGTCGTGCGGTCCGCAAAGGTCGTGCTGCGGAGGAGCATGCGTCGACACCCAGACAGACTCGAACAATTGCGGCGGGTGCGGTAGCAAGTGCGCCATATCGAGCGGCGCGACGTGCACGGCAGGACGTACTCGATTGCGGTGAACGCGACGACGGTCTACTGGCTCGACGTGAATCCCGTCGGTTCCGTGATGTCCGAACCGATTGCGGGCGGTGCACCGCACCTGCTATCGTCCGCCCAGAACCCCGCCGCGGTCGCCCTCGACGCAACCAGCATCTATTGGACGACCGACACCCAAGCAGGGGCTGTCGTGAGAATGCCCCTGGGTGGTGGTACGCCCGTCACGCTGGCTTCTGGACAGAACTCCCCGAACGGCATCGCGGTGGACGAGACCAGCGTGTACTGGACGACCAATGGGGCCGTGATGAAGGTGCCCCTCGCCGGCGGCGCGACCGTCACCGTAGCGTCCGGGCAGACTACGCCTTATGGCATCGCAGTAGACGACAGCTTTGTCTACTGGACCGACTCGGGCAGCGGCACGGTAATGAAAGTAGCCAAATAGGGGATCGGTTGGTCGTCGTGTACGAGTGGCAGCGCCCAGCGCCACACGAAGCGACGCCGAGCAAAGACCGTCGCGGTCCTTGTCGCCCTGCCTCGCGATCCGAGATGACAACCATCACTACCCGGGTCGCTTTGCCTCGCGATCCGAGATGACAACCATCACTACCCGGGTCGCTTTGCCTCGCGAACGCAGACGACAACCATCACCACCCCGGTCGCTTTACCTCTCGATCCGAGCCGACAACCCTCGCGACCCCTGTCGCTTTGCCTCGCGATCCGAGCCGACAACCCTCGCGACCCCTGTCGCTTTGCCTCGCGATCCGAGCCGACAACCC
>Ga0102924_1003067_pt1 | contig 17692 bp, 11 predicted proteins | sample PaiPotPPM11metaG_FD_80116 | JGI IMG/M metagenome (GOLD analysis project Ga0102924, IMG submission 80116) | Iron sulfur acid spring bacterial and archeal communities from Banff, Canada, to study Microbial Dark Matter (Phase II) - Paint Pots PPM... ...
CGTCCTGCCCGTCTACAACGAGGTCGGCCACCTGGCGCAGGAGGTCAAGCGCATCCGTTCGGCGCTGGACACCAGCGGTCGGACCTTCGAGATCATCGTCGTCGACGACGGCTCCGACGACGGCTCCGGTGAGGCGCTCGAGGCCATCGACGGCATCCGCCTGATCCGCTTCACGATCAACCGGGGGACCGGCTCGGCCCGCAAGGCGGGGACCCGGGCGGCCGTCGGCCGGGTGGTGGTGTGGACCGACTGCGACCTCACCTATCCCAACGAGGACATCCCCCGCCTGGTGGACGCCGTCGACGAGGGCTGGGACCAGGTGGTCGGAGCCCGGACCTCGGAGCAGGGCACGGCCCGGGCCCTGCGGGTGCCCGCCAAGTGGCTGATCCGCACCCTGGCCTCCTACCTCACCGACACCAAGATCCCCGATCTCAACTCCGGCCTGCGGGCGTTCCGCCGGGAGGTCGGGCTCCAGTTCCTGTATCTGCTGCCCGTCGGCTTCTCGTGCGTGACCACCATCACCATGGTGTTCCTGGCCAACGGCTACTCGGTGCGGTACGAGCCCATCGACTACTTCCCCCGGGCCGGCCACTCGAAGTTCCACTGGTGGACCGACACGCGGCGCTACCTGCTCCAGGTGGTGCGGATGGTGCTGATGTACAACCCGCTCCGCGTGTTCGGTCCCCTCGGGATCAGCCTGCTCGTCCTCGGCATGGCCAAGGTGGGCTACGACCTCGGGACCAAGCACGGGCGCATCGCCACCAACACCATCGTCGTCCTCATCGCCGCCGGCATCGTGGTGATGATCGGGCTTCTCGCCGACCTGCTGGTGCAGCTCAACCGGCCGCGCGATGCGGTCGACCCCGCCCACCGGGCCTGAAGGCTCGCCGGACCCCAGGTGCCGTCAGGCCGAGGCGGACTGGGTGGCGGCCTGGGCCGCCTTCAGCGCCGCCCGGTGGCGGTCGGCCGCCCAGCACACGGCGTCGCGGGCGACCGCGGGGTGCAGCTGCCAGCTGGTGAGCCGTTGCTCCACGGCGCTGGCGTCGGGGTCCAGCTCCAGCATGGTCAAGGCCAGGCTCTGGGCCCGGCGCCGGGTGGCGTCGGCCACCACCCGGCCCAGCTGGGCCTGCTGCCAGGCCTCGTGGGCGGCCTGCAGCGGCTCCGGCAGGCGGTTGAGCTGGCGGCGGCTGAGGGGCGGGAGCCGGCGGCGCACCTCGAGGGTGCCGCCCACCATCCGGGCCATGTCGAACTGGCACGACCGCCACAGGGCCCGGATGAACGGCGAGTGCCGCCCGCCCTTGTCCCCCAGGCCGAGCTCGCGTGCCGTGTCGGCCAGCGGGAGCTCGAAGCCCTCCGGGCTGCGGTCGAAGGCGGCCGCGATCCGGCGGAGCAGCCAGGTGGTCGACGGCCCCAGGATCGGCAGCCAGAACCGCTCGACGTAGCTGGACCGGGGGTCGAACCCCAGGGTGTCGATGACCTCGTCGATCCACGGACGGATGGGCAGGGCCACGTCGGCGAACAGGTCCTGGGGGACCTCGGGGACGGGCTCGTCGGTGAGGAGGGTTGCGTCTTCCATGGTCGCTCCTTGATGTTCGGCTGCCTAAGAAAGCATTTCATGCTGTCTCATGATCTGTCAACCTGCTCGCTACCATTCGGGGCGTGCACGAAGCGGCCGCCCGCTGGATCCGGAACGCCGACGCCGTGACCCTGTTCACCGGCGCCGGCATCTCGACGGCCTCGGGGATCCCGGACTACCGCGGTCCGCAGGGGGTGTGGACCCGCAACCCGGACGCGGAACGGATGGCCACCCTCAGCCACTACCTCCACGATCCTGAGGTGCGCCGGGCGTCGTGGCGCAACCGGGTGGACTCCCCGGTGTGGCGGGCCGAGCCCAATGCCGCCCACCGGGCCCTGGCCGGGTTCGAGAGCGGCGGAACGCTGGTCGGCATCGTGACCCAGAACGTCGACGGCCTCCACCAGCGGGCGGGCTCGGACCCCGCCCTCGTGGTCGAGCTCCACGGCAACATGCACTGGACACGGTGCTGGGCCTGCGGGGACCGCCGGCCGATGGCCGAGGCACTCGACCGGGTCCGGGCGGGCGAGGACGACCCGCCGTGCCTGGTCTGCGGCGGGATCCTGAAGTCGACGACGATCAGCTTCGGGGAGAACCTCGAGCCCGCGGTCCTCCAACGGGGCCAGGACGCCGCCGACGCCGCCGAGGTGTTCGTGGCTGCCGGGTCGAGCCTGGCCGTCCAGCCGGCGGCCTCCCTGGTGCCCCGGGCCCGGCGGCGGGGGGCCCGGATCGTCATCGCCAACCAGGAGCCCACCCCCTACGACGGGCTGGCTGACGCCGTCCTGCGCGATCCGCTGGCCGACCTGCTGCCGGTGCTCTTCGGCTCTGGTGCATGAAATGCACTGAAAGTCGAGACCGCCGCCAAGCTTGGCGGCGGAGTTGGGGAACATGGCGCCAAAGCCGCCGCCAATGTTGGCGGCGGTTTTGGTGAGGATCGCCGGGCCGGAATGCCGACCCCGCCGCTAAGGTTTCACTCCATATGGCGACGTTCCGCGAGCTGCTGACCAAGGCCAAGTCCGAGATCGTCGAGGTGGACACGGCCGGTGCCGAGGGGCGACTCGGCACGGCGATGTTCCTCGACGTCCGGGAGCCCGACGAGTACTCCCAGGGCACGATCCCGGACTCTGTCCACATCCCCCGCGGCCAGCTCGAGACCAATGTCGAGGGACGGATCCCCGACCACGCCGCCGAGGTGGTCGTGTACTGCGCCGGGGGCACCCGGTCCGCCTTCGCCGCCAAGACCCTCGCCGAGCTGGGCTACACCAACGTGGTCTCGATGGCCGGAGGCTTCAACCGCTGGAAGGACGAGGGGCGCAGCTGGAAGGTCCCCCAGTCGCTGACCGCCGAGCAACGCAATCGCTACCAGCGCCACCTCCTGCTCCCGGAGGTGGGCGAGGCGGGCCAGCTCAAGCTCCTCGACGCCAAGGTCCTGCTCCTCGGAGCCGGCGGCCTGGGGTCGCCCGCCGCCCTGTACCTGGCCGCCGCCGGCGTGGGGACTCTGGGGATCATCGACATGGACGTGGTGGACGCCTCCAACCTCCAGCGCCAGGTCCTCCACAACATGGACCGGATCGGCGACCGCAAGGTCGACTCGGCCAAGAAGACGCTCACGGCCCTCAACCCCGACGTCGCCGTCGTCACCTACGACACCCGGCTCGGAGCGGACAACGTCCTGGACATCATCCGGGGTTATGACGTGATCGTCGACGGCACCGACAACTTCCCGACCCGCTACCTGGTCAACGACGCCTCCCTGATCGAGGAGATCCCGGTCGTCTACGGGGCCATCTTCCGCTTCGAGGGCCAGGTCAGCGTGTTCCACCCGTATGCGGGGCCGTGCTACCGCTGCCTGCTCCCCGAGCCCCCTCCCGCCGAGATGGCGCCCTCATGCGCTGAGGCGGGGGTCCTCGGCGTCCTGCCGGGCATCATCGGCAGCCTCCAGGCCATGGAGGCCATCAAGATCCTGCTCGGCCTGGGCGACACCCTGGCCGGGCGACTCCTGGCCTACGACGCCCTGGAGACGTCGTTCCGGGCCTTCAAGGTGCGGCGGGACCCGGAGTGCCCGGCGTGCTCGATCCCGAAGGATCGCATCCGGATCGCCGAGTACGACGACCTCTGCATGCCGCACGCCGCCGGCCATTAGGGGAACGTGGCCGGGATTACCCCCGGCCGGAAGCGGGCACCCCTAGTCGGTGTCCCTGTCGACCGCGACGGAGTTCCACGGCCCGGGGCATGGTGCCCTGCCGGGCGACCAGGCGCTGGCCCCCGTCTTCGACCGCACGGTCGAGGAGGGGACCCGCCGGCTGAGCCGCACGTGGCCGGGCCTGCTGGCCACCGGGTGGGTCGGGGGCATGGACGTCGGGATCGGGATCCTCGCCCTGGCCCTGGTCAAGCAGCAGTCGGGCTCGGCCCTCCTCGGGTCGCTGGCCTTCGGGGTGGGGTTCATCGCCCTGACCCTGGCCAGCAGCGAGCTGTTCACCGAGAACTTCCTGGTCCCCATCGCCGCCATCGTCGCCGGACGGGCCCGGATCCGGTCGCTGCTCAGGTTGTGGCTGGGGACCCTGGTCATGAACCTGCTCGGTGGGTGGGTGATCATGGGCATCGTCGTCGTCGGCCTGCCCCAGCTCAAGCCCACCCTGATGGAGCTGGGCCGGCACTTCGTGACCATCGGGCTCGGGTGGGAGGCGTTCTGTGCCGCCATCCTGGGGGGCGGGATCATCACCCTCATGACCTGGATGCAGCAGGGGTCCGACTCGGAGGGCGCCCACATCGTCGCCGCCGTGGTGGCCGCCTTCCTGCTGGCGGCGGGCAGCCTCAACCACGCCATCGTCATGAGCCTGGAGATGTTCGGCGCCATCCAGTCCGGGGCCACGTTCGGGTACCTGGCGTGGTTCAAGGCCTTCCTCGTCGCCGGTGCCGGCAACATGGTCGGCGGGATCGGCTTCGTGACCCTCCTCCGCCTCATCCAGGTCGGGAGGGCCAAGATCGAGCACGAGCGGGAGACGGCGCCCGCGGAGCGGGCTTGAAGGCGTCGAGGGTGCGCCCCGGGAAGCGGGTGGTTGTCGTACACTTGGGCGCCGCGGGGCAGGGCAATGGCGCTCGGTCTTGGCGCGGGATGGAAATGTCGACAGGGGGTGAGCATGGCGACTAGGGCACCCCTGGAGATCCCGCCCGAAGAGGGCCCGGACCGTGACCGGGCGCTGGTGCGCTCCCACGTCGACGGTGACCCGACCGCCTTCCAGCACCTCGTCCGGCGGCATTACCAGTCCATGCTCGGCCATGCCTACCGTCGTCTGCGCGACGAGCGGGCGGCCGAGGACGCCGTGCAGGAGGCGCTCCTACGGGCCTATCGGTCGCTGGGCGAGCACCATGCCGACTACCGCCTTGGTCCGTGGCTCCATCGCATCCTCGCCAACGTGTGCACCGATGAAGGGCTTCGCCGCCGTCGGGAGGTGGACCTCCAGCAGCGGTTGTCCGCCGAGCTGGTGGTGCTGCCCCGGTCCGAGCCGGCCCAGGACGACCTGGCCTACGTCACGGCAGCCATCGATGCGCTACCGGACAACTACCGGGAGGTGCTGGTCCTCAGGGACGTCCTCGAGCTCGACTATGCCGATGTCGCCGACCGGGCGGGGATCTCCGAGGAGAACGCCCGGGCGCGCGTTTCCCGGGCGCGAGCCGCCCTGCGCAAGCTCGTCGCCACCACGGTGACCCTGGGCATCCTCCTCGGCCGCTTCCTCCGGCGCGGCGCCACGGGGACGCCCCGGCTCATACGCGAGGTCTCCACCGCTGCCGCCACCATGCCCCCCGAGGCGATGACGGTGCCGGCCCGTTCCGTCGGCGCCGCGTCCACCCTGGCCATGACCGCGGTGGCCGTGGCGACGATCAGCATCCCGGCGTTGGTCAGGGCGCCTCAGACTGCGCCCACCCCCGCCCAACAGGGCAGTGGGGGAACGGCCGTGGTCTCCGGCCCCAACACCCGCGGCGCCCAGGCGGTTGTCGCGGTGGCGGCGGCTTCGCAAGCCGAGGAGCCGGCGGCGGACCCGGCGTTGACCTCCTCGACGACGTCGACGACCATAGCCGACAAGGTCGTCGTGAACGACGTCACCACCATGATCACGACGACGACCACCTCCCCGCGTCCGGAGCTCCAGGCTTCGAATCCGGCGACCAGCCCCGGGGCCGACTACCAGCCGGCCTTCCCCAGCTGGACGGGCGCCCCCATCCCCGCGCCCTCGGGCCCGGCCATCCCGGTTTCCAACCTGAGCGGCCCGGGACTGCAGGTCACGGCGACCAATGGCAGCGACGATCTGTCCGGCCCCGCCGTGCTCGGCTGGACGGCGGCCGACGCCAGCGGCTCGTACGCCGGCAGCCTCGCCGTGCCGCCGTCGGCGTGCGGGACGCTGTTCTCCGGGACGCTCAGTGTCCCGTCGGCGTCGGGGACGTCGTCGGGCACGCTGCACCTGGTGGCCGAGATCGATGCCGCCCAGACGGGCACCACCGCCACCACCTACGGCTTCGTCGGCCAGGCCACGGCCTCCGGCATCCCGGGCTACGCCGGTGCGGGGTGGGTGCGCGGCACGGTCAAGGTCTACGGCGACCACGCCGACGTCGTGGCCCAGGTCTGGGGCCGCGGCGAAGGTGATGCGCCGACCGGCCCGGCTCCGTGCGCCACCCAGTCGGTGGCGCCGGCATCGCCCTCAGGCGCCTCGGGGTCCGCCGGCTCATCAGGATCGACCACCACGACGAGCACCACGGTGGCGTCGGGCACCACGGACCGGAAGTCGGGCTGAACCCGCCTGCCGGTAGGATCACGGCCGATGGGAGCAGCCTCCACCGACCCTGACCGCAGGACCGATTCCGGGATCGAGATCAAGCCGGTGTACGCCCCGAGCGATCTCGTGGGCTGGGATCCCGATGCGCAGCTCGGTGCTCCGGGGTTATACCCCTACACGCGGGGCATCCGGCGCGACATGTACCGGGGCCGGCCCTGGACGATCCGGCCTTACTCGGGATTCGGCACCGCGGAGGCCACCAACGAGCGCTGGAAGATGCTGCTCGCCAACGGCTCGACCGGCCTGTCCTGCGCCTTCGACCTGCCGACGCAGATGGGCTATGACTCGGATCACCCTCGAGCTGAGGGTGAGGTCGGCAAGGTGGGGGTGGCGATCGACTCCCTGGCCGACATGCGGGTGCTGCTCGGCGGTCTCCCGTTGGACAAGGTCACGACATCGATGACGATCAACTCGACGGCGGCGATCCTGCTGCTCCTCTACGAGCTGGTCGCCGATGAGCAGGGCATCCCCCCGTCGGCGCTGGGGGGGACGATCCAGAACGACATCTTGAAGGAGTACGTGGCCCGGGGTACCTACGTCTATCCACCCCGCCCGTCCATGCGCATCATCACCGACATCTTCGCCTACTGCTCGGAGCGGATGCCGCAGTGGAACACCATCTCGATCTCCGGCTACCACATCCGGGAGGCGGGATCCACAGCCGTCCAGGAGATCGCCTTCACCCTGGCCAACGGCATCGCCTACGTGGCGGCGGCGGTCGACGCCGGACTGGAGGTGGACGAGTTCGCGGGACGCCTGTCGTTCTTCTGGAACGCCCACAACAACCTCTTCGAAGAGGTCGCCAAGTACCGTGCCGCCCGCCGGATGTGGGCCCGGATCATGACGGATCGCTTCGGGGCGAAGGCGGAGAAGTCGAAGCTCCTCCGATTCCACACGCAGACGGGGGGATCCACCCTCACGGCCCAGCAGCCCGAGACCAACCTCATCAGGGTGACCCTCCAGGCACTCTCGGCGGTGCTCGGGGGCACGCAGAGCCTCCACACCAACGGCTTCGACGAGGCGTTGGGGCTCCCGACGGCCAAGGCAGCCAAGCTCGCGCTGCGGACCCAGCAGGTGATCCAGGCGGAGTCGGGGGTCATCGATACCGTCGATCCGCTGGCCGGCTCGTACTTCATCGAGTCACTGACCGACGAGGTCGAACGCCGGGCGTGGGCCTACCTGGAGCGCATCGACGAGCTCGGGGGGGCGGTCGCCGCGATCGAGCAGGGCTTCATGCAGGACGAGATCGAACGGGCCGCCTACGAGTACGCCAAGGCGGTGGACAACGAGGAGAAGGTCATCGTCGGGGTGAACAAGTACGTCGAAGACTCCCCCGAGGCGTCCGAGGTGTTCCCGATCGACCCCGCCCTCCAGGCCGCCCAGGTCGCCTCGGTGCGATCGGTCCGAGGCGCTCGCGACCAGGCAGCGGTCGACGCCGCCCTTGCCGATCTCGGTGCCGCCGCACGGGGGACCCACAACCTGCTGCCACCGATGCGCGAGGCGCTACGCCTGATGGCCACCCTGGGTGAGGTCAGCGACGTGCTCCGGGCCGAGTTCGGGGTGTACCAGCCCGTCCGGTAGCCGGAAGAAGATGAATTTCCAGCCAAACCTTGTCACAGCGGCAGCACGAAGTAGGTTCTCATGGTCGTTGCCGTGGCACTACGGGCAACGTGGCCCAAAACCAACCGAGCCAGGAGGCTTGATTTGACCGGACGTTTCAGCCGACTTTGGAAGGGAGCAGCAATCGCGTCGATTACCGCGATGGCTGGGTCTCTTGCCTTGGTCGCCACTACCGCAGCGCCGTCCAGCGCGGCGACACCCTCGTGCGTGGGCTTTTCGTTCACGCGCGTCTCAGGTCCCGATCGGTTCGCCACCGCAGCCGCACTCGCCGAGGGAGCTTTCCCCGGTGGAGCGACGACGGTGCTGATCGCCACCGGCTTCAACTTCCCTGACGCCCTCGCCGGCAACTACCTCGCCGGCCAGGACAACGCTCCCATCCTCCTGGTCAACAAGACGGACCCTGTCCCCTCGGCCACGCTGACCGCCCTGCAGGCGCTCAAGGCCAAGAACGTGGTCATCCTCGGTGGCACCGACGCGGTCGGTGCTGACGTCGCGACGACGCTGGCGGGCACCACGTCCACTTCCAGCGGCGCCGGCAACCTCAACGTGACCCGGATCGGTGGCCTCACCCGGTACGACACGGCCGAGATGGTCAACGAGGCGCCCGGCGCCACGGCCGTCGGCCTGTACCAGGGCAAGAAGACCGCCTTCCTGGCCCGCGGCGACGACTTCCCTGACGCCCTCGGCGCCGGTCCTGTCGCCGACTACATGCACTTCCCGGTGATCCTCACCAGCCCGACCACGCTGTCGCCCCAGGCGTCCGCGACGATCTCCGCCCTCGGGATCCAGCAGCTGCTGGTCCTCGGCGGGACGGCGGCCATCGCCACCAGCGTCGAGCAGGCCGCTGACACCAACGGTGTCACGACCCTGCAGCGCTTCCCGGGTGTCGATCGCTCGGACACCAGCCGCCTGCTGGCGGACTACGCCCTCACCAACTTCGGCTTCGTCAACTCGAAGTTCACGGTGGCCTCGGGCGACGAGGCGTTCGGCGGTGCCGACGCTCTGGCGTCCGGTCCGTTCAGCGCCCATCAGGGCCCGGTCCCGACGCTCGTGACCAACACGGTCACGGACCCGGGTCAGGTCGTGACCTTCGCCAGCGAGCACTCCACGACCGAGTCGCAGGGCTTCGCCGCCGGCGGGACAGTCCCGCTGCCCGACTCCACCCTGGCCCTCATCTCGGCCAAGATCACCGGTCCGGCCTGCTCGCCGGGTGGCGTGGTGCTCGCCAGCACCACCGGCAACCCGGGTAGCACGGTCAGCGGCACGGTCACCAACCCGGGCTCGGTGACGGCTCTGACCGTCTCCGGCTGTGGCCTCGGCACGACCACCACGACCGGTGGCACGACCACGACCACCCCGGTTCCCGTGACGTTCAACTCGACGACGGGTGCCTTCTCGATCACCATCCCGGCCAGCCAGGCCAACGGGAGCTGTGTCCTGACGTTCACGTCCACCCTCACGGGCGGCACGACCCAGGTCACCCAGATTCCGTTCACCGTCAACAGCGGGGCCCAGACGGCGCAGGCCTACACGGTCACGCCCAGCTCGCCGCAGAACGCCAACGTCGCCGGCGGTACGACCCAGAACATCACCTACACGGTGTCTGGCATCCCGACCGGCGTGCCGGTGGACATCGAGTTGTTCGCCTGCACCAACGCCCCGACCACACCCGGTTCGTCGACGTTCCCCAACAGCTCCAACCCGGGCGGCACCGGTAACGTGGCCGTCCCCGGGAGTGCTGGCGGGGCGACGATCACCCAGGTCAACGGGACCGGCGTGACCGGCGCTCAGCTCGTGACGAACCAGGCTGCCACCAGTGCCGGGACGCTCACGTTCCAGGTGACCAGCAGCACCGTCGGCTGCGTCGTGCCGGTGGTCTTCAGCAACGCCGACGGTGACAACCTGCTCAACCTCGGCACCAACAACCAGCCCACCGAGCCCTTCGGCGTCGGTGGTTCGGCGAACTTCCAGAACCTCGCCACCGCCGGTCCGATCACGGCCGGCACGGTCTCGGCACCGTCGAGCACGCAGTTCACCGAGAACGGCTTGACCTACAACTACGGGCCCAACGACACCTACCAGTTGATGGTCGGAGGTACGTGCACGGCGTCGACGTACGCGGTCTTCCAGCAGCGTCTCTCGACGGGCGATCAGGTGACCGGGACCTACAACCCGCCGCCGGGTGGTCCGGGCAGCACCTTCTGCCTCAACGACATTGCCCCGGCCGCGCCGACGGCAGTGACCACGAGCGCAGGAACCGGCACCAACACCGGCGCTGCCGGCATCCAGGTGAACTTCAACGACTCGGCCACGCCGACCGTTGCGTCCTACAACATCTACCGGGCGACGGCCATCCAGCCGACGATCACCGGTGGGACGGTCACCTGCCCGACGCTGACCAATGCTGGTGTGACGACGTCGCCTCAGACGCCGCCGCCCGCCAGCAGCGGATACGCCAAGATCGGCTCGGTCACCGACACCACGCCGACGGTCGGCAGCAGTGGGACGTACACGTTCTTCGACAGCACGGCCACCGTGCCGCCGACGACGACGCCCACCAATCCCGAGTACTGCTACGTGGTGACGTCGGTTGACGCCACCGGGCAGGAGGGGAACCCGAGCGCCATCAGCGGTCCCACGGCTGCCACGGCATCCTCGGGCGTGCCGGCGTTCACCAGCGCGGCTGCTGGCGCAAGCACGGTGCAGGTGACCTACAACCAGGCCATCAACCCCGCCACCGTCGACTCGAACGGGTCGGACTTCACGGTCACCTACACGGTGAGCAATGTCACCACCGCTGATCCCGTGACTGCAGCTTCGGGCTCCGGCTCGACGGCGACCATCACGGTCGCCAACGCGATCCCGTCCGGTGCGACGGTCGTGGTCACGGCCCAGAACGGGACGATGGACCTCAACACGGTGTGCGCCTCGGGCTCGACCACCAACTGCCAGGCCCCGGGCAGCCAGGTCCAGACGGTGGCGGGCGCTGCGGCTCCGGCCTTCGCGTCCTCGTCGGCGTCTCACACCACTGACACGATCACCGTCGTCTACAACGAGCCCGTCAACTGCACGACGGTCGGCCCTGCCGACTACACCGTGCAGTCGCCCAACGGGACCACCGATGCGGCGACGACGGCGACGTGCGTGTCCCCGAGCGGGGGCTTCAGCTCCAGCGTCGTGCTCGGTGGCTTCGGCACCCCCCTGGTGCTAGGCAACACCTACACGGTCACCTCGACCGGCGCCGGACCGGCTGACTCGCTCGGCCACGTCCAGCCCTCCGGCCAGACCACCAGCGGCACGGTCGCCTAAGCTGACTGCTTCACACACAAGGCTGTAGCCAACGGCCCGGCCCCCTTCGGGGGGCCGGGCCATTGGCCGTTTTGGGGCCCTGGTGTATGCGACCCTTTGTCCAACGACGAGCTAGCCTCCGGGGCGGGGACTTCCCACCGAGGAGGCAGAGATGGGGACATCGGTTCGGCGAGGTGGTCGGCGCGGGGTGGCGCTGGCAGCGGCGGCAATGCTGGCGCTGCCGGTGGTGGTGATCGGCGCCACGCCGGTCGGGGCGACGGCGAGCTTCACCCTGACCCGGCTGGCCGGGGCGGACCGCTACGCCACCGCCCAGCAGGTGGCCGCCGCCACCTTCGTCTCGGCTGACACGGCGATCCTGGCGACGGGCGCCAACTTCCCCGATGCCCTGGCTGCGTCCTTCCTCGCCGGCAACCAGGCCGGTGGGGCGCCGATCCTGCTGACCACCGTCCACGACCCCATCCCGGCGGCCACGCTGTCCTCGCTCAACTCTCTCAAGGTCAAGAACGTCATCATCGTCGGCGGGACGTCGGCGGTCGGCGACGACGTGGCCACCACCCTCGGCCAGACGGCGTCGAGCAATACGGCGGGTGGCAACCTGAGCGTGACCCGGCTGTCGGGCCCCACCCGCTACGACACGATGGCCGCCATCGACACGGCGACGGGGACCGCCGTGGGCACCTTCAACGGCAAGAAGACCGCCTTCGTCGCCACCGGTGCCGACTTCCCCGACGCCCTGGGGGCCGGCCCGGTCTCGTACGCCGAGAAGTTCCCGGTCGTCCTCACCTACCCGACGTCGCTGGCACCGCAGGCCAGGAGCACGCTCACTGCGCTCGGCATCCAGCAGGTGCTGGTCCTGGGCGGGACCGCCGCCGTCTCCGCCGGCGTGGAGAGCGCCATCAACGCCATGGGCATCCCCACCCTCCAGCGCTTCGCCGGCACCGACCGGTCCAACACTGCCCAGCTCGTCGCCGACTACGCCGTCACCAACTTCAAGTTCAGCAAGACGCTCGTCGATGTCGCCTCCGGGGACGAGAGCTTCGGGGGGGCCGACGCGTTGGCCAGTGGCCCACTCGGCGGCACCAGCTTGGTCCCGACCTTGATCACCGACTCGGTCACCAACGCGGGGTCGGCGCTCGGCTACGCCAGCGAGCATGCCGCCACGCTCACCGGCGGGTTCGCCCTGGGCGGCACGGACCCGCTGCCCGACAGCACGGTGCGGGCCATCGAGGCGGCGGGCGGCAACACCAGCGCCTCCCAGGCCATCGCCCTCAACTCGACCACGGTCCCCGCCGGTGGCACGCTGAGCGGGACCGTGGCGTCGCCGTCAACGGTCGCCAAGATCACGGCGAACGGATGCGGTCTCACCAACCAGGCGGTGACGTTCTCCTCCTCGACCGGCGCCTTCAGCCTCACCATCCCCGCCACCCAGGCGGCCGGCACCTGCCAGCTGTCCTTCGCAGTGACGTACAACAACGGGACGGCGGGCCAGACGGATACGTTCACCATCACCGTCAACCACTCGACCGCCGCCCTGGCCGCGCCGACGCTGGCCAGCGTGACCGTGGCCCGCGCCGCTCCACCGGCGAACGACACGGCCACGTTTACCTTCAACCAGGCCCTCTCGTCGGCGATCCCGTCGGCCGCCGCTTTCCGCCTCTACCGGGCGTCAGGGGCCTACTCATCCGGCGTCGGCGCCCCGGCGGCCACCACCAACGGGTGGACGGTCTCCTTCCCACCGGGTTCCGCGGACAACGTGACGCTGGGTGCGGTCCAGGCCGGGGCGGTGACCAACGCCGCCGGCGACAAGAACTTCCCGGGCTCGGTCGCCGCCTCCGGACCCGCCGCCACGTTGACCACGAGCGAGCCGGACCTGACCGGGGTGGGGACGCCGACCGCCGTCGGTACCACGTCGTTCACGGTCGTCTACACCTTCGACAAGGCGGTGCAGACCACGCCCAACGGAGCCGGCACCTTCTGCGTGATCCCCACGGCCGGATCGACGACCCCGGTGTTCGAGGTGGTCGAGTCCAACGGGACGGTGATCCCCGAATCGAGCACCACCCCGCCGTACTCCATGGCGCTGACCGGTGGCCAGACCACCTGCTCGCCCTCGACGACGGTGACGGCGACCTTCCCGGGCAACCTGGCGAACCTCACGTTGGTGGCGGGCGCGGTGGACGCCGGACGGGTCCAGGGATCGGGCGGCGACACCACCGGCAACCCCCTGGGCTCCCAGCCCATCAGCGGCGCCTCAGCGTCGCCCAGCTACCCGGTGTTGGAGCAGGCGGTCGAGACCTACGCCGCCGGCACGACGACCACCGACGTGACCCTGATCTATAGCACTCACCCTGGGTCGCCTGCCCCCGCCGGCGGCTTCAACCTGATCGAGGGCAGCGGTCAGGAGGTGCCGGCGACGGCCACCCCGACGGCCGGTACGGACCCGTCGACCCTCCTCGTCTCGTTCCCGTCGACCGCCCTGGCGACGGCGGTCGGGGTGGCGGTCAGCGTCAACGCCGTCCCCTCGGCTCCGGACACGGCCATCGCCTTGACCGGACAGGGCGCGACGGTCGGTCCCGTGGTTTTGCCTGATCTCACCGGGGTGACGGTCACGCCGGCCTCCGGGATCGCCGGGCCCACGGTCACGTTCACCTTCGACAAGAAGTACACCGCCGCCACCGCCCCCGGGTCGGACTTCGCCGTGTACACCAGCCAGGGGGTGGGGACGGCGGCGGCGGGAACGGGGACTATCTCCGGCAACACCGTGGTCTTCTCGTGCCAACTGGCGGTCAGCTGCATGTCGGGGTTCAGCGCCTCGCAGCTGGCGGGGATGGCCGCCGCCGGCGTCCAGGACACCAGCACCGACAACCCGCCCATCGCCCCGGAGGCGGCGGTGACCTGAGGGGGTCCCGGGTAGCGTCTGGGCGTGGCCGTACGCTTCGCCATCATCGGCGGTGGGCCGGCGGGTAACACCGCCGCCACCTACGCCGCCCGCCTCGGTGCGGAGGTGACGCTGATCGAGCGTGACATCGTCGGCGGGGCGGCCCACCTGTGGGACTGCATCCCCTCCAAGGCCATGATCGCCACCGGGGGCGCGATGGGCGAGGCGCGGCGGGCGCCCGGCATGGGCCTGCGGGACCTCGATCCGAGCCTCGACTTCACCGCCCTCAGGGAGCGGATCGCCGGCATCACCACCCGGCTGCACCGCAACGTGACCGACCTGCTCGAGAGCCAGGGGGTGCGGATCGTGGCCGGGGTCGGCCGGTTCAAGGGGCCCCACGAGATCGTGGCGGAGACCGTCCACGGGGTCGAGGAGATCGACGCCGACGCCGTGCTCGTCTGCACGGGCAGCCGGCCGCGGATCCCCGACTGGGCCGAGCCAGACGGTGAGCGGATCCTGACGACCCGCCAGGCCTACCCGCCGCCCGAGCTGCCGTCGCACATGGTGGTGGTCGGGTCGGGGGTGACCGGGGTCGAGTTCGCCCACATGTTCAGCTCCTTCGGGTCGGCGGTCACGTTGATCGTCAGCCGCCAGCAGGTGCTGCCGGGGAAGGATGCGGAGGTGGCGGCGGCCCTGGAGAACGACTTCATCGGGCGGGGGATGCGCCTGTTCAAGGGGGCCCGGGCGGAGAGCGTCGAGCGCCACGGCGACGAGGTCGTCGTCCGCTGTGACGACGGCCGCATGGCCCGGGCCAGCCACGCCCTCCTCGCCATCGGGGCGGTGCCCAACAGCGACGGGCTGTCGCTGGAATCGGCCGGGGTGGTGGTGGATCAGGGGGGCTACGTGCCCATCAACCACCACTGCCAGTCGAACGTGCCGCACGTCTACGCCGCCGGCGACCTGTCCGGGAAGCTGCCCCTGTCATCGGTGGCGGCCATGCAGGGTCGCAAGATCGCCGAGCACGTGATGGGGCTCCACACGCGTGAGCACCGTCACCTCGACTACGACAAGGCGGCGTCGGCCATCTTCACCGAGCCGGAGATCGCCGACGTGGGGCTGGCGGAGACGGAGGCCTTCGCCAGCGGCCGCAAGATCAGGGTCACCAAGGTCCCGTTCTCGGCCAGCGCCAAGGCGCTGATCGAGGGCGACTTCCGGGGGTTCGTGAAGATCGTCTCCGACCCCGCCACCGGGGTGGTGCTGGGGGGCTCCATCGTGGGGCGGCACGCCGCCGAGCTGATCTCGGTCATCGCCCTGGCCGTGACCGCCAACCTCCGGGTCACCGACATCGTGGAGAGCCTGCTGGTGCACCCCGCCCTCGCCGAGTCCCTGGCCGACGCCGCCGAGTGACGCCGGCGGGCGTGGGCTCAGCCGGCTCAGCCGGCGATGCGCTCGGCCAGGCTCCCGGGCAGGTGCTCCGCCTTGGCGCCCACGAGAGCGACGGCATCGGGCACCCGGGCGACGACGTCTTGGGCCCGGGCGACGGTGTCCTGGGCCCGGGCCCGGGCTTGCTTGTTGACGACGCGGGCACGCTTGGTCGCCCGGCGGGCCTGCTTGCGGGCCTTCTTGCGGGCGCGACGGCGGGCGTCCTGGACGCGGTCACCGGCCGTCGCCGGGAACGAGGCGACGGTGTCGGGGAGCACCCGCTTCAGGACCCCGGCGGCGACCTGGGCCGGCCGCTGCTGCTCGCCCTGCACGGCCGTCAGGACGATCAGCGCCCCCGTGGTCGCCGGGACCGCCCACTGCAGGACCTTCAGGCGGCGCTGGGCGGCGGCCACGTCGGGCGGGGTGTCCTCCGACGGTGTCGTGCCATCCAGGACGGGCGGGTCGCCGGCGTCCATCAGCTTCTGCCCCTCCACCCGGGCGTAGGCGGTCACCCCCAGGGCGGCCCCGGTGAGGGCTAGCTTGGCGATGGTGGCGGTGGGGACCCCCTGCTGGGCGGCGACCCGCTTGGAGTTGGACTTGACGAGCAGGGCGCCGCCGACGAGGTGGGCGCCGATGGCGAGGGCATTGGGGCCGGTCCATCGGGCCCAACCAGCGTCGGCCACCCGAGCCCGCTCTTTGGGCTCGCCGGCCTGCCCGGATGCGGCGTTGAGGCCCACGGCTCCCATCAGGGAGCCGCCGAACCAGGCGGCCAACCCGACGTCGTGCAGGGACCGGGCCATGGTGTTGGACTTCGGCATGGCGCCGCCCTACCCATCGCGTGGTGTCCTCAATCGCTCGGTCGGGGTACGGTGCCAGTCCCGTGAGCCGGTTGCCCGAGGATGACCTGCGGCGCATCGCCTACCTGCTCGAGCGCAGCGGAGCGCCGACCTACCGGGTCAAGGCCTTCCGGAACGCGGCGGCGGCGGTGGAGGAGGCCGGTCCGGCCCGGGTGGCGGAGCTGGCCGGGGCCGGGCACCTCCGCACCCTCCAGGGGATAGGGGAGACGACCGAGCGGGTGGTCGTGGAGTCCCTGGCCGGGACCGTGCCGTCCTACCTCGAGCACCTGGAGGGCGAGGTGGCGGGACCGGTGGTCACGGGCGGAGAGGATCTGCGGGCGGCCCTCCGGGGCGACTGCCACAGCCATTCGGACTGGTCCGACGGGGGCAGTCCGATCCGCGAGATGGTCGAGGCCGCCCGTGACCTGGGCCACGAGTACCTGGTGCTCACCGACCACTCGGCCCGGCTGACCGTGGCCCACGGGCTGAGCCGTGACCGCCTGCTGGAGCAGCTCGACGTGGTGGCGTCGGTGGCGGAGGGGCTGGCCCCGTTCCGGCTGCTGACGGGGATGGAGGTGGACATCCTCGAGGATGGGTCCCTCGACGCCGACGACGACATCCTCGCCCGGCTGGACCTCGTGGTCGGCAGCGTCCACTCGAAGCTGCGAATGGACCCGGAGAACATGACCAAGCGGATGGTGGCGGCGGTGGCGTCCCCGCACGTGGACGTGCTGGGCCACTGCACCGGCCGCATCGTCGTCGGGCGGGGACGGCCGGAGTCGACGTTCGACGCCGACATGGTCTTCGCCGCCTGTGCCTCGACCAACACGGCGGTGGAGATCAACTGCCGTCCAGAGCGGCTCGACCCGCCCCGGAGGCTGCTGGCGTCGGCGGTGGAGTGGGGATGCCTGTTCAGCATCGACACCGACGCCCACGCCCCCGGCCAGCTCGATTGGCAGCCTTTCGGGTGCGCCCGCGCCGCCGAGTGCGGGGTCCCGGCCGAACGGGTGGTGAACACGTGGCCGGTGGACGACCTGCTGGAGTGGACCACTGGACACGCGGCGTGACCGGGCCGCGTTTCGGGCGCTTTCCATCGCCTTTCGTTCTTCGCCGTCTGTAGGTCTTGGCGCTCGCCGGGAGCCAAGGCATACAGATCAGGAAGCTGCTGACCCGCCGGCCCGCCGACCGCGCCGGTCCGCCGCCCCACGCCGCCCTCCTACCC
>Ga0102924_1003068_pt1 | contig 17689 bp, 14 predicted proteins | sample PaiPotPPM11metaG_FD_80116 | JGI IMG/M metagenome (GOLD analysis project Ga0102924, IMG submission 80116) | Iron sulfur acid spring bacterial and archeal communities from Banff, Canada, to study Microbial Dark Matter (Phase II) - Paint Pots PPM... ...
ATAGCTGATAGCTGATAGCTGATAGCTGATAAACAATAACCGCCCTAATGCGCTCAGCCACGCAACCTCACTGCCGCCCGCACCGGTTCAAAGCCTTACGGAGCAAAGCATCGCACGAAGCTAGCCCCCGCCTCGCTCCGCACCTTCACCTCACCCACACTAGCGGGCACCACCACCGCCTGTCCCTGCGGCAACTCCACCTCGCCCGCGCCAATCACCTTCGCCGATCCGCCCAGTCCCACCAAACACCCCGGCTCCGCAATCGGGATCACTGCCTCACACCCCGCCGCCACGTCATACCGATCCACCACAAAATACTTCTGTGCAATCAGCCGCGTGTACCCATCCATCTTCACCGGCTGCACCTTGCCCGCCGCCGTGTGCGTCTTCATCACCCGCAGCGCCTGCTCCACGTGCAACTCGCGCGGCCGCCCATAGTCATACATCCGGAACGTCGTATCGCTCGTCTGCTGCGTCTCCAGCAGCACCACGCCCGGTCCGATCGCATGCACCGTCCCCGCATCGACGAACACCATGTCGCTCGCAGTGACCGGCACAAACTCCATCCACTCTTCCAATGTTCCGTTCGCAATCGCCGTCCGAACCGTATCCACCGTCGTCCCCGGCTTCAGCCCCAGCATGATCGTCGCTCCCGGCTCTGCCTCCAGCACGTACCAACACTCCGTCTTGCCGCGCGGCTGTCCCATCGACTGCGCGTGCGCATCGTCCGGATGCACCTGCACCGACAGCTTGTCGCTCGGAAACAGCAGCTTTACCAGCAGCGGAAACTCCGCGCCGTTCGTCGCGCCCAGCAGTGCCTCAGCCGACTCCGCCGCGACCGCAGCCAGCGTCTGTCCTGCCAGAGCGCCCGTTTCGACCACGCTCTGAGGCCCGGTCAGCCAAGCCTCCCCCACCTTCTCCGCCGTTCCGGTCGACTCATACCATGGCCGAAGATCTTTTCTTCCCCATGGCCGTGGACTGAACCACGGCGCCAGCCGAAACGGCCCCAGCTTACCTTTCATCAGTCGTCATCATCCTTCTTCGTCTTCTTCGGCTTTACCAGCAACTGCGCGGGCACCGCCTTGTCGCCCATCGCATCTTTCCACAGAATCACATTCAGCGTCCGCGGATCGGCCCGGTCGGCATGCGTAAAGTCCATCTTAGCCGACGCTCGCGCGCCAATGGCTCCTGGCGCGTTCGCTGTATAGATCAATCCATTGTCGCGGTTCCGGGTGTCTGCCGCAAACGGCGCCTGGTCCCCCGGCCCCGTGAACAGCGTTCCGATCATTGACGACAGCGCATCATTGTTATTCATCGGAGGCAGCCCCAGCAGCGTCTCCATCGTACGTATCACGGACACCGTCGAGTAGAACCGGCTATCCACCACCGCCCCGCCGTTCGCCCCATGCGGCGCATACTTGCTGATCACCAACGCCAAACTCCGATGCGCATCCACGTGGTCGGCGCCGTTCTGCGCGTCGTCCTCCAGGACAAAAATCGCCGTGTCGTCCCAGTACGGCGAGTGCGACACCGCCTCGACCAGCCTGCCCACCGCCAGGTCATTGTCTGCCACCGAAGACTTCGGTGTCGGGCCGCCCGGCGCCGTTCCCGCCGTGTGATCGTCGCCGAGCCGCATCGTGATGTAGTTCGGCATCGTGTCGTTGCCGGCTGCGCGATCCTTCACCCAACCTTCAAAGTGCTTCACGAACACATTCATCCGCAGCTGATCTGGCACCTTCAAATTGAAGTCCGGAGCCTCCGGAGCAAAGTGCCCCACCAACTCGGGCTTGGTCGCCACGTTCTTCAACAACAGCGGAATCGCCCACGGCCACTGGCTCACCCCGCCGCCCCACTCCTCTGGAATCGCCTGCCCCTTCTGAATCGCCGACCGCGGACACTGCATCCCTTCCAGCAGCGGCCCCTCCTGCGAACTCCCACTCTTCTTCACATCGCAGAACGTCGACGAGATGTACTCGCCGAAGTTGTAATGCGTCTTCCCATGCGCATCCACATTGCCCCACACATACCCCGATGCCGGCTCGGCTACATCCGGAATCTTCTGCAGCAGCGGATAGCCCTCCGACACGACGCCTTCCCAGTCGTACGTGCGTTGCGAGTTGCGGTAGTCGATCTCCCAGTTCCGCTCCAGATAGTCCGTCCCGATCGCCGCATTCGACCAAACGTGCCCGTCGCCCGAAACTTCACCCGAGTCGAAGAAATTGTCGAGCACCCCAAACCGCAGTGCCAGCTCATGCTGATTCGGCGTCGTCGCCTCGCCATACATCGCCAGGCTCGCGTCTCCGTTGCCTACCGGCTTCCCATTCTGCTTCAGGTCGCCGAAGATCTGATCGTAGGTCCGGTTCTCCTTGATCACATAGATCACGTGCTTGATCGGATCCGCGCCCCCGGCAAACGCAATCTTCTCTTCGGCCGCCTTCATCCGGTTCGACTCCAGCACCTCCGCCGTCGCAGCCTTCAGATCCACCGCCGCCGGATCGATTGCTGCCAGCGACCCATACAGCAGGGTCCCGATGTAGGTGAAGTCGCCGCGCCTGCCACCGCCCCCCGCCAACTGCCGCTGCGGAAAGTTATTCGGCCCCGTGCTCCTGCCCTTCGCCGTCGCAACATACAGCTTGTCGCCAACCATGCCCATCGAAACCGGCATCCACTCCGTCGGAATGAAGCCCACCGGCTCCGCCATGCCCTCCTTCGCCACCGCGGTCGTCAGCTTGTGTGTGTCGATCACCGCGACCGCATCCGACCCCATGTTCGCCACATACAACTTGCCGCCATCCGCACTCACCGCCAGCGCATCCGGCTCGGCGCCAAAATAACTCTGCCCCGGCAGCCGCGTGTCGAAGTATCCCTTCACCGCGAACCCGCCCTTGGCCACATTCACAACTCCCACCGCGTCCCGATTCGCGAGCGACACGTACAGCGTCTCTCCATCCGGACTCATCTCCAGCGCATCCGGATGCGTCCCCGGCGCCACCGCATCGGCGGGCTTGAACATCGCAATCTTGCGCCCTACCGTCCCGTTCTTCAGATCGAGTTCCACCACCTCACTCGCATTCCACAGCGCCACAAAGGCCCGCGCACCATCCTTCGACACCGCCAGCGCAACCGGATACGTCCCCGGCACCGTGTCGCTCTCGGAAAGATCAAACCGGTTGAGAATCGTGCCGGTCTTCGGCTCAATCAGCAACACGTCGTCAGACAGGTTATCGGCTACCAACAACCTCTCTAACGGCGCATCCTCATTGCCGCCCTTTCCAGTCCACTTCACATTCGTTACCGCGATCGCCGCCGGAAACGGAACCCCCATCGCACCGGCCACGCCCCCAATCAACAGCGTCCGCCGCGATCCCGCCAGCTTCTGCAGCGGAATCGGAATCACCCGCTCCGGCGCAATCTTGCCCTCATCGAAGCTGTACACCGCAATGCCATTTCCCACGCTCTGCATCGCCGGCCGGTCCGCCGCACCCTGCCGCCTGCTCACCGGCGTCTGCCCTGCAACCGGTGCCGTCAGCGACGCCATGCTCGCGTACACATGCTTCCCATCGGCGCTGAACGCCAGCCCTGAGTACAGCGTCTGGCGGTCCCGGGTTCCCGTCCGGTCATCGGGAAAGTCCATCACCTTCCCCGTCCGCGTATCCATCACCGCGAGGCTCTGTTCGTACTTCGACTCGAACGTCCCATACCCCGCGTTCACCGTTACCACCCAGTGTCCGTCCGGCGACACCGCCATCGTCATCGGCAGTGAGTTCACCCGCTGCGGACTCCCGGGCACCGCTCCCAGTTCCTTGCTCGACGGCAGATTCTGCATCGCGCCGTCCCCATCCTGCGCGCTGGCTCCCAACCCGAACACTGCACCCAAAACCACTGCCGTCGCAATTACTCTCCGCATTAACCGCCACCCCTCCGTCACTTCGTAACCCAAAAGTGTCATTAAGAACACCCTAACAAAACCGTGGTACGGGAGGATTACAAAAGTCTTACACCCGACCGATCCGCACCCTGCTAGCGTTGAATTCAAGCGAGCACGCCCAGCAAGACGCGAAAAAAAGTAAGAGGCCAAACCGGACCCTATGACCCCTACGCTCCTGACTCCCGAAGTAACCGAGACCCACACCTCCACCCGCGTCGTCGCCACCCCCATCACTCCGGAAAGCATCGAAGCCGCCCGCCAGCTCGCCGCCGAGGTCGCCCGCAAGGTCAAGCAGGATCTCCGCATGGGCCGCGAGCATCAGCAGGGTCGGGTCAACTGGATCACTGCCATCGTCATGGGCCTCTTCCACGTCGCCGCCATCGGTGCGTTCTTCTGTTTCACGTGGACCCACCTGGCCGTCTTCTGCGTCATGTACTTCTTCGCCATCAACGTCGGCATCGGGATGTGCTACCACCGCCTGCTCACCCACCGCGGCTACCGCGTGCCCAAGTGGCTGGAGTACTTCATCACCGCCTGCGGCACCATGGCGCTTGAAGGCGGGCCCATCTTCTGGGTCGCCACCCATCGCGTCCACCATCAGAACTCCGACCACGACGGCGACCCGCACACCCCCCACGATGGGACCTGGTGGGCCCACGCCGGCTGGATCATCTCCGGCCGCGCCATGCACTCCGAGACCGCCCTGCTCGGCCGCTACGCCCCCGACCTCACCCGCGACAAGGGTCACGTCTGGCTCTCGAAGTACCACTACGTCCCTCTGGTCGTCACCGGCCTCCTGCAGATCGCCCTCGGTGTAGCCCTCGCGCCCACCGGCCACCGCATCCTCGGCGGCCTTACCATGCTCGTCTGGGGAACCTTCCTCCGCGTCGTCATTGGCCTGCACGCCACCTGGCTGGTCAACTCCGCCACCCACCTCTTCGGCTCGCGTCGCTTCGAAACCAAGGACGACTCCCGTAACTCCTGGTGGGTCGCTCTCCTCACCGGCGGCGAAGGCTGGCACAACAACCACCACGCCCACCCGGTCTCGGCGCGCCACGGCCTCACCTGGTACGAGTTCGACATCAACTACTACGGCATCTGGGTCATGGAAAAACTGGGCCTCGCCCGCAAAGTCCAAGTCGCCAAGTTCGACCCCCAAAACCCCAAACCCGCCGGCGTACTCTAACTGCCAGCATCCCAAACCGGGTTCAGAACCGGGTGCCCCATGTTCGACGAAAGTCGACCATGGGGTTTCTCATTTAATCCTGCCCCACCATCCAGCGACGACCCTTCAATTTGTTTGTCATTCCGCAGCGGAGGAATCCGCTTTCTTCGAGCCCTCCAGGGTTGGTTATTCTGAGCGTAGCGCCAATCTACCCAGGCCCCATCGACCTCACCGCCACGTCCCCCGCCCTCATCAGATCGACCTCTTTTACCTCTAACGTCCACGCATCCTCATTCGCCAAACTGCCTTCGGGATTCGCCACTACGCGATGCCAGATGCTGGCCTCGTCCAGTGCCTTCGCTATCGAATCGGCGTCATCTCGCCGCCCGAATGTACCGACTACGGATACCGTACCGTCGTCCACTATCGGGTCGGCCTCAGCCACTTCCTGAAGAGGAAACAGCCCCATGTTCTTCCGAAGGATAGCCTTGGCGCGCTCCCGGTCCGCCCCGGCCACTATCAGATTCAGAGCAATGCCCGGGCCGTCAGCCCGCGTCCCTCTGCGCGGTCTGGACACGTCCAAAGTATCGTGTAACCGGAATGGCACGTCGTGCCCCTCGAGGAGCTGGCAGATCCGATCGACCTCAAAAGCGTCGTGGAATACCCCGAGCCAGGCCTCGCTTGGCTTCAACCAATCCTCTTCTTCCCCAGGCGGTGCGTCCAGGACTGGCGCGCTTCCAAGCACAGCCGTGGGTCTTGTCGGCCCTGACGACCGGTCTTGAGATAAAGCATCGCTCGCCCACTTGTATTCCGGCTCCGGTTCCGGCGCATCCTCCGCCTTTAGCCCTCGCCGCGCCATTTCGCCACGCAGAACCTCAGCCGCCAGGTCCGTCAGGTCTTCCGGCGTGGCCGCCAACGTCAGCAGTTCCCCATCCGACATCTCGCCATACTGCTGCTGCAACCGTCGCAATATCTCCGAATCCAATTCACGCGCCATGCCGCCGAGAATATCATCCGCCGCACTTCACCTAGTACCTAGCACCTGGTAACTAGTACCTGCCTCTACGGCATCGGCGTCCCCGCCTGGTGGTAATGCGCCTTCTCCGCCTCGATCCGTTCCTCACGTCGCGGATCGTTCTCCACCCGCGGCATCGCTTCCCACATCATCGTCGACCGATTCTTCAGGTCATACTCCGGCCAATACGGTAGCTTTCCATCCTGGGTCGACGCTTTGCTCTTATCGTCCCCATTCGGATTCCCTGTCCGCCCATACGTGATCAGCATCTGGCTCATGATCGCCGCGAGCGCATTCGCCTCCGCCAGATGCTGCGGCTCCGTGCCCACCTGCCGCTGGTCCAGCGCGATGTTGTCGAACATGAACGGGATGTCGATGGTGTGCGTCGCCCAGCCGTCTGCGCCCTTGAAGTTCATCTGGTAGACCCACGTCCGCGGCTGGCTCGTGGGGTTCGCCGCCCGCCGCTCTGCCTCCATCCGTTGCCCTCCCCAAGCGCGGAACGCCGTCCCCACGGCCCGGGCCACCTGTTGTGGCGTATACGTCGGGTCAGCCTTGCGGAACGCGTCGACCGCCTCTTGCGGCGTCACCGGCCCCAGGTATTCGTGTATCCCGCGGTCGACCGCGTCGGGCGCCTGTTCCCACGTCATGCTCGCAGGCCCGTTCACGGCTCCCGTCTCGTCGTGCGTGTTGCCCAGCATCATCGGCACCATCTCGCTCAGCGCCGGAGCATCCGGGTCAAACGGGTTCCGCGGCAGGATCACGTTGTCCACCACCGGCAGCCAGTCGCTGCTCACCGACCGCGCGCCCTCCTGGATCTGCTCCATCGTCAGCGAATTCAACTTCGCCTCCAGTTCCTTGCCCTTCAATCCGCCAGCGCCCATCTTCTCCAGCACCGTCGCCGCGCGTCCCGACGCAATCTCAATCGACGCTCCCTTCACCTGCTGCCCGCTCATCGTCATCACCCGATGAAACAGCTCCTTCGCGACAGGAGTCGCCATCAGCGCTGCACACTTTGCTCCGCCACCCGATTGCCCGAAGATCAGCACCCGCGTCGGATCGCCGCCGAACGCCGCGATGTTCTCCTTGATCCACTTCAGCGCCAGCACCAGGTCCAACTGACCCGCATTGCCCGAGTCCTTGTATGCCGGCGACAGGTCGCCCAGGTACAGATACCCAAATACGTTCAGCCGATGGTTCACCGTCACCACCACCACATCGCCGCGTTGGCACAGCCGCTTGCCGTCGTACAGGTCGCTGTTCACCGTGCCGTTGTTATAGGCGCCGCCGTGGAAGTAGCACAGCACCGGCCGCTTCTTCCCATCGCCCAGTCCCGGCGTAAACACATTCAGGTGCAGGCAATCCTCGCTCTGCACACCCTGGTCCCGCGGCGCTCCCGGCACGCCGCTCGACGACGTCGGCGGATTCCCCGCCGGGCCTGGTCTCGGGCCGCCCGTTCGCGCCGCAACCAACTGCGGAGCCATCGTCGTAAACGCCGTGCATTCCTTCACGCCCGTCCACCGCGCCGGCGCCACCGGAGCCATGAACCGCGTCTTCGCCGTGTCCCCGCCGTAAGGTACGCCCTTGAAGACGAGGATCCCGTCCTCGGCCACGCCGCTGATCTTCCCCGCCGTCGTTGTCGCTACCGGCGCCGTATCCGCCCAGGCAAATGCCTTCGCCCGCAGCGCCAGCGAAGCCGCCGCCATTCCCGAAACCTGCAGCAACGTACGCCGATCGAATCGACTCATGCCAGCAACTCTCCGTACAAGATGTCGGACCAATTTTCCGCGCACCGATCATACCGCCCGAATCCGTGCCCGGTCATCCCGCGGAACTTCCCACTGCCTGCCTGCGTAGTATTCTTGGACCGGGCCGACATCGAATCGAGGCACTCATGATCCACCTCGCCATCCTCGCGCTTCTCTACTTCCTGCCCACCATCGTCGCGTCCCACCGCGGCCACAACGTCACCGGCATCCTCCTCCTGAACCTGCTCTTTGGCTGGACCATCATCGGCTGGTGGGCCATCCTGATCTGGGCGCTGATTTCCACACCGCCCTATGCCTACCACCCGCACTACGGCTACTGGCGCAGGTACTAGCGCATCGCCGCGGCAACTAGCAACCACCAACTAGCAACCAGCGACTGTCCCCCTACACTTTTGGCGAAAAATCCGTCAGCTTCAAGAACGTCACGTCGTGCACCTTCACAAACGCGCCGTCCTTCTCCGACTCCGCCTTCAGTGCGATCCACTCCGGGTCCTTGCTGAACTTCGCCCAGCTCTCCGTCGCCGCCTCTCTGCTCTTATGCCGTAGCAGATAGGCAATCGTCCGGCCCGCCAGCGGCTCATCCGTCGGCACCCAGTACGCGACGCCATGCATCCCGTACCGCGCAAAGATCTCCCGCTCCTTCGTTCTGAACCGATCCAGAATGAGTGCCTGCTTCCCCTCATTCAGGTGGTAAATCCGCAGCTCATACACCGTCTCATCCGTCACCGCATCCTGCGCCATCAGCTCGCTTCCAGCCGCCATCGGAATCATCGCCGCCACCCCCATTGCCTTCACCAAATCCCGTCGGTCCATCGTCCTACCTCCACTGCCCACTATACTTTCTCCACAGTATGAACATCACCCGACGCCGCGGAACAATCGCCCTCTCCATCACGCTCGGAGCGATCCTCGTCGGCGTCACCATCTACCTGAACATCAGTTACATCATCCTGCACGAAGGCCGCGTACTTTCGCTCGTCTTCGGCATCCTTCTCTTCGCCCTGCTGGCCGCCGGCGTCGTCCTCAACACCATCTTCCTCGTCCGCGAAGTCCGCCGCAACGAGCGCCAGGACTCCTTCCTCAACGCCGTCACCCACGAACTCAAGACCCCCATTGCCTCCATCCGCCTCTACCTCGATACACTTCAGCGTCGCGACCTCTCCGAAGCCCAGCGCCAGGAGTTCTACGCCATCATGCACGCCGACTCGGACCGCCTCCTCTCCACCGTCGAGCAGGTCCTCAAAGCAGGCGAGCTCGGGACGCGCCGCCGCCACGACCGCGTCCTCATCGAACTCGCCCCCCTCGTCGAAGACTGCATCTCCATCACGCTCCAGCGTCACCATCTCCCCGAAGGTGCCATCCGTCTCGCCCCCGTCCCCGGCTCGGTCCGCCTCCACGTCAGCGGCATCCCCGAGGACATCCGCACCGCCGTCATGAACATCCTCGACAACGCCGTCAAATACTCCCCCAACGGCGTCAACGTCCTCTGCTCCATCGCCATCGTCCGCTACACCCAGCTCGCGCTCACGATCGCCGACACCGGCGTCGGCCTGCCCGCCGGCCAGCAGAAACGCATCTTCAAGCGCTTCTACCGCGTCCCCGGCCGCAACGCCGTCCGCATCAAGGGCACTGGCCTCGGCCTTTTCCTGGTCCGCACCATCGCCCGCCAGAACGGCGGAGACATTACTGCCTCCAGCCCCGGTCCCAACCTCGGCACCACCATCACCCTCACCCTTCCCCTCGCCAACCCCACCACCACTAGCTGACAACCTGCAATCTGCAACTAGAATTAAACCCACATGCTCCTCTGGAATTACTTCGTACTCTCCTTCAGCGCGCTCCTCCCGCTGATCAACCCGCTCGGCTCTGCGCTGGTCTTCCTCTCGCTCGTCGGACAGGCACCGATCTCCCTGCACCATTCCCTCGCCCGCCGCATCGCCGTCAACACTGTCCTCTTCCTCATCGCCGTCGACCTGGTCGGCTCTGCCCTGCTGAGCTTCTTTGGAATCTCCCTCCCCATCGTCCAGGTCGCCGGGGGCCTCGTCATCGCCTCCATCGCCTGGCGGCTCCTCAATCAGGAAAGCAGCGACCCCAGCCCGGAAAAGATGCAGGCCGCCGCGCAAATGCGGGACGAACAAATCGCCTCCGACCTGCGCCAGAAGGTCTTCTACCCCTTCACCTTCCCCATCACCGCCGGCCCCGGCACCATCGTCGTCATGCTGACGCTCGCGGCCCACACGCCGCAGCGGCCCATCAAAGACAACCTCCTCGCCCACGGAGGCCTGCTGCTCGCCATCCTCGTCCTCTGCGTTGCCGTTTACTTCTGCTACGCCCACGCTCATCGCATCGCACACAAAATCTCGCCCTCCACTGTCCACGGAATGCTGCGCATCATGGCCTTCATCCTCCTCTGCATCGGCGTCCAGATCGCATGGAACGGCCTCGTCCCCCTCCTGCAAGGCGTCATCCACCCCGGATAGGAAGCGATAGCATGGATGACGTGAACGCCAACGCTCCCCTCATCGCCCTCATCGAAGACGAAGAACACCTCGCCCAGGGTCTCCTCTTCAATCTCCAAGCCGAGGGATACCGCGTCCACCACGAAGCCGACGGCGATGCCGCCCTCGCCTATCTCCTCGCCGCCCCGGCCTCCGGCCTCGACAAAATCTCCGTCATCGTCCTCGACTGCATGCTCCCTGGCACCGACGGCTTCGCCATCACCCGCGCCCTCCGCGAGGCCCAGCGTTACACGCCGATCCTCATGCTCACCGCGCGCTCCCACCCCGGAGACATCCTCGAAGGCCTCGAAGCCGGCGCCGACGACTACCTCCCCAAGCCCTTCGACCTCAACATCCTCCTCGTCCGCATCAAGTCCCTCCTCCGCCGTACTGCCTGGCAGGCCGCCCAGGCCGCGCCCCCACCGCCCGCGCCCGTCGCCGCCGACACCTACGCCTTCAACCACCGCACCATCCACTTCGACACGCTCGAACTCATCGCCCCCAACCGCTTCACCAACCTCACCGTCATGGAGGCCGACCTCCTCCGCTACCTCACCGAGCACGAGGGCGAAGTCATCCCCCGCACCGCCATCCTCGAACAGGTCTGGCGCGTCCACGCCGACACCGACACTCGCGCCATCGACAACTTCATCGTCCGCCTCCGCCGCTACATCGAAGACGACCCCGCCGAGCCGCAGCACCTCCTCACCGTCCGCGGCATCGGCTACCGCTTCATCGCCAACCCCTAACGCACACCGCCGATAGCTGGCCGCTGAAAGCTGATAGCTCATACCTCATACCTCACAGCTCATACCTGAACCCCAAAACCCGGCCTTGCCACCACGCGCCGTTCCCGATAGCCTTCTCCCGCAACCAAAGGAACTCCTCCGCATGCTCCGCACCAAAACTGCACTGACCCTTCTGCTGATCCTCGCCCCCGCCGCCGTCGCCCAGTCCAACTTCCAAACCATCCTCGTCGGCCTCGACCACCGTACCGTCACCAGCCTCAACGGAGACTGGCACTACCTCGTCGACCAGTCCCCCGGCCGCGCCCTCTACACCGGCACCGGCGCCATCAACGACCGCAGCTACGCCCAGAACACTCACCCCAACATCTCCAGCGGCCCGCACAACGAGGAGTACGACTTCTCCACCGCGCCCACCCTCCATGTCCCCGGCGACTGGAACACCCAGGTCCCCCAGCTCTTCAACTACGAGGGCGTCGTCTGGTACCAGCGCGACTTCAACGCTGACCCCAAACCGAACACCCGCACCTTTCTCCACGTCGGCGCGGCCAACTACCGCTCCCACGCCTGGGTCAACGGCAAACGCGTCTGCGACCACGAAGGCGGCTACACTCCCTTTGACTGCGAAGTCACCGCCGTCCTCCATCCCGGTTCGAACTTCGTCGTCATAGCTGTCGACGCCACCCGCCTGGTCGACGGCATCCCCTCCGTCGGTATCGATTGGCTCAACTATGGCGGCCTCACCCGCGACGTTTCCCTCGTCACTGTTCCCGCCGCCTTCATCGACGACTACGACGTCCACCTCGCCCATGGCCCCGCCTTCGTTCCCGGGTCGACTGAACTCACCGGCTACGTCCACGTCCTCAGCGGATCGGGCGACCAGCCCGCCCCCGCCGGCACCGCCGTCACTCTCTCCATTCCCGAAGCCGGCGTCCACATCACCGCCACCACCGACGCCACCGGCCGCGCCGCCTTCGACGTCAAAGCCGCCCACCTCGCCCTCTGGTCCCCCGAATCCCCCAAACTCTACAAAGTCACCCTCACCGCCGCCGCCGACTCCCTCACCGACGACATCGGCTTCCGCGACATCCGCGTCGACGGCACCCGCATCCTCCTCAACGGCAAAGCCGTCTTCCTCCGCGGCGCCAACATGCACGCCGAAGCCCCCGTCCGCGGCGGCCGCGTCTCGACCGACCAGGACGTCGCCACCATCTTCAGCTACCTCAAAGACCTCAACGCCAACTTCGTCCGCCTCGCCCACTATCCGCAGGACGAGCGCATGGAGCGCGTCGCCGACCGTGACGGCGTTATGATCTGGTCCGAGATTCCGCTCTGGCAGCGCATCTCCTTCGACAAACCCGAGGTCTACGCCAAGGCCGTCTCCATGCTCAACGAGATGATCCGCCGCGACCGCAACAAGGCCTCCGTCATTCTCTGGTCCGTCTCCAACGAGACCCCCAACAATCCCACCCGCACCGAGTTCCTCACCAACCTCGCCAACGAAGCGCGCCGGCTCGATCCCACCCGCCCCATCACTTCCGCCCTGAACACCTCCCGCATCGCGGGCGGCGAAGCCACCCTCCCCGACAAATTCGCCGACGCCCTCGACGTCCTCGGCATCAACCAGTACATCGGCTGGTACACCGGCAAACCGGAAGACGCCGACACCATCCACTGGATGCTCCCCGCGAAGCCCGTCATCATGAGTGAATTCGGCGCCGAAGCCAAATACGGTAACCACGGCCCCGTAACCCAGCGCTGGACCGAGGAGCAGCAGGCCTACGTTCTCCAGCACCAGATCAACATGTTCAGGAATATCCCCCAACTCCGTGGCACCACCGTCTGGGTCCTTATGGATTTCCGCTCTCCGACCCGCAACATCCCCAAACTCCAGGACGGCTACAACCGCAAAGGCCTCATCTCCGAAGCAGGCGAGAAGAAGCAGGGATTCTTCACCCTCCGCGACGCCTACAAAAACCAGACCTTCGGCAAGCCCGAGTGATCCGCCGACTCCTAACCACGCATTTACCTCATCGCTGATAGCTGATAGCTGAAAATCAAAATCCTAAATCGTGTCCGCCTCCCAGCTATCCCCCGACCCCTCTGCTGCGTCCGAATAGGAGTGGCCAACGGCGCCATCCTGCGCTAGACTGTGCTCCAACAGGCAAGCCCGCTGTCTTCCTGCAAGGAGGCACACCATGTCGCGATGCACGCTCCGCAACATCTTCACCGTACTCATCTACGCTGGCGTCGGCATCTTCTTGTATCCGTACCTCACCGGCCACTTCTCGAACGCGGTCCTGTTCCTGGTCGCCGGCATCGGCCTCGCCGTCCTCTGCGGCATCCTCCGCTGCGTCTGTGTAGAAGGCGACTGCTCCGAACGCGAGTTCCACGAAGCCAAGGGCTGCCCTGACTCAACCGCGACGCCGCCAACCCATCCCCACGCCCCATCCCACCCGTAACCCCAGCCGCGACATATTGATGGAACTCCGGGACTGATCGCCCCCGCGCCCCCTGCCGATAGAGAAAGTGTGGGCTGCCGCACTCCGCTTCCCTTCGTTCTCAGGCAGCCCGGAGGGCGCAACCGGTGATGAAACTCCTTCGCGACCAGCGTGGACAGGCCGCCGTACTCATGGCGGTTTCGATTGTTTGCGTCTGCGGCCTCGCCGGGATGGCGGTCGACGTAGGAATGATGTTTCGCGCAAAAAGAGTCCTGCAGATCGCGGCCGACGCCGGCGCCATCTCCGGTGCGGCCGAACTGAACTACGGAGATGCAACGTCCGCGGCGAAGGCGGCTACCGATCAAAACGGCCTGACCGACGGCGCCAACGGAGTCACGGTCACCGTCAACAATCCCCCGCTCGCCGGTCCCAGCGCCGGCAAATCCGGCTACGTCGAAGTCACCGTCTCCCAACCCCAGCCCACCTACTTCATGAGGCTGTTCCGTTGGAACTCCATGACAGTGAAGGCCAGGGCGGTCGCGTCCGTTCTTCCCAGCCGCAGTTGTGTCGCTACCCTCGGCACCGTTTCCCCCGGCATCTCCGTCACCAATGGAGCCCATCTCACGCTCCCAGGCTGCTCCATCACCGACAACGCCATCGGCGGCAACGCGTTCTACGTCAGCGGAGGTGCCTCCGTCTCTGCGTCTTCCATTGCAGTCGTCGGTGGCGCCTCACTCAACAACGGCGTCACCGTCACGCCCACTCCCGCCACCGGCGCGGGCGCGCTCCTCGACCCGATCGCGTCCTTCGCGACGCCTCCCCCCGCTTCCAGCTACAGTTCCGGTTGCGTCACCGATCCCGCCATCCATACCAGCCAGACCATCTCGCCCGGCTGCTACCTCGGGCTCTCTTTCCCCAACGGCAGTCCGACGGTCAACATGAATCCCGGCCTCTACATCATCAACGGCCCGAAACCACTGAATGTCGCCAGCGGAACCGTCCTGAACGGAAGCGGGGTCACCTTCTACTTCGTCAACGGAGCTTCGTTCGTCTTCTCCAACGGAGCGAATGTCACCCTCAGCGCTCCAACCAGTGGTCTCTACCGTGGGCTTGTGCTCTACCAGGACCCCACCGACACCGCGGCGGACTCCTTCATCGGCGGTTCCACGGCAAACCTCAATGGGATCATCTACCTCCCATCCGCCAGTTTCACCATGTCCAATGGCAACTCCAGTCTCAGCACCGACCTGGTCGTCGGATCGCTGTCCATGACCGGCGGCGCCAGCCTGCAGCCCTATACGCCTCCTACAGGAATGTCCCCGCTCGCAACCACCAGCCTCACCGAGTGAACCACCTGGGACGGCAGCAGCAACCAAACTTTGACCGGCATGCTCCCCCATCCACGTACCCAACCTCCACTTCTCGACAGACCGATGCCACCGATCTTCCGCTATACTCAAGCCTATGCGACGAGTGCTTGCCATCACGCTGCTGCTCGCGTTCGCCTCGCCGCTGCTTGCGCCTCTGTTCGCCGGCACGGCGGACCCGCAAGCCTCGCTTCCAGCCTGCTGTCGCCGCCACGGAACCCACCATTGCAGCATGAACGGGACGACGCTTGACGCTGGCAACGGACCAGTCTTCCGCGCTCGGCCCTGCCCCTTCTATCCGGCAACGGCCACCGCGCCCCGCCTCGTCACCGCTTCGCTCACCCCCGCATCCTCTCTCGCATGCTCGCTTCGGCAGGACCCCGCGCCGCCACGCGCATCCCTGCGCAGCGCCCGCACCGTCTCACTCTCCGCGAATCTCAACCGCGGCCCTCCTGCCCGCCTCACCTAGAGCACTGCCTTAAAACATCGCCGGAAACCTGGCTTCAGCTCGCTGAACAAACGTCGTGCTCAACAGCGGTTTGGTAGCCCAGAGCTTTCCTCTTCTCCACGCCGTGACAAGGCAGGTGTGTCTCTCGGCCTTAGCCGCTGAGCGCACGCTTGTTCTCTTTGCCAATAAGTCCTGCGTACAAACATTTCCGCTCTGTCCGGCGTCGCCTCATTTCGTGACCAGGAGCCTCTATGACTTCTACCGCCCCGAAACTCGCGCGAGTCCTTGCCTTCGCTATCGGCTTTTTCGTGCCGGCAATCGCCCACGCCACCGTCTTCTCCCAACTCCAGGGCGTTGTCCACGACCCCCAGCATCGTCCACTCCCCGCCGCGCACATCACCCTCGCCGCCGCCAACTCCGCCTTTACGCAGTCCACCGACACCAACGCCGAGGGCGCCTTCGCCCTCCCCAACATCCCCCTCGGCGACTACACCATCACCATCGCCCACGCCGGCTTCGCCACCCTGCGCCAGAGTCTCAGTGTCCAGTCCGGCACCTCGCCCATGCTCCACTTCGCGCTCGAACTCGGCCCTGTCGCGACCACCGTCACCGTCACCGCGCCTGCGCAGACCGCCGCTATCGACACTGTCACCCCAACCACCCTCATCGACCGCGCCGACATCGCACAAACCCCGGGCGCCGACCGCACCAACTCCATGGCCATGATCACCGACTACGTCCCCGGCGCCTACATGACCCACGACATGCTCCACATCCGTGGCGGCCACCAGGTCTCCTGGCTCATCGACGGTGTCGAAATCCCCAACACCAGCATCGCCTCCAACCTCGCCGCCCAGATCGACCCCAACGACATCGACTACCTCGAAATCCAGCGCGGCAGCTACACCTCCGACATCGGCGACCGCACCTACGGAGTCTTCAACGTCGTCCCCCGCACCGGCTTCGAGCGCAACCGCCAGGCCGAGTTCGTCCTCTCCGCCGGCAGTTTCCTCCAGGCTAATTCGCAACTGTCCCTCGGCGACCACAGCGAAAAATTCGCCTGGTACACAAGCCTCACCGGCAGCCGTAGCGACTACGGCCTCGCCCCACCCATCGGCCGCGTCTATCACGACGCCGCCAATGGCACCGGCGGCTTCGCCTCGTTGCTCTACAACCGCACCCCCCGTGACCAGTTCCGCCTCATCACCCAGCTTCGCCGCGACTTCTTCCAAATCCCCTACGACCCCAGCTCTACCGACTTCGAAGCTCAGCAATACGACTCCAGCGACCTCCGCGACACCCAGAGCGAACTCGACGCCCTCGTCCTCCCCACCTGGATTCACACCTTCAACGCCAACACTGTGCTCCAGGCTTCGCCGTTCTTCCACTACAACCGAGCCGATTACAACTCCATTCCCACCGAATCCCCCGTAGCTACCACCGCCGACCGAACCTCCAACTACGGCGGCGGACAAATCTCCCTCAGCGGAGAAATCGCCCACAACTCCCTGCAAGCCGGCCTCTACCTCTTCGGCCAGCACGACGGCAACCTGCTCGGCGCTATCTTCAACGATGGCAGCGGCACCGCTCCCATCCATGAGACCGACACCACCACCGGCACCGTCCTCGAGGAATACGTCTCCGCCACCTACCGCGCCACCTCCTGGCTTAGCGTCCTCGGCGGCCTCCGCCAGACGCGCTTCAGCGGCCCGTTCACGGAGAACTTCACCGCCCCCCGCATCGGTCTCGCCCTCCGCATCCCTCGCCTCAACTGGGTCTTCCGCGGATTCTATGGCCGCTTCTACCAGCCACCGCCACTGATCACCGCCTCAGGCCCCGTCCTCGCCTTCGCGAGTAGCAACAACACGACCCTCGTCCCACTCCACGGTGAGCGCGACGAAGAGCATCAGTTCGGCGTGCAAATTCCCTTCCGCGGCTGGCTGCTCGACGCCGACACCTTCCAGAACCGCGTCAACAATTTCCTCGACCACTCCAACATCGGCGACTCCAGCCTCTACTTCCCTGTCACCGTCGACGGAGCCCTCATCCGCGCCTGGGAACTCACCCTCCGCTCGCCTCGCCTGGCTCATCTCGGCCAGTTCCACCTCGCCTACTCCAACCAGATCGGAGAACAGCGCGGCAACATCACCGGCGGCCTCATCTGCACTCCCATCGGCGATCCCTCCTGCGACGCCGGCTTCGCCTACACCCCCCTCGACCACGACCAGCGCAACACCCTCAACCTCGGCTTCAACGCCACCCTCCCCCGCGCCATCACCGCATCCACCAACATCTACTACGGCTCCGGCTTCCAC
>Ga0102924_1003069_pt1 | contig 17687 bp, 16 predicted proteins | sample PaiPotPPM11metaG_FD_80116 | JGI IMG/M metagenome (GOLD analysis project Ga0102924, IMG submission 80116) | Iron sulfur acid spring bacterial and archeal communities from Banff, Canada, to study Microbial Dark Matter (Phase II) - Paint Pots PPM... ...
CGTCGACATCGACGCCAGCCGCCCGTCCGCCGTGGTGGAACGCCGCGTGTCGGTGCGCGAGGGCCCCGGCATTCTCATGTTCGACAAGAGCGACCAGGTGTGGGAGCAGGTCTGCGTAACGCCCTGTCGGGTCGACCTCGATCGCTATTCGACCTACCGTGTGGCCGAACAGAACAAGATCGCCGGCTCCCATTCCTTCACCCTGCCGCAGGAGCGCGACGCGCTGCGTTTGAAGATCGATGCCGGCGACAACCGCATGCACCACTTCGGCACGGTTCTCACGTCGCTGGGGACCGCGGCGGTCATCGTGGGCGTCGCGCTCGTCGCCGGGGCGAGGCTGTTCACGGACGAATCGGGCGCACGGGAAGGCGGGTTCATCACCGGCGGAGCCGGGGTCGTCCTCCTGGGCGCGGGAATCCCACTCAGCCTTCTGACGTCGACCCGCATCTGGACCGAGAACCAGCGACTCTGAGGGCGAACGCCGCGGCGCTCAACGATGGGGCGCCGACGACCCCGCAGTCTGGTAGTTCGGCGGCCAGCAGGGACCCCACACGCCGCTGATGCACGCACGCGCTCCGGCGCACGTCACGTAGTTGCCGTCACGAAAGACCGGTGTGTGGCAGGCGACCGTCTCCCCGGGCTGGTCGCAGGGGCAACCCTGCTCGGGGTTCGCGCAATCGGGCCCGGGCCTCGGGAGAGAAGGCCCCGAGCTCGCGCCGTCCGTCCCGGCGTCTTCATCCTCGGCTGTAGGGGCGGGGGCGCTCATGCCGGCGCCGTCGTGCAAGGATCCCGAACTCGGGCCGCCGCCGCACGCCGTCGTGCCCGACATCACGAGCGTCGCAGCCATCCACATGACGAGCGTGCCGTGCGCGAAGTTCGATATCACAGCTGATTCTCCGCACTCGTCCATACGACCGGCTGAGGCCGCGCCTTAAGCGCGTCTCAACGACAGCGCACGGCCGCGTGCGGCATGAGGCGTGCACCTCGACCCGACGTGGCATCCCGCATCGAGGATTACGCGCTCATCGGGGACTGCCAGACAGCGGCACTGATCTCGCGCACAGGGTCGATCGACTGGATGTGCTTGCCCCGGTTCGACTCCGGCGCGTGCTTCGCGGCGCTCCTCGGCAATCCCGAGAACGGCAGATGGGCGCTCGCGCCGGCGTCGGCGCCACACCGCATCGAGCGCGCGTACCGCGACGGCACGCTCGTGCTCGACACGACATTTCACGTGGACGGCGGCGTAGCGACGGTCACCGACTGCATGCCGGTGCGCGACCGCATTCCGCATTTGGTGCGCGTCGTCCGTGGAGTCCGTGGTCACGTGCGGATGGCGATGCAGTTGATCGTGCGCTTCGACTACGGCTCGCTGATGCCGTGGGTGCGGAAGGATGACGGAGGCCTGTACGCGATCGCCGGGCCCGACGCGCTGCGCCTCCAGAGCGACGTCCCGCTGCGCGGCCGGGACTTCACGACCGTCGGCGAATTCGACGTCCGCGAGGGTCAGTCCGTCGGGTTTGCGCTCACCTGGCACGCGTCGAACGTCAAGAAGCCGAGCGAGGTGAATCCGCACGAGGTCGTCGTGCGGGCCGAACGCGAGTGGAGGGAGTGGTCGTCGCAGCTCCGTTACGAGGGCGAGTGGCGCCAGCCGATCTTGCGGTCGCTCATCACGCTGAAGGCGCTCACGCACTCGCCGACGGGCGGCATCGTCGCGGCGCCGACCACGTCGCTTCCCGAGGCGATCGGCGGCGTGCGCAACTGGGATTATCGCTATTGCTGGGTGCGCGACGCGACGTTCACGCTCCTCGCGCTCGTTCAGAGTGGGTTTATCGAGGAAGCGCGCGCCTGGCGAGAGTGGCTGCTGCGCGCGGTGGCCGGCGATCCCTCGAAGCTGCAGATTCTCTACGGCGTCGACGGCACGCGGCGCGTCCGCGAGGAGGAGATCGCCTGGTTGCCGGGATACGAGAACTCGAAGCCGGTGCGTATCGGCAACGCCGCGTACGAGCAGCGACAGCTCGACGTCTACGGCGAGGTGATGGACGCGCTCCACCACTGCCATGTCAGCGGACTGGATCCGGAACCCGAGGCCTGGAATCTACGGCGCAAGCTGCTCGACTTCCTCGAGTCGTGCTGGGATGATCCCGACGACGGCATCTGGGAGGTGCGCGGTCCTCGCCGCCAGTTCACGCACTCGAAGGTCATGGCGTGGGTGGCCTTCGATCGCGCCGTCAAACGCGTGGAAGCCGTCGGGGGCGGTCCGGTCGAGCGGTGGCGGGCGCTGCGCGACTGCATCCACGAGGACATCTGCCGAAAGGGCTTCGACGGCGAGCTCGGCGCGTTCGTCCAGTACTACGGATCGAAGGAGGTCGACGCCAGCTTGCTCATGATACCGCTCGTGGGTTTTCTGCCCGCCAAAGATCCGCGCGTCCTCGGCACGGTGCGCGCGATCGAGGCCAACCTCGTCGAGGACGGCCTCGTGCGGCGCTACCGCAACGACCCGAAGGTCGACGGCCTGCCCGAGGGTGAGGGTATGTTCCTGCCCTGCAGCTTCTGGCTCGCGGACAACTACGCGCTCGCCGATCGCCACGCCGACTCGCAGCGCCTCTTCTGTCGGCTCCTCGGTCTGTGCAATGACGTCGGGCTCCTGTCGGAGGAGTACGACCCGCACATCGGCCGGCTCGTCGGCAACTTCCCGCAGGCCTTCTCGCACGTTTCGCTCGTCAACACCGCGCGAAACCTGACGCAGACGGAGCCCGGCCCCGCTCACGTCCGTCGAGGCCGGTGAGGGACGACCCGATCCAACTTGCCACCCGCGTGGCGATTCGCCACTCGCCTCGCGCCCCGGCGAGCCGCAATCGCGGACCGAAGCACCCCATCGCGGCGCGAACTGCGGAGGCTCGCGCCTTGCAGCCTGCGCCGGCGCGCGCGTGGCTCGACCGCTCTTCCCGCCCTGGTCCGACACGGTCTTTCGATTGTGCCTGGTTGTCGCGGCGCTTGGCGTGTTCTCGATCCCCGTATCGATGATGCTCTGGGTGCGAACGCCCTACGTGACGAAACAGGATGATCCCGTCGATCAGCCGGTCATCTTCGACCACCGCCATCACGTCCGCGACGACGGCATCGACTGCCTGTACTGCCACTACGAGGCGGAGCGCGGGAAGTTCGCCGGCGCGCCGCCGACCTCGGTATGCATGAATTGCCACAGCCAGGTCTGGCAGGAGTCCGCGCGCCTCGCGCCGGTGCGCGAGAGCTGGTTCAACGACCAGCCGATTCGCTGGCAGCGCGTGCACCAGCTCCCCGAGTTCGTCTATTTCGATCACTCGGCGCACGTGTCGCACGGCGTGGGCTGCGAGGAGTGCCACGGGCGCGTAGACCTCATGGGGCAGGTGCACGCGGTGGCCCCGCTCACGATGATGTGGTGCATCGACTGCCACGCCAACCCCGACCCGCACCTGCGACCGCCGAGCGAGATCACCAACATGGACTGGTCCCCCGAGCGGCCGCGAGCCGAGATCGGCGCCCAGGTCCGCGAGCAACTCCACGTCAATCCGCCGACGAACTGCACCGGCTGCCACCGGTGAGCAGAGCCCGTCTTCGCCGGTGCGTCAGCGCGACGGGACCGGCGACGGCCAGCTCTCCGTGCCGTAGTGCCCGCCGGCGATCGGATATCCGCTCGCGGGGGCGTAGCCGCCCCACGGCGAGTACGCCGGCCCTCCCGGTACCCGCATGCCCAGGGAGCGCACGCCGGGCCCGCTCAGGTCGTGCAACCTCAGGTTGAGGGGACCGGGGCCGTTCGTGTCGCTGTCGGGATGCTGACCGTTCATGTGCCGGCATCCGAGCGTAGCCCCGCCGAAGAGCAGGGCCAGCGCAGCGGTGCGTGCCGCATGCGCCAGCCGGGTTCGTAGCACGGTCTCGTTCGCGGTCATGCGAGAGGAACGTGGGCTGCGCGACCGCGCGCGGCAAGGCGGCAGGTAGCTGAGAGCCGCGACAACCGGAACGCGGTAAGCATGCGAGAAGGACGGAAGCGACTCGCCGGGGGTGCACCATGTCGAAGAAGCAGCTCGCATGCGAACTCGTGCCGGGTGTTCGGACGCTCAAGGTCGAGAGCCCGGCCTTTCCGCCCGGGGAGAGCATCCCGGCACGGTACACTGCCGACGGCGCTGGCATCTCGCCGCCGCTCGCCTGGGATCGCGCTCCGAGTGAAGCCAAAGAGCTCGTCCTCCTCGTCGAAGATCCGGACGCGCCGCGTGCCGAGCCGTTCGTCCACTGGATGGCGTACCACATCGATCCGGCGGCGACCGCCATCCCCGAGGGGGTGCCCGGACCCGGTCGACCCGGCATTCCCGCACGCATGCGCCAGGGACCGAACACTCGCGGCACGTCCGGCTGGACTCCGCCTTCCCCGCCGCCGCGGACCGGCCTCATCACTACCACTTCGAGCTCTTCGCGATCGACAACCACCTCCTCCTGCAACAGCAAGCTACGCGCGACGAGCTCGTGCGCGCGATGGCGGGCCACGTCATCGCGAGCGGCGAGGTCGTTGGAACCTACTCCCGCTGAGGCGCGTCACCCGTGATAGCGCTGAGCCGTACCCGGTGGATTGCTCAGGGGGGGAATCGTCCGGGTGAGTACGTCCGCGACCAGGAGGACCACGAGGAGCGCAAAGAGGGACAGCCCGGTGGCAAAGGCAAACCGCACCGTGGGCTTCTCGTGCAAGAACTCCATGAAGACGACCGCCACGAGGCTCGCCTTGATGACGGCGATGAGGAGCGCGGCGAGGAAGCTGAAGCCCCCCAGGTGCGCGAACCTGAGCGCAAGGCTCAGCCCCGCGAGCACGAGGAGCGCGATCAGGGTGTACGTCAGCGCACGGGGCGACGGCCCTTCCTCGGCGTGCTGCGCCGCCGCCTCGGGTTCGGCTCGCGCGCTCATGACTGCGAAGCTCCCGGTATCAGGTAAAAGAGCGGCCAGAGGAATATCCAGATCATGTCCACCAGGTGCCAGTAGACCGCGCCGATGGCGAGCGGGTGCGGCGCCCACGCGCCGATGTCGCGCCGCAGCACCTTCCACAGCAAGAGCGATAAAACGCACATCCCCGCGAACACGTGAATCGCGTGCAGCCCGGTCATGCAGTAGTAGAGCGTGAAGAACATCTTCGTTCCGGGGTCGCCGTGCTCCTCGAAGAAGTGACCCCATCCGCCCGGGTAGATGCCGTCGCTGAAGTGCTTCAGATATTCCCCCGTCTTGATGCCGAGGAAGACGAGGCCGAGGAAGATCGTCGCTCCGAGGAGGAGCGCCGAGGCGGTGTTTCGACCCCTGCGAAGCATGTGCACCGCCATGGCCACGGTGTAGCTGCTCACCAGAAGGACCCCCGTGTTCACCGATCCCCAGGCGATCGTGTTGTGCTCGACGCCGACGCCGAAACCGTAGGGGTGCTCCGTCCGGTATCCCGTGTAGAGGGCAAACAGCCCGGAGAAGAAGAGGACTTCGCTCCCGAGGAAGACCCACATTCCGAGCCGAGCCGCGTGCGCCTGCTTCTCGAGGTCTTCGAACTGCTCGGCGACCTGCTCAGGCATGGGGTGCCTCCTGCGGCGCCTGTTCGCCTCCCGCCTTCAGCTCACCGGGGAACGGCACGGTATAGTCGTAGGGGTCGAGCTCGAAGACCGGCTCCGCCGGGAAGTTGTGCTTCGGCGGCGGAGACGGCGTGTACCACTCGTAGCTGCGAGAGTCCCACGGGTTGGCGCCGGCGGGCGGGCCCGTGAAGCAGGCGACGAGGAGGTAGCAGAGCGTCAGCAGCATCGCAGCGCCGAGGAGCCACGCGCCGACGGTGGAGACGACGTGCAGCGGCTGGTAGACGGGATCGTAGTAGTAGTACCGCCTCGCCATCCCGCCGTTGCCGAGCAGGAACTGCGGAAAGAACGTCATGAAGAAGCCGGCGAACACGATCGTCCCCGCGACGATGCCCCAGCGCTCCGGGTACATGCGACCGGTGATCTTCGGGAACCAATAGTGGAGCGCGGCCAGCCAGGCGGTGAGCGTCCCGCCGACCATGATGAAGTGGAAGTGGGCGACGACGAAATAGGTGTCGTGCCAGTGCACGTCGAGGCTCTGCGTCGCGACGGCGACGCCCGTCATTCCTCCGAACACGAAGAGGAAAAGGAACGCAAAGAAGTAGATCATCGGAGTGGCGACGGCGACGGAGCCGCGACGCATCGTGAGCACCCAGGTGAACACCTTGATGGCGCTGAAGATGGCGACCAGCATCGAGAGGACGCCGAAGGCGGCGGCGTCGAACAGGCTGATTCCGGCGACGAACATGTGGTGCCCCCACGTCCCGAACCCTACGAAGGCGATCCCCAGGGTCGAGTACGCGATCGCCTTGTACGACGCCGGGTTCTTGTGGCTGAAGGTCGGGACGACCTCGCTGATGACGCCCATCGCCGGCAGGATCATGATGTAGACCGCCGGGTGCGAGTAGAACCAGAAGAGGTGCTGGTAAAGCACGGGATCACCGCCCCGATGCGGATCGAAGAGGCCCCAGTCGAACCAGTGGTCGATGCCGACGATGAGGAGCGAGATCGCCAGCACCGGCGTCGCCAGCGTCTGGATGATGCTGACGCCATACATGGCCCACACGAAGAGCGGCATGCGGAACCAGGTGACGCCCTTGGCCCGCATCGTGTGCGTCGTGACGATGAAGTTGACGCCCGTGATGATCGTCGACCACCCGAGGATGAAGATGCCGAACACGGTCGGCACCACGGCGCTCGGCGAGTGGGCGCTGTACGGGGCGTAAAACGTCCACCCGGTGTCGGCGCCTCCCATCCAGAGCGCGACGATGACCCAGACGACGCCGGCGACGTAGATGTAATAGCTGGCGAGGTTCAGGCGAGGAAAGGCGACGTCCTTGGCGCCTATCATCATCGGCAAGAGAAAATTCCCGAACGCCGTGGGGATCGACGGGATCATGAACAACCAGACCATGACGATGCCGTGCATCGTGAACATGCGGTTGTACGTGTAGGCGTCGATGATCGTCTGATCGGGGGTCAGGTGCTCGGTACGGAGCACGAGCGCGAAGACTCCGCCGAGGAGAAGCGCGAACGTCGTCGTGACCAGGTAGAGGATCCCGATCCGCTTGTGGTCCGTGGTCAGGGCCCACGACTTCACGGTGTACGCGACGTTGAGGTACGTCTCGCGGCTGGGCGCCTCGCGATGGGGGACCGGGACGACGCCGACGTCGATCGTGGTCACGGCTGCGGCTCCTGGCGCTGCGCGGAGTTGATCGGTTCGACGTGGGGCAGCCGGATGACGGGCTGAAAGGGCTGGCTACGCAGCGACTTGATGAACTCGACCAGCGCGGCGACCTCGGGCTCCTGCAGGATGCCGCGATACGTCGGCATGACGCCCTTGTAGCCAGCCACGAGATCCACCTGGGGGTCCATCATCGACCGCGTCAGGTACGCCTCGTCGGCCACGAGCACGCGTCCGTCGTTCATCGTCACCTGCGAGTCATAGAGCCTCGCCCACGTCGGACCGATGTGCGGTTGGCCGTCGAGCGTGTGGCAGTTGAAGCACCCGTTCCGCGAGGCGACGGCGCGCCCCGTCTCCGCGAGATCGCCGCCCTCCGTCGCGCTGGCCCCGGCGAATCCCTCCGCGGTCCGGACACCCTGCCCGTCGAGCCAGCGCCCGTAGTCCGGCTGCGAGAGCACCTGCACGTGGCCGATCATGCGCGAGTGATCGACGCCGCAGTACTCGGCGCACTCGATCGCGTACGTGCCCGGCGTGTTCGCCTGGAACCATGCCGTGTAGTAGCGCCCCGGGACGACGTCGTGCTTCATCCGGAACGCGGGAACGTAGAAGCTGTGAATCACGTCGCGCGACGTCATCACCAGCGTGACGGGACGATTCACCGGGACGGTGAGCACGTCCATCGACGCGCGCCCGTCCGGATATGAGAACTTCCACATCCATTGCTTGGCCGTGACGTAAATCGGAATCGCGTCGGGTGGGGCCGTCATCATGTGGTTGTACTGGGACGCGCCCACGACCCAGAACACGAGGAAGAGCGACAGCAGCCCGCCGATGATGGCGATCTCGACCGGCACCGCGGTACTCACCTGGGCCGTGAGGGGCCGCGGATGTCGCCGCCGGTAGCGGACCAGGTAGTAGATCGCCAGGAGGAAGACGAACAGAGCCCCGAGCATCGTGGCGCTGATCACGAAGTAGTGGAGAAGGTCGACGTCCTGGGCGTACGTCGACGCCTGCGGCGGGAGGTTGAGCAAGCCCCGGAGCAAATTGTTCATCGGGAAGCTTCCTTCGCGACGAGGTCCATCGCGCGGTCGATCGGGATCTTCGCGATTCCGGCGCGCCGGTCGATCCAACCCCAGCTCTCCAGATCGCGGCGCTGCGCGTCGCGCAGGTCGAGCCCGACCCTCGTCTGCCAGATCGGCGTCTGCTCGATGTGCGAGAGCGTTCGCGGCGCGGGCCGCGGCCCCGGGGGGCCTGCCTCGTTCGGCGTGATCGCACCGACGGACGCGAAGACGATCAAACCGCCGAAGAAGACGCCGAGCGCGCCGATGAGAATGCTCGCCACGCCCACGCGGAGCAGGTCGCCGGAGGCGACCTCGTCGGCCCCTTGCCGGACCTCGAAATCGACTGCGTGCGACTCGCTCATACGGACGCCTCGTAATTCAGGCCCTCGGCGAGCTCCGGTACATGCAGCGGAAGTGGCGGAGCCGTGAGGTAGCGCCTGAGGATCCACGCGGACGACAGGCCGCCCACGAACAGGATGGCGGCCAGGTCGAGCCAGTGCGGCCGAACGCCGCTCGGGTCGTGCACCGGGAGCACCAGCCAGTACACGTCGACGAAATGCATCATGAGCATCCAGGCACCGACGCTGGCGAGGTAACCGAGGTGCCGCTTCCAGTGTCGATTGAGGAGCGCGAAGAACGGCACGATGAAGTGGCCGAACACGAGCAGAATCGTGATCGCGTCCCACGTCCCCTGCGTGCGTCGCGCGTAGTAAACGACTTCGTCGGGGATATTTCCGATCCAGTAAATGAGCAGCTGGCTGAAGGCCATGTACGCCCAGAAAATGATCATCGCGAAGAGCACTCGGCCCAGCGCCTGAGCGTGATCCGGCGTGACGCGAACGGCGGGCCCCGGTCGTCGCATCGATGGCTGCAGCATCACGGCGACCAGCGCGACGGCCGCGATGAAGGAGCCGGCGAAGTAATACAGGCCGTAGATGGTCGAGTACCAATCCGGCTCGAGCGACATCGTCCAGTCGAACGAAGCCCACGTGAGGGACAGCCCGACCAGGGGCAGCCCGCCGCCGCTCAGGCGCCGCATGCGCCGCACCAGCGCTTTCGAAGGAGACTCGTCGTTCGCCTTCGACCAGGCGCGGAGCAGCCCGCCGATGGCGATGAACACGAGGAAGTAGAGCAGCGTGCGAACGATGAAGAACGGCTGGTTGAGATAGCGACGCTTGTGGTCGATCGCGTGCGCCAGGGCGGGATCGAGGACGTTCGCGTGCGACGCCCATGGATATACGTAGGCGAGCCCGAAGCAGAGAGGGAAGAAGAGGACGAGAAATAGCGGTAGGGCGTCGACGATCGACTCCGTCAGTCGCTGCGTGACGACCATCCAGCTCGCCTTCGCGGCATGACCCGTCATCAGGAGCAGGAGCGCGCCGACGCAGATCGTCGCCCCGTAGGTCCATACGGCGAGGTAGGAGAACCATGCGCGCTGCGGGTCGACGAGGAGCCCGATGACGAGCAGGACGAGCCCGACCGCCGCCGCGAGGAGCGAGCTGAGGATGATCCAGCGGTAATTCACGGCGCCTCCTTGGCGAGCTCCGCGCGGACGTCGGGCGGCAAGCTCTCGACGCGTGCGCCGCGCGCAAGCTGGAGCGCGTGCACGTAGGCGACGACGCCCCAGGCGTCACGGACGCCGATCTGCGTTGCGTACGACGGCATCAGCCCGTAGCCCCCGCGTACGGTCTGGAAGACGCGCCCCGGCGGATAGCCGGCGATCCGCGCCTCGTGGAGGCTGGGCGGCTTTCGGAGCGCCATCTTGTCGGCTACCAGGCTGTCGCCGTCCCCGAGCACGCCGTGGCACGTCGCGCAGAACGTCTCGAAGCGTCTGCGGCCGTCCTCGAGCAGGGGACGGTCGACGCGCAGCGGAATCCGCTCGAGCCATCTTCCGTCGGCGACCCCGGTCGCCAGACCTGGCTGGCCCACGATCGCGTCGCTCGGGAGGGTCCCCTCGGGAGGCTGCTGCATCGTCATGCCCTTGGGCAGCAGCGGGTCGTCCGAGTACGCGGTCCGCTTCTCCTGAACCAGCATGCGGTTGAGGTGCGGATCCGGCGTGACGATCGTCTGCTCGGTGCGGCAGCCGCCGAGGAGAAGAGCGGGAGCCAGCACCACCAGGCACCGGGACACGGGCCCGCCCTTCATCGCGCTCCTCCGAGCCGCACGCTTCGAAGTGCGCCCATCTGGGCGAGCTCCCGATGCAGCTCTTCGCTGTATCGAGGGTCGGTCTCGTCGATGCCGATCCAGAATCGATCGACGGTTGCGCGCTCGAATCCTTCGATCTCGAAGACCGGGTGGTGGAGCCGCGGCAATCCGGAAAATCCGAGCGCCACGAAGAACCCGGCCAGGGACGCGGCAAGCACCGCCGACTCGAACGTGATCGGGATGAACGCCGGCGCCGAGTTCAGCGGGCGGCCCCCCACGTTGATCGGGTAATCGCGGGCGTTGCACCACCACTGCAGGAGGTAACCGAACCCGCCGCCGAAGAGCCCCGCGCCGAGCATGATCCAGGGGACCATGGACTCGGGGAGCCGCTTGACGAGTGCGCGCAAGGGGTAGGGCGTCCACGACGCCAGCCGCGTATATCCAGCGTGCTGCAGGCGGTCGTACGCGCGCACCAGCGCATCGGCCGAATCGAACTCCGCCAGGATCCCGCTACGCAAGGCGCACCACCCTTTCTGCGCGCTCCAGCGACTCGGAACGTGCGAGCTCGTGACGCAGCTCCTTCAGCTCCGCGATCGGGATGAACGGAACGAAGCGAAGGAACAGGAGGAACAGGAACAAAAAGAAGCAGCAGGTGCCGCCGAGAATGGTCCAGTCGATCCACGAGGGCGTGTAGATGCGCCAGCTCGAGGGCAGGAAATCGCGATGCAGAGAGGTGATGATGAGCATGAAGCGCTCGGACCACATGCCGAGCTGCACGAAGCAGCACACCAGGAAGAGCAGCACCGGGGACGTGCGCCAGCGTTTGCTCCAGAGAGCCTGTACCGAGATGCAGTTGCAGAAGATGACGCCCCAGAACACCCACGCATACGGCCCGAGGGGCCGGTCGACGAGCTGGACGTATTCCTCGTACTGGTTGCCGCTGTACCAGGCCAAAAACGGCTCGACCAGGTACGTGTACGTCACCACCCAGCCCGTGACGAGAAGCATCTTTGCCATGTTGTCGAGATGGTTCTTCGTCACGACGTCGTGCAGCTTGAAGATTGCCCGCGCCGGGATCATCAGCTGAAGCACCATCGCGAACCCGGAGTAGATCGCCCCGGCGACGAAGTACGGGGGGAAGATTGCCGAGTGCCAGCCGGGGAGCTGAGCGATCGCGAAGTCGAAGCTGACGTTGGTGTGCACGGAGAGGACGAGCGGCGTGGCCAGGCCGCCGAATACGAGATAGGTGATCCGGTAATGTCGCCAGTGGGTGTTCTCCCCGCGCCAGCCGAGAGCGAAGATCCCGTAAAGGCGCCGCTGCCATAGCATCGGCGCCCGATCGCGCGCCGTCGCGAGGTCGGGCAGCAGGCCCATGTACCAGAACAGGAGCGATACCGTAAAATAGGTCGTCACGGCGACGACGTCCCAGGGAAGCGAGGACCGGAATTGCGGCCATATCCCCATTTCGGACGGGTACGGTATCAGCCAATAAAAGAACCACGGTCGACCGAGATGGAGGAGAGGAAAGAGTCCCGCCTGTATGATCGCAAACAGCGTCATCGCCTCCGCGAAGCGGTTGATCGACGTGCGCCAGTGCACCTCGAGGAGCAGGAGGATGGCGGAAATGAACGTGCCGGCATGGCCGATCCCGATCCACCAAACGAAGTTGATGATCGCGAATGCCCACGCCACCGGGATGTTGTTCCCCCAGAGGCCGATTCCGGTAATTACCGTGTACGTGACGGCGAACGCGAGCACGACGGTCCCGAGCCCCGTCAGCCCGATCGCGTACTTGTACCAGGGCCAGCGCACCCAGAGCGGCGAGAGCAGCCTCTCGGTCATCGCCAGGTCGGACTCACGGCGAAGGAGGACGGGCTCGCCGCCGGTCGGCTCCTCGCGCAAGAGCTCGAGCGCCGGCGCCTCCGCGACGGTCATGTCACGAGCTCCGGGTTCGGGTTGATGACGCGCGCCAGGTACCGCGTGCGCGGCCTCGTCCCGAGCTCGTGCAGCACCTGGTACAGGCGCGCGTTCTGGCGCGTCCTGGATACTTCGGTGTTCGGGTCCGCAACGTCGCCGAAGACGATGGCGCCCGTCGGGCACGTCTGCTGGCATGCGGTCTGGATCTCGAGATCGCGGAGCGGCCTTTGTTCGCGGCGCGCGCGGATCTCGACTTCGCGTATACGCTGGACGCAGTACGTGCACTTCTCCATGACGCCGCGCGCGCGCACCGTGACGTCGGGGTTCATCGCCAGTTGCAGCGTCTCGGCCTTCTCGCGGTTGTAATTGAAGAAGTTGAAGCGGCGGACCTTGTACGGACAGTTGTTGCTGCAGAAGCGAGTGCCGACGCACCGGTTGTAGATCATCTCGTTGAGGCCGTCGGGGCTGTGGACGGTCGCGTTCACCGGGCACACGTACTCGCAGGGCGCCTGCTCGCAGTGCTGGCAGAGCATCGGCTGGACGACCGCCGTGGCGCTCCGCGGGTCGCCCTCGAAGTACCGGTCGATCCGCAGCCAATGCATCTCGCGGCTGAGGACCACCCCCCCCTTCCCGACGGTGGGAATGTTGTTTTCGGCCATGCACGCGACGACGCACGCGCTGCAGCCGGTACAGGCGTTGAGGTCGATCGTCATCCCCCACTGGTGCTGCGCGTCCGGCTGGAGGAAGTACAGCGAGCGCGGGCGCTCGTGGGGCTCGTTCAGCGGGAGGGCAAAGTCGGGCTCCTGGCGATACTGCGCGAGCGTGTGTCGCAGGACGATCGGGCGCCCCTCCATCGTCCAGTGCTCCTGGGTCAACGCGAGCGTCCATCGCCCGGAGACCTTGCGTACGCGCACCTCGTCGAACCACGGCGCGCGCGAGTCGCGGAGTCCGTAGGCATTGACGCCGACGTTGCTCGAAATTCGATAGGGAACCGTCTGGCCGTAGCCGAGCGCGATCCCGACCACGTTGTCGGCCATCGAGGGCACGATGAGGACCGGAGCCTGGAGGGTCCGGCCGCGGACCTCGAGCTCGACGATGTCGGAGGAGGCGACGTCGAGCGCCGTAGCCGTCGTCGGACTGACGAGCGCGGCGTTGTCCCAGGTGAGCTTGGTCACCGGATCGGCGAGCTCCTGCAGGCACGCGTTGTCGCCGAAGCGCCCGTCGAGGACCTTTGAATCGGCGAAGTACACGACCTCCATTGCGGGCGGAGGCGCCGGCGGAGTCGAAATGGCCTGCACGAGCGCTGGCCATGCGACGCGCACGTCGACCGGCGCCGGTGCGCCGTTCTCGACGACCCCGGTCGCAAGCGCCGACTGCCAGAAGGTATCGAAGTCGCCCGGGGTGTTCGTGCGCCAGTACGTCTGCACGAGGTCTCGCGAGGGCGTATCCAGGTTCCCGAGGATGGCGGCGAGCACCTGGCCTGCGGTCACTCCGGCGACCAGCGGCCGGATCAGCGGCTGCACGATCGACGGGGTTCCGTCGAACGCGCGCGCGTCGCTCCAACCTTCCAGGAAGTGCGCCTCCGGCACCCGCCACGAGCAGAGCCGCGCCGTGTAGTTGTCGCGCGTGCCGACGAACGCCGTTTTGGCGATCGCTCCGATGCGCCGGGGGAGGTCGAGGTCGGCTGGCGCGGTGTACGCGGGGTCGCCGGCTATCATCACGAGCGCGGAGAGCTCGCCCGCGTCGATCGCGCGCACCAGCGCGCCCATCCCGTGACTTGCCTCGCCGGCTTCGAAGATCGGCGACGGGCCGTAGGACACCGTACGGCCGACGTTCCCCAGAAGCGCGTTCATCCCGTGCGCGATCGCGTGCACCTCGGCCGGTTGGCCGTCGCCGACAACGACGGCCGTCGCTCCCGGGTGGGCGAGCAGATCCTTCGCAACGGCACGAACGAAGTCCTGGTTCGCGCCGCGTGCCCGCCCGCCGGCTGCGCGACGCAGCTCCGGTGGCACGCGGGGGATGCCCTGCGCGACGAGCTCGGCCAGCAGATCCGCCGCGAAGCCGCCGACCTGGTGCGCGAGGATTCGTAGCCGGTTGTCCGCGGCCATGCCGGTGACCGACAGGCGCGACTCGACGGCGTAGAGTCGGCTCGGCGTATCGCTGGGCACGTTTACGCGCCTCGTCTGCGCCCACGCGCGCGCCCACGCCATCGGCGCTTCGGTGGCCGCGAGGAAGTCCGCGTCGAGCGCGAGGACGACCGCCGCGCGGTCGAAGGACCAGCGCGGTTCGACGACCTGCCCGAACGCCTGCCGCGCGCCCGCCCACGCGCTCGCCCGGACGAGAGGCGAGTAGAAGCTCACGACGACGTCGCCGCGACGACGGAGGCGCTGCACGAGATCCACCAGGTGAGGCGCGCTCGTCGGTGCCAGCACGACGTGCAGCTTCTTCCCCGCAGGTGGAGGCGCAGCGAGGAATGCGGCGAACGCGTTCCACGTCGCCGGGGTGCCGTCGTGCACGATCTCCTTCGCACGCGTCGGGTCGTACAGGTCGAGGATGCTGGCCTGGTGCAGCGTGCCCAGCGCGCCGAGACTCGCAGGGTGGCGCGGGTTGCCCTCGGCCTTCGTCGGTCGCCCCTCGTGGCTGGCGACGAGCATGCCGATGCCGTAGCCGTCGACCGTCATCGTGGTCGCGTACGTCGTCGGTACGGAGGGCCTCACCTCCGGCGGCTGGTTGACGTAGGGCACGATGAATTCCTGCGGTCCCCGACTGCACGCCGCGGCTCCGCCGAGCGCCGCGCTGGCGCCGAGGAGCTGCATCAGCGTCCGGCGGGAGACGCCGGGAGGAGAATCGGCTCCCTCCGGGAATTCCGGCGAGGGCTCACGCCCCTCGCCGAGCAGATCTCCCGGCCCACGCCAAAAGCCACCGTCCACGCGACCTCCTTCGATCCTCGCGCCGCCGACCGATGCGACCGCCGCGCGCGATGGCGACAAACGGGCTCGTCACATCGGACGCTGACACTGCTGGCGGTTCGACGCGCGCGCGGCGGCACCGTGCAAGCGCCGAGCCCACGCGGAGCTGCGTTCCCCGCGCGAGCTGCAAGGTGATTTCAACGCGCTTCGAGGCGAATCGCTACACCATGGCGGACTGGTAATCCCAGCGAGAGGCCGGGGCGCGCATTGCATCACTCCGCTGCCCGCACCGTCGACCCCGGTCCGCGGAATCCTGCTCGTCACTGGTCCCATGGTCGCAGCACGGCTGCATGCCGGTGGTGCGCTGCTTGCTGAATCGCTCGAACCGGGAGCTCACATGAGACGATCCGTCAGGGACAAGGTGGCCGTGGTCACCGGGGCGGCAGCGGGTGTCGGCCGAGCCGCGGCGCGGGCGTTCGCGGAGAGGGGCGCCGACGTCGCCCTCATCGCCCGCGGCGAGGATGGCCTGGCAGCGGCCGCGCGGGAGGTGGAGGCCTTCGGCCGGCGCGCGCTGGTGTTGCCTCTCGACGTCGCGGACTCGGGAGCGGTCGAACGTGCCGCGGACGAGATCGAACAGAAGCTCGGTCCGATCGACGTCTGGGTCAACGACGCGATGGTATCGGTATTCGCGCGCTTTCTCGATACGACCCCTGAAGAGTTTCGCCGCGTGACGGAGGTTACCTATCTCGGTTACGTACACGGCACCCAGGCCGCTCTTCGTCGTATGATCCCGCGCCAGCGCGGCACCATCGTGCAGGTCGGTTCTGCGCTCGCGTATCGCTCGATCCCGCTTCAGTCGGCGTACTGCGCCGCCAAGCACGCCATCCACGGACTCTGCGAATCCATTCGCACCGAGCTTCGACACGACAAGATCCGTGTGCACCTTTGCGAGGTGCAGCTGCCCGCAGTGAATACGCCGCAGTTCACTTGGTCGCGCGCGAAACTGCCCCGCGGCCCTCAGCCGGTCCCTCCGATCTTTCAGCCCGAACTGATCGCCGACGCGATCGTGTTTGCGGCGGAGCACAAGCGGCGCGAAATCTGGCTCGCCTGGCCATCGATCAAGGCGATCCTGTCGGACAAGATCGCCCCGCGCATCGGCGACATGTATCTCGCAAGAACTGGTTTCGAGTCGCAACAGACCGATCAGCCGATCGGTCCGGATCGTCCGGACGACCTCTTCTCCCCGGTGCCCGGGGACTTCGGTGCGCACGGCGAGTTTGAGCATCAGGCCAAGGGCTTCAGCGCCGCCTGGTGGCTCAGCAAGCACCGGGGCGCCGTCTGCTCCGGGATCCTGGCGGCAGTCGCCGGCGGCGCGGTCGCCTATGCGCGCTTGCGCGCTTGACGTTTGCCGGGCGTCGACAGAAGTGCGAGCGGCTCATCCGGTCACAGATCACGAGCGGATGACCCACGCGAGCGCGCGCGGCGCCGGACGAGGGATTCGCGTGGCGCGACCGGTCTTCCTTCGGCTGAGACTTGCCCTACCGCTCGCCGAACCAGGCGCGCGGCCCTAGGCTCCCCGGGTCGCATGTGTCGTTTGCTCGGGATCATCGCCTCGGAGCCGACGGAGTTTCGCAGCGTCCTTCGAGGATCCGGCCGTAGCCTCGCCGCGCTGTCGCACGAGCACCGCGACGGCTGGGGACTGGCCGTGCACGACTCGGGCGATCCGTCCCCCGTGGCCAACGGTGCAGGCTGGCGTCTCCACAAGGCCGCCGCTTGCGCCGCGGAAGACGAGAACTTCCGCCGGCTGGCATCGGCCCACGGCGAACTGATGCTCTGGCACATCCGTCGCCGCACCGTGGGACGCGTGGGAACGGAGAACACGCACCCGTTTCGGAGTGGCCGATGGGTCTTTGCTCACAACGGTACCATTCACGATGACGGCTACTTGCGTGCTCGTGTGTCGCGCACTCGGCTTTCGGAACTTCGTGGCAGCACGGACAGCGAACTCTTCTTCGCATACCTGCTGAGTGAGATGGACGCCGCCGGCCTGACCCACGAGGCCGCGTCGTCCGCCACCGATCGGGTCCTCCGGGACGCCGTGGGTCGCGCGTGCGCGACCCCCAGCTTCGGTGCGGCGAACTTCCTCCTGTCGGATGGGACGGCCCTTTACGCCCATCGCCGTGGGCGGACACTCTTTCTGCTCGAGCGCGGCCCGACCCACGACGCGCGCCCGACGCGACGTCATCGTGACGGGGTGATCGTCGTGACGCGATGGTCTCGGGACCGGCGGGCCGTGCTGATCGCGTCGGAGGCGATGACCAACGAGCCGTGGAAGCCGATCGAAGAGGGCAGTCTCGTTCGGGTGGACCGCGCCCCAACGACGGGGGCACCGTAAATCCCCGAC
>Ga0102924_1003070_pt1 | contig 17687 bp, 17 predicted proteins | sample PaiPotPPM11metaG_FD_80116 | JGI IMG/M metagenome (GOLD analysis project Ga0102924, IMG submission 80116) | Iron sulfur acid spring bacterial and archeal communities from Banff, Canada, to study Microbial Dark Matter (Phase II) - Paint Pots PPM... ...
CCGGCCAGGTCCTGGTCGGGCTGGGCCGACATGGCCGACGTGGACAGGTCTTCATCCAGCGTCTCGTCGTCGTAGTCGGCCACGCCCGCGCCCTTGATCGCGTCGATGGCCCGGCGCCGGGCCGGGGCGCTGCTCCCGCCGCCGGCGCGCAGCATCACGGTGGCCGCGGCGCGCGTCCCGGCCGGGAGCGCCGCCTGCATCTGGGCCGAGGTCGGCAGGGCCAGCACGCCCATCCGGTACCGGGTGCCGCACACCGAGCACTTCACGTGCTCGCCCGCCTTCGCGAGCGGGACGACCGGGATGAAGAACAGCGTGAACCAGCGGCGCCCGGCCCGGTGCCGGTACTCGCGGTCCCCGCCGCAGCGCTGGCAGTGGAACGCGCCTTGCCCGATCGTGCGGTAGAACACCCGGAGCCCGAAGATGATCAGCAAGCCTGCTCCCCTCCTGATCCGCCGCGCGGCCAGTCACACAGTGAACACACCCCAGTACTTGCAGATCATCACATGTCCCGCCGGGACGGATCCACAAGTCGAGGCTTTTGACACTCGATCGTGCCCGTCCGCCGCGCGGGGCGCCCGGTCAATCGTAGAAGCCCAGCCGGCGCAGCTGCTTGGGATCCCGCTGCCAGTCCTTGGCGATCTTGATCCGCAGGTCAAGGTACACCCGGGTGCCCAGCAGCGCCTCGATCTGCTCCCGGGCCCGGGAGCCGACCTCCTTGAGCCGGGCCCCCTTGGCGCCGATCACGATGGCCTTCTGGCTCTGGCGTTCCACGTACATGATCGCGTGCACGTCGATCAGGTCGTCGCGGCCCTCCCGGGGCGCCATCTCCTCCACCACGACCGCGATCGAGTGCGGCAGCTCGTCGCGCACGCCCTCCAGGATCGCCTCGCGGATCAGCTCGGCCACGAGCTGCTGCTCCGGCTCGTCGGTCTCCTCGCCGTCGGGGTACAGCGCCCGCCCCTCGGGCAGGTGCGAGACGAGCACGCCGGCCAGCACGTCGAGCTGGAAGCCGGACACGGCCGACACCGGGACCACGTCCGCCCAGTCACCGAGCCGGGCGACGGCGGCGAGCTGCGCGGCGACCTGCGGCCGGGTGGCCTGGTCGGTCTTGGTCACCACGGCGACCACCGGTGTCTGGCTCAGGCCCGCCAGCTCGGCGGCCAGGTACTTGTCACCGGGTCCGATGCGCTCCGCGGCCGGCACGCAGAACCCGATCACGTCCACCTCGGTGAGCGTGGACCGGACCAGGCTGTCCAGCCGCTCCCCGAGCAGGGTGCGGGGGCGGTGCAGCCCCGGGGTGTCCACGATGATGAGCTGGGCATCGGGCCGGTGCACGATGCCCCGGATCGCCCGGCGGGTGGTCTGCGGCCGGCTGCTGGTGATCGCGACCTTGGCTCCGACCAGGGCGTTCATCAGAGTCGACTTGCCGACGTTCGGCCGGCCGACGAAGCAGGCGAAGCCGCACCGGAACCCGGGCGGGCCGGGCTCGTCCGCCCCGTGGTGCCAAGCAGAGCGTGCGGGCGACGGTGTCTGCGGGGTTCCCACGTCATGATTCTCTCCCAATCGGGACCTTGACCCTAACCTGCCCGGGGCGCGCCCGGCACCCGCCGCCGCGGTCAGGGGTGCAGCGTGGCCTTGACCGTGCCGTCGGGCCCCGCGTGGAACACCACCGCGTCCGGCCCGAGGTCCCGCACCGCGGCCAGGTCGGCCCGGTCCGGCCCGTCCCCGTCGTTGACCAGCGCCGCCGCCTCCAGGCTCCCGGCCCCGCTGGACACCGCCATGGCCACGGCCAGGTGCAGCGCGGACAGCCGCAGCGACGGCAGGGCCACGGCCGCGGCGGCGTAGGTCCGCCCGGTCTCGTCGCGTACCGCCGCACCCTCGGAGGCCGCCACCCGGGCCCGGGCCGCGCGGGCCAGCGTAATGATCTTGAGGTCTTCCGCGCCAGGCTGGGCCTCGCTCACGGCCCGAGTCTAGTGCGGCGCCGGGCGGCCCGTGGCTGGTCCGCCCGTGGTCGATCCACCGGGGGCCGGCGCGCCCGCCACGCCGTTGCCGCGCTCGTCCCCGCCGCGCTGCTCGCCCCGGGCGCCGTCGCCGGCGCGCCCGTCGGTCTCGGCCGGCATCCGCTCGACGGTGACCGTCCCGATCCGGTTGCGCCGCCCGGCCAGGCTCTCCGCGGTCAGCCGCAGCCCGGCCACGGTGGCGACCGATCCGGCGATCGGCACCCGGCCCAGCCGCTGGGCCAGCAGCCCGCCCACGGTCTCCACGTCCTCGGCCTCGATGCGGACGCCGAACAGCTCCGCGAGTTCCTCGACCGGCAGCCGCGCGGTGACCCGGGCGCGCCCCTCGCCCAGCCACTCGACGGGTGGCTGCTCCTTGTCGTACTCGTCAGCGATCTCGCCGACGATCTCCTCCAGGATGTCCTCGATCGTGACCAGCCCCGCGGTGCCGCCGTACTCGTCGATCACGATCGCGAGATGGATCTGCTGCGCCTGCATCTCCCGCAGCAGCGCGTCGATCGGCTTGCTCTCCGGCACGAACGTGGCGGGCCGCATGATCGACTCGACCTGCTCGACCGACTCCCCCTCGCGGTGATCGTAGCTCCGGGTCACGATGTCCTTGAGGTAGGCGATCCCGATGATGTCGTCCTCGTTCTCGCCGATGACCGGGATCCGGGAGAACCCGCTGCGCAGCGCGAGCGACAGCACCTGCCGCAGGGTCTTGCCCCGCTCCACGAACACCACGTCGGTGCGCGGCACCATCACCTCGCGGACGATCGTGTCCCCCAGCTCGAACACCGAGTGGATCATCGCGCGCTCGTCGGGCTGGATCACCCGGCGCTGCTCGAGCAGGTCGACCAGACCGCGCAGGTCCTCTTCGGATCCCGGCGGCCCGCCGCCCCGGCTCGCGGCGCTGCCCAGGGACTGCAGCAGCCGGGGCAGCGGTCCGAGCAGCCGCGTGACCGGGGCCAGCACGGACGCCGCCGAGGTGGCGACCCGCACCGCGCTGCGCTGCCCGAGCGAGCGCGGCACGACCCCGGCCGCGATGTAGATCACCGCGGTCATGACCGCGGCCGTGATCACGAACGCGCGCCATCCGTGACCCAGCCAGTGCAGCAACGGCACCAGCACCAGCACGGTGGCGGAGACCTCGGCCGCGATCCGGGCCAGCAGCAGCACGGCCAGATAGCGCGCCACGTCGGCCAGCACGACCTGCAGCGGGGTCGAGCCCTCGCCGACGCTGCGGCCGAGTTCCTTCGCCCCGGCCCGGGAGACCCGGGCCAGCGCGGCCTCGGCGCTGGCGCACCAGCCGGCCAGCAGCGTCAGCGCTAGCGCCGCCGCCAGCAGCCAGCCCATGGCTCGGTCACCCCGCCCCTCCCGCCGCGTCCGGTCCCTCCGGCGCGGTATGCCCGGTCACGCCCGGTTCGTCGCCCGCCCCGTCCGGGACCTCCCGCGCCGCGTCGCGCTCCGAGCGCCACCCGGCGAGCAGCCGGTCCTGCAGGCCGAACATGGTCGCGTGATCTTCCGGCTCCGCGTGGTCATACCCGAGCAGGTGCAAGATCCCGTGCGTGCACAGCAGATCGAGCTCATCCTGGACGTCGTGCTCCGCCTTGCGGGCCTGCCCGACCGCCACCTGCGGGCACAGCACCACGTCGCCGAGCAGGCCCGGCACGGCCTCGCCGTCGCCGCCGTGATCGGTCTGGTTGCCGCCCGGGGGCGGCGGCCAGATCTCGTCCATGGGGAACGCCAGCACGTCGGTCGGCCCGGCCTCGCCCATCCAGCGCTGGTGCAGGTCGGCCATGGCCGCCTCGTCCACCAGCAGCACGGACAATTCGGCCAGCGGGTGCACCCGCATCCCGTCCAGCACGTGCCGGGCGAGGGCCGCGAGGCTGGCCTCGTCGACCGGAACGCCCGACTCGTTGGCGATCTCGATGCTCATTTTCTTGTCGTTCCCGCTCGCTGCGCTTTCGCTTCCTCAGCGGGCGCGGTTGCCGGTGCGGCGCGGCCGGCCGCCGGGTATCCGTTCAGTATCCGATGCCCGGCGCGCGTCGAAGCGTTCATAGGCGTCGACAATGTCCGCCACCAGCTTGTGCCGGACCACATCGTGGCTGGTCAGCCTCGAGAAGTACACGTCGTCGACGCCCTCGAGGATCTCCTGGACCAGGCGCAGGCCGCTGGTCTGCCCCGCCGGCAGGTCGACCTGCGTCACGTCCCCGGTCACCACGATCTTGGAGCCGAAGCCGAGCCTGGTCAGGAACATCTTCATCTGCTCAGGCGAGGTGTTCTGCGCCTCGTCCAGGATGATGAACGAGTCGTTCAGCGTGTTGTGGGTCAGCAGGAAGTCCTCGGTCGTATACAGGGAATCCTCGGCGGCCACCGCGATGCACACGGCCTCGGCGGTCCCGGCCGGCTCGATGCCCTCGATGAACCGCATCGGCCGCCCGCCGCCACCCTCAGCGCGGTATTTGTCCCGTTTCCGGGTCAGCCGGAACGGCTCCACCCCGGCCGGCAGCCGAATGTCGATGATGTACGCGTCCTGCCGGTGATGGACCGGCATTCCCCGCGCGAAGCCTGGAGTGCGCCCGACTGCCGGGCGGAGTCGGGCGTACGCGACCCCGCCGAGCGACCGGACCAGGAAGATCACGTCGTCACGCAACCGCGGCGACACGGTCGCGTACTGGACCCGGCATGTCCGGCCGCGCTGGGTCACCGGGCCGCGATCGGTGTCGAGCAGCCCTTGCAGGACGGCTTGCCTCACCTCCGGCGAGTTGTACAGGTAGACCTCGGGCACGAACTTGGTGGCCGACCGGGTGCCGTCCAGCCCCAGCTGGCGTGCCACCGCGGTCACCGGGTTCTCCGATAGGACCCTGCTCTGCCACGGAGAATTCCCCTGGCTCAGCGTGTAATCGGGCCCCCCTCTGGGGCGAACGTCGATGCCCGGCAGCCGGACCTGAAGCTCCCAGGCGAGTTCGACGTCGTCCGTGGCGAAACTGGGAGTGGTCGTTCCGGTCAGGCAGCCGTCACCGAGCAGCAGCCCCAGCGCGTAGGGGTCCATCGGCACTCGCCGGCCGGGGAAGCGGATGGGCGCGCTATGCGTGGGAAGTTCGTACCGGTGGTAGTGGTTGGCGCGCAGGTTCCCGACCATCTCGCGGGTCTCCAGGACCCGGAGTGGCTTGCCGCGCCGGCGGTCGTCGCGGGTCGCCACCGCCCACAGGTGGTCGCCCGAGCACAGCGTCGAGCCACCGTCTTGGGTGGTGACCCGGTAGATCTCCTTCTCCCCTTGCGGGTACACGCCGATGACGGGCGTGGGCTCGCCGTTCGACCCGATGACGAGGTCGCCGACGGCCAGCGACCCGATGGGCCGGAACCCATCCGGGGTCAAAACGGGCGCATCTACGCATTGTGCCCGACCGCGCATATACGCCAAAGGGGCTATTTCGATCGTGCCGGCGGCGGTGAGCTTGGGGATCGAGTCGGGATCGATCATGTCGTGCAGGGCGTCGTAGAGCGGGCGCAGGTAGGGGTCGATCTTCTCGTAGAGCGTGCCCGGCAGGAAGCCCAGGCGCTCGCCCGCCTCGACCGCGGGCCGGGTGAGGATGATCCGGTTGAACTCCTTGGCCTGCAGCGCCTTGACGGCCTTGGCCATGGCCAGGTAGGTCTTGCCGGTCCCGGCCGGGCCGATGGCGAACACGATCGTGTGGTTGTCGATCGCGTCGACGTAGCGCTTCTGGTTCAGCGTCTTGGGCCGGATCGTGCGGCCGCGGGCGGACAGGATGTCCAGCGTCAGCACGTCGGCCGGGCGGGCGCCGGACTTCCGGCGCAGCATGGCCACGCTGCGCTCCACCACGTCGGCGGCCAGTTCCGCCCCGCTGGCCAGCAGCCGGGTCAGCTCCTCGAACAGCCGCGCGACGAGCGCGGTCTCCTCGGGCGAGCCGGTTACGGTGATCTCGTTGCCGCGCACGTGGATGTCGGCGCCGAAGGCCCCCTCGATCACGTGCAGCAGTTCGTCGCGGGATCCGAGCAGGCTGACCATCGAGTGGTCGTCCGGAATTACGATCTTGACGCGGGTGCGCCCGTCCGGCGACAGCTCAGTGCCCTCCTGAGCGCGCGCGCCGGACAAGCCGCCGCGCGGCCGCTCGCTGCGCGGATCCGTCGGGGTGTCTGTCAAGGGCCCTTCCCCGCCCGGGCGCGCGCCCGGGCCTGCTCATTGCCCATTTTATCCGGGGGGCCAGCCCAGCGCGCGGCCGCCGAGAACATGGGCGTGTGCGTGCTGCACCGTCTGGCCGGCCTGGGGGCCGGTGTTGAACACGACCCGGTAGCCGGTCTCGGCCACCCCGGCCTCGGCCGCGACGAGATGGGCCTGCGCCGCCACCTCGTCCAGCAGCCCGTCGTCGGCCTGGGCCAGCGCGGCCAAGTCGGGATAGTGCTCGCGCGGAATGACCAGCACGTGCACCGGAGCCTGCGGGTTGATGTCGCGGAACGCGATTGTGCGCGGGCTCTCGAGCACGCGCGTGGCCGGGATATCTCCCGCCGCGATCCCGCAGAATAGGCAGTCGGTCACGGAGCCGATCTTAACTTGTGGTGGGCCGGCCGGGCCGCCGACATATATGGTTGCAGTGCTGCGAACTCTCGGCGCACCACCCCGCGCGTGCACGGCCCGGCTCATCTCGGCCGCCCCGTGACCCCGGGCATCTGGTCCCCGGGTGGCGGTCGCGGCGCGGCGAACTCGTGACAACGCGATTGACCTGGGTGTGGGGGCGGTGGGATCGTCAAGACGACCCGACATGTGTCCGGCCGGTGTCAAGACCCGACATGACTGCGGGTGAACCAGGCGGCGCGCCTACGCGTCCAATTCACGTGACCGAAACCCTGGTGGCGAATAGCGCCCTAGGCTCGGTACCGGCCGATTGGGACGCCGACCGGGCAGTGACCGCGCTTTACAGCACGCACTACCGCTCGCTAGTGCGGCTTGCTGCGCTGCTCGTACGCGACGTCGCGACTGCGGAGGAAGTGGTGCAGGACTCGTTTGTCGCGATGCACGGCGGCTGGCGCCGGCTGAGGGACAGCGACAAGGCGCTCTCCTACCTACGGCAGTCGGTGGTCAACCGGTCCCGGTCCGTGCTGCGCCACCGCGTCGTGGTCGACCGGAACGCGCCTAAACCGGCTCCGGACATGCCGAGCGCCGAGCACGGAGCGATCGCGCTGCTGGAGCGGTCGGCCGTGGTATCCGCCCTGCGCACGCTGCCGCCGCGGCAGCGTGAAGCACTCGTGCTGCGCTACTACGGAGACCTGTCCGAGGCCCAGATCGCCTCGATCATGGGCATCAGCCGGGGAGCCGTCAAGAGCCATACGGCCCGGGCCATGTCTGCGCTGCGCACGGTGCTGGAGCGTGACGCATGAGCCACTTCGAGCCGCACGAGGAGGTCTTGCGCCGGGCGCTGCACGTGGCCGTCGACACCATCGAGCCCGCGGCGAACGGGCTGGACCGGATCCGCGAGCGCCTGACCCCGCCGCGCCCGCTGGCGGTGGCCTGGCTGGTGGCGGGCTGGACCGACATGGCCCAGCCGGCGCTGCTCCGGGTGGAGCCGGCCCTGGCCGGGCTGGCCGGCCGGGTGCGCACGTGGCTGGGCCTCATGCTGCGGCCCCTGGGGCCCGCGAGCGACCGGATGTGGCCCGCCATCCGGCGGCTGCTGGCCACGCTGGGCCTGGTCCGGCCGGGCGCCGGGATGTCGCGCCACGAGAAGCTTCGGTCCGCGATGGCTTTCGCGGCCGCGGCCGTGATCGGCGCCGCGGGCGGATTCGCGCTCTCGGCCGGGCTGCCGCAGCAGATGATCTCGGCGGCCAGCTCGTTCATGTCACCGAGCCAGCCGCACCACCACTCCGGCGGCGGGAGCAACCAGAGAGTCGCCGGCAACGGGCAGCACTACGGCACCGCGCCGGGCGGCGGGCCGCACGGCAAGCACACGGCGGCGCCGAGCCCGTCGCCGGCCTGCTCGCGGAAGGCCGGGCCCGGCGCGAGTCCGAGCCCGAGTCCGAGCACGTCGCCGTCGCCCGGGTCGTCGCCCAGCCCGAGCACGTCGCCCAGCCCGAGTCCGTCGCCCAGCACGTCGGTCAGCCCCTCCCCGAGCCCCAGCGACACCACCCCGGTCTCGGCCTCGCCCCAAGGGGGACAGACCACCACCGCGGTCTACCACCTCGCGTCGCCCGCGACGAAAAAGCCGAAGCCGTCGCCCAGCTGCCTGCCCGCTAGCTGACCGGGGCTGAGCGCTCAGGCTCAGCGGCCGAGGCTGCGCGGCTCAGGCCCACCGGCCGGAACCGGCCAGGGCCAGCGCCGCGGCCACCGCGCCCGCCGACGACGACCGCAGGACCGTCGGCCCCAGCCGGGCCGGCACGGCGCCGGCGGCGATGGCCTGGTCGGCCTCGGCCGGGCTCACCCCGCCCTCGGGGCCGACGATGACCAGGATCTCCCCGCGGCCGGGCAGGCCGGTGTGGCTGAGCGCGGCCGGGGCGCCGGGATCCAGCAGGATGGCCCGGTCCGCCGCGGCGACCCGGCGGGCGATGGCCGGCATCTCCTCCGGCCCCGTCACCTCGGGGATCCAGGCCCGCCGCGACTGCTTGGCCGCCTCCCGCGCCGTGGCCTGCCACCGGCCCAGCGCCCTGGCCGCCCGGTCACCGCGCCACCGGGCCACGCACCGTTCGGCCTGCCAGGCCACCACGGCGTCCACGCCGACCTCGGTCATGATCTCGACGGCCAGCTCCCCGCGGTCGCCCTTGGGGATCGCCTGGACCACCACGACCCGCGGCTCAGCTCTCGGCTCGGCGCGCCGGGCCAGCACCGCGAACTCGACCACACCCGGCCGGACCCCGGTCACCACGCACTCGGCCACGGCGCCCGCCCCGTCGGTCACGTCGGCCCGCTCGCCGGCCGACAGCCGGCGGACGGTTGTCGCGTGCCGGCCCTCCGCGCCGCTCAGCGTGATCGTGTCGCGTTCCGGGTCGGCCAGGTCGGCCGGGGCAGCCAGGAAGACCGGCGGTGTCAGGACGGCCTCCTCAGCGCGGCTTCCTCAGCACGGCTTCCTCAGCACGGGCGGGCGCGCCTCAGCGCCCGTTGAACGCGTCGCGCAGCCGGGAGAAGAACCCTTGCTGGCCCGGTGCGAACCGGCCGGGCGGCGATTCCTCGCCGCGCAGCTTGGCCAGCTCCCGGAGCAGCGTCTCCTGCTCGGGGTCGAGCTTGCTCGGAGTCTCCACGGTCACGTGGATGAGCAGGTCGCCCCGGCCGGCGGAGTTCAGGTGCGAGGTTCCCTGCCCGTAGAGCGGGATCGCGTGCCCGGACTGGGTACCCGGGCGGATGTCCACGTCGGCGGGGCCGTCCAGGGTCTGCACCTGCAGCGTCGCCCCGAGGGCGGCGGCCACCATCGGGATCGTCACCGTGCAGTGCAGGTCGTCGCCCTGGCGTTCGAAGATCGAATGCGGGCGCTGGACGATCTCCAGGAACAGGTCGCCGGCCGGGCCGCCGCCCGGGCCGGTCTCGCCCTCGCCGGCCAGCTGGATGTGCGTGCCGTCCTCGACCCCGGCCGGGATCCGGACCTTGATCGTGCGCCGGGTGCGGACCCGGCCGTCTCCGTCGCATTCCGGGCACGGCCTGCGGATCACCGTGCCGAACCCGCCGCAGCCCGGGCACGGCCGGGACGCCATCACCTGGCCGAGGAACGACCGGGTGATCTGGCTCACCTCACCGCGTCCGTTGCACACGTCGCAGGTCTCCGGGTGCGTACCCGGCGCGGTGCCCTCGCCCGAGCAGGTCGGGCAGACCACGGCGGTGTCCACCACCAGGTCCCTGGTCGTGCCGAAGGCGCACTCGGCCAGGTCGAGCTCGACCCGGATGGTGGCGTTCCGGCCCCGCCGCGCCCGGCTCCGCGGCCCGCGGGTCCCCGCCCCGGCCCCGAAGAACGCGTCCATGATGTCGCTGAACGGGAAGCCGGCCGCGAACCCGCCGGGCCCGGCGCCCGCCTGCGCGAACGGGTCAGCGCCCATGTCGTACATTTGCCGCTTGCCCGGATCGGACAAGACCTCGTAGGCCTGGGTGATCTCCTTGAACCGCTCCTGCGTCTGCGGATCGGGATTGACGTCCGGGTGCAGCTCCCGGGCCAGCCGCCGGTAGGCCTTCTTGATCTCGTCCGGGTCCGCGTCGCGCCGGACGCCGAGGACGCCGTAATAGTCGTTCGCCACGCGCATCCCCTATGACTCCGCCAGGATCTGGCCCACGTACCGTGCCACCGCCCGCACCGCTCCTATCGCCGTCGGGTAGTCCATCCGTGTCGGGCCGAGCACGCCGAGCCTCGCCAGTGCCTGATCGCCGGAGCCGTAGCCGGACGCGACCAGAGACGTGCTCCGCAGGCCCTGCACCTCATTCTCAGAACCGATCCGGACCGTCAGCGATTCCTGGTCACCGGACTCGCCGAGCAGCCGCATGAGCACCACCTGCTCCTCGAGCGCCTCGAGGACCTCGTTCAGCCCCTGGGCGAAGTCTGCGGCGGTGAGGTTGGCGGCGCCGCCCACCACGACCCGCTCCTCGTGCCGCTCCACCAGGGTCTCCAGGATCACCGAGAACACCGACGCCGCGTTGGCCCGCTCGTCGGGCGACACGCGCCCGGGAAGCTCGGCGACCACCGACGCTATCTCGGTCAGCCGGCGTCCGTCGAGACAGGCGTTGAGCACCGCGCGGAGCTGGGTAATGGCGTCCTCGTCGATCGTGCCGGGCAGATCCACGTAGCGCTGCTCCACCCGCCCGGTGTCGGTGATCAGCACCAGCAGCACCCGCTGCTCGGCCAGCGGCACCAGCTCCACGTGCCGCACCGACGACCTGGTCAGCGACGGGTACTGCACCACCGCGACCTGGCGGGTGAGCTGCGCGAGCAGCCGGACGGTCCGCGTCACGACGTCGTCGAGGTCGTACGCGCCGGCCAGGAACGTCTCGATCGCGCGCCGCTCCGCCGAGGAGAACGGGCGGACCGCGGACAGCCGGTCGACGAACAGTCGGTACCCCTTGTCCGTTGGTACCCGACCCGCACTCGTGTGCGGCTGCACAATGAAGCCCTGCTCCTCGAGCACGGCCATATCATTGCGGATGGTCGCCGGGGAAACATCGAGGTTGTGGCGATCGACAAGGGACCTCGAGCCAACCGGCTCGTTGGTGGACACGTAGTCCTCGACGATGGCACGCAGCACCGCGAGCTTCCTGTCGTCGAGCACGAGCTCACCTCCCCTGGCACTCCCATATCCCGAGTGCCAAGTCTATGGCGGAAAGGATAGTGGCATGGTGCATGGTCACCCGCGACCGAATTCGCAGGCCGCGCTGGCACCGTCTACCGTGAGATGAGAGAGGCAGGGACGGACAAGGCTCGATGACCAGCAATCCAAGGCCGCCAGAGCCGGAATGGCCAGCGACCGGACCGGTCTCACCGGACCCGCTTGACGGCCTCCCCGCGGCCGGGGACGGCTTCGGCCCGCCCGACGGGAGCTGGGCCGCCGGACCGCAGGTTCCGCGGCCAGCCGGGCCGCAGGGCGGGTGGCCGGACGGGCACCGGTGGCCGCCCGAACCCGGGCCGGCGCCGCTGGTGGCGGCGGGCGACGAGCGCCTGGCCACGCTGGGCTACCTGAGCGTGCCGTTCCTCGGGCCGCTGGCCGCGCTGGCCCTCTACCTGGTCAAGAAGCGCAGGTCACCATTTGTCGGCCGACACGCGGCGCAGGCCCTGAACCTGGCGATCACGGCGCTCATCTACACGTTCTGTGCCCTGATCCTCGGCATCGTGCTCGCGCTGGACAGCATTTCGCTCGCCCTGGTCGTGGTGCTGCCGCTGGCCGTGGTGCTGTGGGTGGCCACCCTGGTCTACGTCATCCTGGCCGCGTCGGGGGCGAGCCGCGGTACCTACTACCGCATCCCCGCCTGGCTCTGCGCTGCTCTGATTCATTAGTGCTGGCCGACTTCCCGGGGTGGCGGGCTCAGTCGGTGAGGGCGCGGATGACGGCGTCGGCGAGGAGCCGGCCGGCCGGGGTCAGCGTGACCAGGCCGGCGGCATGCTGTGCCGCCCCGGCCAGGCCGTCCCGGACCGCGTCCGCCGCGGCGGCCCGCCCGGCCGGGCTTAGCTCCCCGACCGGGCAGCCGGTGACGAGCCGGGCGGCCAGCATGATCCGTTCCATCCGGCGCTCGGCCGGGGTCAGGATCTCGCGCCCCTGGCCGGGGCTGTGGCCGGCGGCCAGCCGGGCGGCGTAGGCGGCCGGATGCCGGACGTTCCACCACCGGGTGCCGCCGATGTGGCTGTGCGCCCCCGGGCCGATGCCCCACCAGTCGCCTCCGGTCCAGTACAGCATGTTGTGCCGGCACCGCGCGGCCGGCGAGGCGGCCCAGTTGGAGACCTCGTACCAGTGCAGGCCGGCGCCGGAGAGCAGGGTGTCGGCGGCCAGGTACCGGTCGGCCATCACGTCGTCGTCCGGCGCGGGAAGCTCGCCGCGGCGGATCCGGGCGGCCAGCCGGGTGCCCTCCTCGACAATCAGCGCGTAGCCGGAGATGTGGTCCGGCCCGGCGGCCACGGCGCTGCGCAGCGACTCGGCCCAGTCCTCGTCGCTTTCCCCCGGGGTCCCGTAGATCAGGTCCAGGCTGACGTGCTCGAACCCGGCCGAGCGCGCCCAGGCCACGCACTGCTGGGGCCGGCCGGGCCGGTGCCTGCGGTCCAGGACCGCGAGCACCGGGCTCACCGCGCTCTGCATGCCGATCGAGATCCGGGTGAACCCGCTGCGGCGCAGCTCGTCCAGGGCCTGCTGGTCCAGGGTCTCGGGGTTGGCCTCCGCGGTCACCTCGGCGTCCGGGGCCAGGCCGAACTCGGCGCCGATGGCGCGCAGGATCGCGCCCAGGTCGGCCGGGGGCAGCAGGGTCGGCGTTCCGCCGCCGAAGAACACGGTCTGGGCCGGCCCGGCCTCCGGGCCGAGCACCTGGCGGGCCAGCCGGATCTCCGCGATGGCCTGGGCGGCGTATCCGTCCCGGGTGGCCCCCGGCCCGAGCTCGGTGGCCGTGTAGGTGTTGAAGTCGCAGTAGCCGCAGCGGGTCACGCAGAACGGCACGTGCACGTACACGCCGAACGGCCGTCGGCCGAGCCCGTCGAGGGCCGCGGGCGGCAGCGCGCCGTCGGCGGGGACGGGCACGCCGTCGGGCGGCAGGCCGGGCATGCTCAGCTCACCTCGCCGCTCGGATCAGTTTCAGGCCGCCCGGAACTGGTCACATCCGCACCGTACCCGGGCCGGCGCACCGGCCCGGACGGTCCGCGCACGAGTTAGGCTGGCACTACTGATGCGCGGGAGGCACCGGGCACGGGAGGACCGATGGCGGCAAGCCCAGGTTACGGAATGATGCCCGCGGGGGACGGCCGGATGCGGGCGTCCACCGCCGACCGTGAGCGCGCGGTGGACGTGCTCAAGGCCGGGTTCGCCGAGGGCCGGCTGAACAAGGACGAGTACGACATGCGCGTCTCGCAGGCCTACGCCTCGCGCACCTACGCGGAGCTGGCCCAGGTCACCGCGGACCTGCCCGGAGGCCAGGGGATGACCGCGTACCCGCAGCCTTACCTGGCCGTCTACCGGCCGCCGGTGGTCTCCCGGCGGACCAGTTCGCTGGCCATCGCCTCGCTCGTGTGCGGTCTCGCGCAGCCGTTCTTCGGCCTGACCACGATCCCCGCGATCGTGCTCGGCTACGTGGCGCGCGAGCGGATCCGCCGCAGCGGCGAGGACGGCAGCGGCCTGGCCACGGCCGGACTGGTGCTGGGCTGGATCGGGATCGGATTCATCGTCATGATCCTGCTGATTGTGGCCACGGTCGCCGCCGGGCACACCGGCGGCTCCACCCCCGCCGTGCCGCAGGGCCCGGGCGGCTGACCGCGCCGCTCAGCGCCTGCGGTCCGGGCCCTGCTCGGTCGACAGGGCCGCGACGAACGCCTCCTGGGGCACCTCCACGCGCCCGATGACCTTCATCCGGCGCTTGCCCTCCTTCTGCTTCTCCAGCAGCTTGCGCTTGCGGGTGATGTCCCCGCCGTAGCACTTGGCCAGGACGTCCTTGCGCATCGCGCGGATGTTCTCCCGGGCGATCACCCGCGCGCCGATGGCGGCCTGGATCGGCACCTCGAACTGCTGCCGCGGGATCAGCTCCTTCAGCCGGGCCGTCATGGCCAGGCCGTAGTCGCGCGCCTGGTCGGCGTGCACGATCTGGCTGAACGCGTCCACCGGCTGGCCCTGCAGCAAGATGTCGACCTTGACCAGGTTGGACTCCTGCTCGCCCGCGGGCTCGTAGTCCAGCGAGGCGTAGCCGCGGGTGCGGGACTTGAGCTGGTCGAAGAAGTCGAAGATGATCTCCGCGAGCGGCATCGTGTAGCGGATCTCGACCCGGTCAGCCGACAGGTACTCCATGCCGAGCAGCGTGCCGCGCCGGCCCTGGCACAGCTCCATGATCGCGCCGATGTAGTCACTGGGCGCCAGCAGCGTGGCCCGGACCACGGGCTCGAACACCTGGCTGATCTTGCCGTCCGGGAACTCGCTCGGGTTGGTCACGATCAGTTCCTCGCCGCCCTCCGGCACCACGCGGTACACCACGTTCGGCGCCGTGGAGATCAGCACGAGGTCGAACTCGCGTTCCAGCCGTTCCCGGACGATGTCCATGTGCAGCAGGCCCAGGAAGCCGCAGCGGAAACCGAACCCTAGCGCGGTCGAGGTCTCCGGCTCGTAGACCAGCGAGGCATCGTTCAGCCGGAGCTTGTCCAGGGCGTCGCGCAGTTCCGGGTAGTCGTCGCCGTCCACCGGGTACAGGCCGGAGAACACCATCGGCCGGGGGTGGTCGTAGCCGGGCAGCGGCTCGCTGGCCGGCTTGCTGGCGCTGGTCACGGTGTCGCCGACGCGCGCCTGCCGCACGTCCTTCACCCCGGTGATCAGGTAGCCGACCTCGCCGGCGGCCAGGCCGTCGGCCGGGACGGGCTCCGGCGAGATCACGCCGACCTCGAGGGTCTCGTGCACGGCCTTGGTGGACAGCATCAGGGTCTTCTCGCGCCGGGACAGCCGCCCGTCCACCACCCGGACGTACGTCACGACCCCGCGGTAGGTGTCGTAGACCGAGTCGAAGATCATCGCCCGGGCGGGCGCTTCGAGGTGGCCTTCGGGCGGCGGGACCTGCTCCACGACCACATTGAGCAGGTCGGCGACCCCGTCGCCGGTCTTGGCCGAGACGCGGAGCACGTCGCCCGGGTCGCAGCCGATGATCCCGGCGATCTCCGCCGCGTACTTCTCGGGCTGCGCGGCCGGCAAGTCGATCTTGTTCAGCACCGGGATCAGATGCAGGTCGGCGTCCAGGGCCAGGTACAGGTTGGCCAGGGTCTGCGCCTCGATGCCCTGGGCGGAGTCCACCAGCAGGATCGCGCCCTCGCAGGCGGCCAGCGACCGGGACACCTCGTAGGAGAAGTCGACGTGCCCGGGGGTGTCGATGAGGTTCAGCACGTAGCGGTGGCCGTCGGGGCCGGTCCACGGCAGCCGGACGGCCTGGCTCTTGATCGTGATCCCGCGCTCGCGCTCGATGTCCATCCGGTCGAGGTACTGCGCGCGCATGTGCCGATCGGCTACGACCCCGGTGAGCTGCAGCATCCGGTCCGCGAGCGTCGACTTGCCGTGATCGATGTGGGCGATGATGCAGAAATTGCGGATCACCGCCTGGTCGGTGCGGCCCGGCTCGGGCATGGCTAGCTCAGCCGATCGGCGGCCCGCGGTCACGGGCCCGGTGGTCACGGGCCCGGTGGTCGGTGGCCCGGTGGTCGGTGGCCCGGTGGTCGGTGGCTCGGTGGTCGATGGCACAGGCATCCGCCAGGTGGTGGTAGTTGCGCGTCAGAGCCGGCTCGTGATCTGCGGCCTGTCGCCGTCTATGGTCGCATGCCGGCCCGCATGGTCGGTGCCCCGCTCGCCCCGAGCGTATGCGGCCCGGGTTTGAGCGGCCGGGCCGATGTCGGCTATCCTTCGATGTTGGCTGCCCGCATGCCCGCATGCGTAGACCGGGCGCGACACCGCAACATCGTCCGTGCCGGGCACACCCGACCCACTGACCAGATCCCTAGCGAGGCATTCGCGTGGCGAATATCAAGTCCCAGATCAAGCGCAACAAGCAGAACGAGAAGGCGCGCCAGCGCAACAAGGCCGTGAAGTCGGCGCTCAAGACGTCGGTCCGGCAGTTCCGCGAGGCCGCGGACGCGGGCGACACCGAGCGCGCCACGCAGAACATGCGGGCCGCCTACGTCAAGCTGGACAAGGCGGTCAGCAAGGGCGTCATCCACAAGAACCAGGCAGCCAGCCGCAAGTCGGCCATCGCCAAGCGTGCGGCGCAGATGGAGAACGCGTAACCCGCGCCCCTCGGGCGCGGGGCCGGCGCGTCAGCGTGAGCGGCAGGCCACGATCTCGGTGATCGCGAGCTCGAGCGCGTAGCCCGGGCTGGCCCCCTCCCCCTTCACCTGGGCGTCGGTGTCCGCCACGATCGAGTGCGCGCGGGCCACGCCCTCCGCCGTCCAGCCCCGGAGCTGCTGGCGGACCCGGTCGATCTTCCACGGCGGCATGCCGAGCTCGGCGGCCAGCGCGTCCGCGCCGCGGCCCCGCGAGGCCGTGCCCACCCGGCCCAGCGCCCGGACGCCCTGCGCCAGCGCGCTCGTGATCAGCACCGGCGAGACTCCGGTCGACAGCGCCCAGCGCAGCTGTTCCAGCGCGTCGCCGAGCTTTCCCTCCAGGGTGCGGTCGGCCACCGTGAACCCGGTCGCCTCGGCCCGGCCCCGGTAGTACCGCGCCACCACCGGCTGGCTGATCGGGCCGGTGGTGTCCGCGGCGAGCTGGCTGCACGCCGCGGCCAGCTCGCGCAGATCGGTCCCGACCGCGTCGAGCAGCGCGCGCAGGCCGCTCTCGTCCGCCTTGCGCCCGGCCCGGCGGAATTCGGCCCGCAGGAAGTCCAGCCGCTCGCCGAACCGCTTGATCGCCGGGCAGTCGATCCGCCTGGCCCCGTCACCGGCCAGGCTGGTCAGCAGCGCCTTGTTCCTGGCCCCGCCCGAGTGGGTGAGCACGAGCACCATGTCCGGCGCCGGGGATGCCGCGTACCGGCCCAGCTCGGCCGCCACGTCCTTGGTGGCGTCCTGTACCCCGCGGACGATGACCAGGCCGCCGCCGCCGAACAGCGACGGCGCGGTCAGGCCGGACAGCTCGCCCGTCTTGAGGTCGGCGGCCCGCACGTCGTGCACGTCGGGCGGGGCCGACCCCCCGCCGGCCCCGGCCCCGGCCTCGGCCGCGGGCATGGCCTCCGCCGCGACGGCCCGCACGGCCCGCTCGACCAGCAGCTCCTCTTCCCCGACGATGACCGTCACGGGCGCGACGCGGGCCGGGCCGACGGAGGCGGCCGCGGGGGCAGCAGGTGGCATGCCTGCAGCATGCCACGAATCGGCCCGTGCTACGGACGCAGCGGCCGGACGTCGCCCCGGCTCAGTACGGGGCGACGACGACGCCGAGCACGCCCGGGCCCGTGTGGGCCAGGATGACCGCCCCGCCCTCGGCCAGGTAGCGGTGCCGCGCCCCGGGGATCAGCCGCTCCAGCCGCCCGGCCAGGGCCGCCGCGCGCGCGGCCGGGCCCAGGTA
>Ga0102924_1003073_pt1 | contig 17679 bp, 15 predicted proteins | sample PaiPotPPM11metaG_FD_80116 | JGI IMG/M metagenome (GOLD analysis project Ga0102924, IMG submission 80116) | Iron sulfur acid spring bacterial and archeal communities from Banff, Canada, to study Microbial Dark Matter (Phase II) - Paint Pots PPM... ...
AGATAATCGCGCGCGCCGCGGAGCGTTTCGGCTGCACCACGATTCGCGGATCGTCCTCGCGGGGCGCCGTGAGCGCGCTGCGCGCGATGGAGCGTGGCCTAGCGGAGGGTCGCGAGGTGGTGGTCACGCCGGATGGGCCGCGCGGACCCGCCGAGCATTTTGCGCAGGGCGCGCTGGTGGCCGCGCACAGGGCCGATGTGCCCGTCGTGCTTGCGGCTGCGGCGACCAATCGCGAGTGGCGGCTGACGACGTGGGATCGGTTCTCAATCCCCAAGCCGTTCGCCACGATTGTCGTCGCGTACAGCCCGCCATTTCGAGTCACGGCGCTCACCGCGCGCGATGCGGCGCGAGAGGCCGCGGTTTTCCAGGACAGGCTTGTGTCACTCAACACCTTGGCGCGCGATGCTGCGCGCAACGCGTGACGCGGGCTCGGATCGGTATGCACGGCGTGTGGAGCGGAGACTCGATCTTTGCGCGTGGCACACGCGCCGCGCTGTGGCCGCTCTCGGCTGTGTATGGAACCGCGGTGTTCGTTCGAAACGAAGCATTTGACCGCGGATTGCTGGCGAGCAGGATGCCGCCCATCCCTGTCTTGGGTGTTGGCAATCTGACCGTCGGCGGCACAGGGAAGACCCCAGTCGCAGCGTGGGCCGCAGCCGAGCTGGCGGCCCGTGGCGCTCACCCCGCCGTGCTGCTCAGAGGTTATCGCGCTCGCTTGCGAGAGGGAGACGAAGGCGACGAAGCGGAAGTGCACCGGCTGCTCAATCCCACCGTGCCGGTGTTCGTCGATGCCAACCGGTTAGTAGCCGCCGGTCGCGCGGCCGAGGAGGGCTGCGACGTCGCGGTACTCGACGATGCATTTCAGCATCGCCGCGTGTCGCGCGTTGCGGATTTGGTGCTCGTGAGCGCGGATGCGTGGGCCATGGCGCACCACCTGCTGCCGGCCGGTCCGTGGCGGGAGCCGCTGCGCGCGATACGGCGCGCGCGAGTGGCGGTGATAACGCGCAAAGCCGTATCCGATGCCGTCGCGGACACGGTCGCATCCGCGGTAGCGCGTGCCGCGCCGAATCTAGCGGTTGCGGTCGCGCACATTGCCCCCGACTGTCTACGCAATCCAGCTGGCGACGTACTCCAATTGGACGCGCTGAGCGACGGTCCCGTCTACGCAGTCGCGGGCGTCGGGGACCCCGAGGCGTTCTTCGCCCAGCTCCGGAAGTTGTCCACGACAGTCGCCGCGGTGCCCTATCCGGATCACTACCGATTTGGCACGGCCGACGCCGCGCAAATAGTGCGCGAGGCGGGGCGGCTATTTCCCGGCGGCTCGCGAGTCGTCTGTACCCTGAAGGACGCCGTAAAGCTCGGCGCGCTGCTTCCGGAGTTATGGTATCTTTCTCAACGCGTCGTATGGGAGCGCGGACGCGACGCAGTGGAATTCGTCATAGACGCAGTACGCCGTGAAGGAGCGAGCAAGGATAAACACATGATGAGTACCGCGCACTCACCAAGCGAGCCGAGCCGGGCAACATCGAGCGGGACCCGAAAATTGTCTTTTTGGCCGCCCACGAGGGGGCCGAGCATACCACAATGGCAACCGACCTAAGACTCCCCACACACCGCATCGTCCGCCCCGATAAGGACCGATTCCTTAACGAGGACAATCCGTTCGAGGCCATGATGTCACGCTTCGACCGGGCTGCAGAGCTTCTCGATCTCGAACCGGGCGTTTACAAGATCCTTCGAAATCCTGAAAAGCAGATCATCATTTCGATCCCCGTGCAGCTCGACACAGGCGACGTCGAGGTCTTCACGGGGTTTCGTGTCTTGTACAACACGTCGCGCGGCCCCGCCAAAGGCGGAATCCGATTCGACATGCAGGTGACGCTCGAAGAGGTCAAAGCACTCGCCGCGTGGATGACCTGGAAGTGCGCCGTCGTCAACATCCCCTTCGGCGGGTCCAAGGGCGGCGTCATATGCGATCCGCTCAAGATGAGCGTCGGGGAGCTCGAGCGCCTCACCCGCCGCTACACCACCGGCATCATGACCATTCTGGGACCTGACTCGGATGTCCCGGCCCCTGATGTCAACACCAACGAGCGGGTCATGGCATGGGTGATGGACACGTATTCCATGCACGCTCGGCACACCGTGACGGCGTGCGTGACCGGGAAGCCGATAGAGATGGGCGGATCCCTGGGCCGCCGGGAAGCAACCGGACGGGGATGTATGATCGTGACCAAGGAAGCGCTGCAATATCTGGGTATGCCGATTCCGGGCACGACCGTCGCGATCCAGGGCTTCGGCAATGTGGGTTCGGTCGCCGCGACAATGCTGCAGCGTGAAGGCTGCAAGATCACGGCGATCAGTGACCGGTCTACCGCTATCTACAACGCGCGTGGGATTGACGTGGACGACGCGGTCCGCTACGTCAAAGAGCACAAGACGCTCGAGGGATACAAGAAAGGCGATCCGATCACGAGCGAGGAGCTGCTGACGCTCGATGTCGATGTGCTGCTGCCGGCCGCGCTGGAGAACGTCATCACGAGCAAGAACGCGGGGAAGGTGCGGGCCAAGGTCATTTGCGAGGGCGCGAACGGCCCGACCACGGCCGGCGCCGATGCGATCCTGGACGAAAAGGGCGTGTTCGTGATTCCCGACATACTTGCGAACGCTGGCGGAGTCACGGTGTCGTATTTCGAATGGGTACAGGATCGAGGCGGCTACTTCTGGTCCGAAGACACGGTGAACGATCGGCTGCGGGAGATCATGACACGGAGCTTCCGCGACGTGCTCAATCTGTCGCAGCAGCACAAAGTGAACATGCGGACGGCTGCTTACATGCTGGCGATCAGTCGCGTGTCAACCGTACACAAGCTGCGTGGGATCTACGCATAGCCGTGTGTAGGCCCCTCCCCCCTTACCCCCCTTCCCGTAAGCGGGGAGGGGGGAATCTTTTTTTTATGCGGATGGCGACGGCACTTCGGTGACCACGATGACCCCGATGACCCCGATGACCCCGATCGGCATACGGGCTGAGGACCTCGGTGGAAGCCCGCTGGCGCGCGCCGCGATCGCCGGGGAAACGCCCCCTGGTTGGCACGAGCCCCGGCCACGCACACCAGCCGAGTGGAAACAGCGCGTAGAAGCCGTGCGTGCGCCATTCGCGGGCTCGGGTTGGCTCGACACGATATGGCCGGCGATCGAGCCGCACGGCACGGCGTCCGACAGGCTGCGGCGCGCCGCCGATCACGGCGTGATCGTGACGACCGGACAGCAGCCGGGGCTCTTCGGTGGACCGAGCTTCACGTGGTTCAAGGCCCTGACGGCGTTGGCGCTGGCAAACGCGCTCGAAGACGCCTGTGGAGTTCCCGTCGCGCCTCTGCTTTGGGCCGCGACCGACGACACCGATTTCGCCGAGGCGGCGACAACGTGGATCGCCAGGCCCGGGGGCGCTGTTCCGCTCACGATGCCAAATGCGCGGCTGCGGGAAGGCATGGTGATGGCCGTGACACCTTTAGGCGACCTCCGGCCCGAAATCGACCAGCTGGCGGCGGCTGCGGGCTCGGCGTCATATCCAGAAGCACTCGAGGCCGTGCAAGGTCACTACTCCTCGCCGGCCCGCGGCGGGACGGTCGGAAGCGCCTACGTGGGCCTCCTGCGTCGTCTGCTCGAGCCGCTCGGCGTCGCGGTGCTCGATGCCGCACATCAATCCGTTCGAGCACGGGCGTTCCCCCTTCTTAGGCGAGCGCTCGAGAAGTGCGACTTGATCGAGACCGCGCTGCGTGAGCGGGGACGCGAAATCGAAGACGCCGGATACGAGCCGCAGGTCGCGCTGGTGCCGGGTTTGTCCCTCGTGTTCGAGTACGATGAAATTTCCGGCACAAAGCGGCGCGTGCCGCTCACCCTGGCGGCCGACCTGAGCCAACGAGCGTCGCCCTTGCGCCTCATGCCAAATGTGCTGCTCAGGCCTATCGTCGAGCGCGCGGCGCTGCCAACAGTCGCGTACACGGCAGGGCCGGGTGAGATCGCGTATTTCGCGCAGGTGAGCGCCGTCGCCAAGACGCTCGATGCGGCGCAGCCACTCGCCGTACCACGGTGGTCGGGCACCATCGTCGAGCCCGAGGTCGCGCGTCTGCTAGATCAATACCGACTGACGATCGACGATCTACGCGACCCACACGCGGCCGAGAATCGGTTCGCGCGCGACGCGCTGCCGCCGGACGTTCGCGAGGCGCTGCAGGCGCTGCGTGAATCGATCGATTCCGGGATCGGCGCGCTCCGGGGAGCTGACGAGGCGGATCTCGCGCCGGACACTGTTCCCGAGGGTGCGCGGCGCGCAATGCTACACAGGCTGAAGCGTCTCGAGCGCCGGTACATCGCCGGAGTCAAGCGGGCAAACGAGGCGGCGATGCGGGATATCGCGACGCTGCGTGGATGGCTCTTTCCGCACGGAGTCCGTCAGGAGCGCGCGCTCAACTTCATCCCCATCTTAGCGCGGCATGGCCCAGACGCAATTGATGCTCTGAGTCGGCGAGTCGACGAGCACGTGGCCACAGTGCTTCTAGGCACCACCGCCGCTGTCGGCTCGGTCAGCGCCACAAAGTGAGCGCGCCGATGCGCGGCAGGCCAGCAGTGCTGGTCGCGCTCGGGATCTTTCTGAGTCGGATCGCCGGACTCGTTCGTGAGCGCGTCTTTGCCCACTATTTCGGGAGCGCCGCGGCGGCTGACGCGTTTCGTGCGGCGTTTCGGATTCCGAACCTTTTGCAAAACTTGTTCGGGGAGGGCGCGCTGTCCGCGTCGTTCATCCCTGTATACGCGGGACTGCTTGCGCGGAAGGAGCCTGAGCAAGCCGGTCGCGTCGCCGGCGCCGTGGCGGCGCTCCTCGCGCTGGCCGTCTCGCTCTTGGTTCTCGTCGGGGTTATTGCCACGCCCCTCGTCATCGACCTCATTGCCCCCGGGTTTACCGGAGAGAGGCGCGCTCTCACGATCGAGCTCGTGCGAGTGTTCTTCCCAGGCGCTGGGATGCTGGTCCTCTCGGCCTGGTGCCTTGGTGTGCTCAACAGCCACGGGCGCTTCCTGTTGTCATATACCGCGCCCGTCGTGTGGAACGCGGTAATCGTAGCGACACTACTCTCGTTTGGTGGTCGGCAGACAGCCGATCGGCTCGCGGTCACGGTTGCGTGGGGCTCCGTCGCGGCCAGCACGCTGCAATTCCTCGTGCAAATGCCCGCCGTACTGTCTCTGGTCCGCAACCTTCGCGTCCGGCTCGACACCAGCAATCCGGAAGTAAGAGCGGTCGTGAAGAACTTCGGCCCCGTCTTCGTGAGTCGAGGCGTAGTTCAGCTGAGCGCCTATGTGGATCAGTTTCTCGCCAGCTGGCTGCCACTGGGCTCCGTAGCCCTGATCGGCTACGCGCAAAATCTCTCACTGCTTCCCGTTGGGCTCTTCGGCATGTCTGTGTCGGCGGCCGAGCTGCCGGCCATGTCCGGGATCATCGGAACGACCGACGAAGTCGCCGAGCGGCTGCGGGAGCGACTGGACGCGGGACTCAGGCGCATCGCGTTTTTCATCGTGCCGTCCGCGATCGCATTCGTCGCGCTTGGAGACGTGATAGCCGCGGCTGTTTATCGAACGGGACGGTTTACCACCGACGATGCGCGATGGGTTTGGACGATTCTCGCGGGTTCCGCCGTGGGACTCCTGGCGTCGACGCTCGGGAGGCTCTACTCGTCGGCGTACTACGCACTGCGAGACACTCGCACGCCGCTGCGTTTCGCCGTCCTGCGCGTCGCGCTCACGACAGCTCTGGGTTACCTGTGCGCGCTGCCGCTGCCGCGGCTGCTTGGGGTAGACCAGCGTTGGGGCATGGCTGGGCTTACGGCTTCGGCCGGGGTCGCAGGTTGGGTCGAGTTTGTGCTGCTCCGTCGCACGCTCGGCGCCCGTATAGGGAGCACGGGGATCCCTGCGTCGCTGCTCGCGACGCTCTGGGCGAGCGGGCTTGTCGCGGCCGCCGCGGGCTGGTACCTAGCCCGGGCAATCTCGCCAAGCCATCCACTGTTAGTGGCCGCGGCGGCGCTGCCGGCGTACGTCGTCATCTATTTAGGGGCGACCGCCGGTATGAAAGTACCTGAGGCGGTCGGGCTTATCCGAGCCGTTGCCAACCGTATGGGCCTCCGGGTGCCCGGGTAATTTCCTTGTATGCTCGCTGTCCCTGACGCCGTCGCGGCCAAGATCCCAACCCTTCCCGAGACGCCCGGCGTTTACCTGTGGAAGGACAGGGAGGGGCACGTTCTTTACGTCGGGAAAGCGAAGCGACTGCGCTCCAGGGTACGCAGCTACTACTCGGCTGACCTCGAAGCGAGTCTCAAAACACAGGCCATGCTACGTCAGGTGGCCGACCTAGACAGTATAGTCGTGCCCACGGAGGCGCACGCGCTCATACTCGAAGCGAACCTCATAAAGGAATACCGTCCTCGCTTCAACATCGCGCTGCGCGACGATAAGTCGTATCCGTACATCAAGGTCACCGTAAACGAGCCATTTCCCCGCGTGTTCGTTACGCGTCAGCTGGTTGACGACGGCGGGCGCTACTTCGGGCCTTACACGGACGTCGGCGCCATGCGGCGCGCGCTCAATGTGGTGAAGCAGTTGTTCACGGTACGCTCGTGCCGCTACGACATGCCCCGTGAAATGCCCGAGCGGCCGTGCCTCGACTACTACATCAAGCGCTGCCAGGCGCCCTGCGTGGGTCTGCAGACCCAGGCCGACTACGGCGCCATGATCCGCGAGGTGGTCGCATTTCTGGAAGGGCGCACTGCTTACGTAATCGCTCAAGTGCGGGCACGGATGGACGCCGCGGCCGCCGCGCTTGATTTCGAGCGTGCTGCCGAGCTGCGCGACGTGCTCGGTCGGCTCGAGCGGCTGCAGGAACCCACAGTGGTGCTCGAGGTCGAAGGCGGAGACCGCGACGTGGTAGGCTACGCTCGGGATGGTGACGACGCGTCGGTCGCGATTCTCCGAATCAGAGGGGGCAAGCTGCTTGCCCGAGACCATCGGATGGTCGAGAACGTCGAAGAAGAACCAGACACGGCGGTCCTGTCCGCGTACCTGGCGCGCACCTACGTCTCGACTGATGATCGCGCGCCGGAGCTACTCGTTCCTTTCGACTTCGAGGACTGCGCTGCGCTGGAAGCCTCCGTGTCCGGAACGCGCGTTGTCGTCCCTCAGCGCGGCCCCAAGCGTCAGCTCGTGGACCTGGCCCAGCAGAATGCGCGGCACCTGCTGGAAGAGTTCAAGCTAGCGTCGGCGGAATCAGACCAGCGCGCTGGTGATCCTGTTTACGATCTTCAGCGAGAGCTGGGACTGCAACGCGTGCCGCGCGCGCTTGTCTGCTTCGACATCTCGCATGCTCAGGGCACCGACACCGTCGCGTCGCTCGTGTGGTTCGAGAATGGGCGTCCTAAGCGATCCGAATACCGGAAGTTCAAAGTGCGCGTGACGGCGCCGCCCGAGACTGGCAACACGGTGACAGGGACGATTGACGACTTTGCCTCTATGGGCGAAGTCGTGGAGCGATATTTTCGCAGGCGGATTGAGGAAGCAAAGCCGCCTCCTGACCTCGTCGTCATCGATGGCGGAAAGGGCCAGCTCAACGCCGCCAGCGCCGCGCTGCGGAATATCGGCTTGGGGGAGCTACCAGTCGTAGCTCTGGCGAAACGCGAGGAAGAAGTCTTCATGCTAGGGCGGAGCGACTCGATTCGGCTATCGCGTCGCTCATCCGCCCTCAGGCTGTTGCAGCAGGCGCGCGATGAGGCGCATCGCTTTGCCGTGACTTTCCAACGGGCCCGCCGAGCGGCGCGCACCGTGACGTCCGAGCTTCTAAAGATCCCCGGCATTGGACCGGTCAAGCGCCGGCAGCTGCTGCAAGCGTTCGGCAGTATTCAAGGGGTGCGCGAAGCTGGGGTCGAGCGCATTGCGGCCTTACCGGGGTTCACGCGGCAAAGCGCTGAAAAGCTGCTTGTCGCGCTTGTGGAACGCGATCCCGTCACGGCGTAGGCGTGGGAGGAGGCATGGAAGCGACCTCCCGGTATATTCACTCCCAAACCCTTCGGAGAATGGGAGAACTTGTATGAGTCCGTATCGCCACACGGGGTGGCGCGGCGCGGGATTGATCGTTGGCAGCCTCGTCGTGTCCTGTCTTATAGCATCAACAGCAGCCTGGGCTCAGGGTAAAGGAAAAGGCAAGGGCGGCAACCAGTGCCAACCGGACGACAACGGCGGAGCCGAGCTGCTGTCGGCGCGCTTGTACATGCAAAAGGCAACCGACCCGAAGGCTGACTCGGCGGAGAAGGTCAAGGATCTGAAAGGCGCGATCAACGCGCTCACCCCGCACGAGCACATCCGGAACGACGTGGGCCAAGCCTACGTGCTCGCGGAAGCGCTATCCGTCTGGGCCGCGCAGCCCGGGGCCGCCACGACGGGCACCCGAGGCTCCTTCGGGTTCAAGGATCAACCAGACGGCCAAGTAGATATTCTGGCGACGGACGATTCGCTGCTCAACAGGGTGCAGACCGCGCAGCCGGAATGCGCCGACATGGTCAGTAGGATCCGCCAGGAAGCATACGTGCCGATCGTGAACCACGCGATTCAGCAGCTCAACGCCGGGCAATACGATTCCGCCGACGCTTCCGCCAAGCGAGCGCTCACCATCTATAAAGACAGCCCCTACGCGTACAACGTCGTGGCGGGCGTTGCGGTCAAACGCAACGACAACGCGGCCGCGGCTGCCGCGTACAAGCAGACAATTGAGAAGTCGGGAACCGACACTAGTTACACTAGGCTCAAGACGAGCGCGCAGTACAATTTCGCCGTCGTTACTCAGGCGCTTGCGGAAGCCGCAACCGGCGCCGACAAGAAGGCAAAGTCCGACTCCGCCGTTGCGCTGTGGCGCGCGTACGTCGCCGCCAACCCGACTGACCAGAACGGCAAGGCCGGGCTATCACACGCCTTGCAAGTTGAGGGCGATACGCTATCCGCTTCAGCACTGACGACGGATATGGTGAGCAATCCCAAGAAATACACTGACGTCCAGATCTTCCGCGCCGCGATCGCGGCTGCGCGCGATGACAAGCAGGCAGATGCTGTCAAGTTGTTCGAGGCCGGATTGACGCTCAATCCGTACTTCCGGGATGCGCTGTACTACGTCTCGACTACCTACTTCAACGCGGGACAACAGGCAAAGCTGTTCCCAGTCGCGAAGCGTCTCGTGGAGATCGATCCCAGCAATCCGGACAACTATCAGCTGCTCGCCGGGGCCTATCAGATTCGAGCGAAAGCCGACAAGAGCGTGGCGGTCAAGAAAGCCGACACCGACACGCTGCTCAAGTACTTCGACAAGTACAAGACGATGCCGGTGCGTCTTACCGTGTCGAAGTTTGATCGAGAGAGCGACAAGCTGACGCTCGCTGGGACAGTGCAGAACCTCAGCGAATCGGAAAAGACCTATCCTCTCAAGTTTCAGTTCATTGACACTACGGGCGCGGTCGTGGCGAGCCAGGACGCGCCGCCGCTCACCGTGCCGGCGAAGTCGTCCAAGGATTTCACGATCACCGTGAACCAGGGCGGGATCGCGGCCTACAAGTACGCGCCGTTGGAATGACCGTTAAAGTCGCGCGAGTGGAGGCAGGGAGCGTCGCTCACGGGGTAGGGATCGTGGGCGGGACGGAGCTGGTCTCGGTTAATGGGCGTGCCGTGGGGGACTTCCTCGATTGGGAGTTTCTTGCCGCGGATGACGAGCTCAGTGTTGTCGGGCGGCTGCCCGGCGGGGAGGCAGTCGAGTACGAGATCGAGCGCGCCGATGGCCGCCCGCTGGGGATCGAGCTGGAGCCGCCGGTCGTACGGCAATGCGCCAACCGATGCGAGTTCTGTTTCATTGAAGGGCTTCCGTCCGGACTCCGGCGGTCACTTTACCTTCGCGACGACGACTACCGTTTGTCCTTCGCGTACGGCAACTTCGCGACGTTGTCGAACGTGCGCGAACGTGACATTGCGCGGATCCTGGAGTACCGTCTGTCGCCGCTGTACGTCTCCGTCCACGCCACGCCGCATGATGTCCGCATCCGGCTGCTCAACAACCCCAAAGTCCCCGACATCGTCGCGCAGCTCACCCGGCTCGCGGCCGGTGGCATACAGTTTCATTGTCAGATGGTGATAGTTCCGGGCGAAAACGACGGCGTGGTGCTCGAGCGCTCGCTGGCCGACCTGTGGGCGCTGGGCGAGGCGGTACCCTCGGTCGCGATCGTCCCGGTCGGGCTTACGCAGTTCTCGCACTTGTACACGGGTCAAGCGATGGACCGCAGCACCGCGGGTGCGCTGCTGGCGCAGCTTGACCGGTGGGCGAAGCGAGCAGAACGCGCTCGCGAGCATGCGTGGGTGTACGGCTCAGACGAGCTGTATCTGTTGGCCGGAGTAGAGCTCCCGAGTGCGAGCTACTATGGCGACTTTCCACAGATCGAGAACGGAGTCGGCGCCGTCGCCATGTTACGCCAAAGGGTGTCGGCCGGTGTCAGGGGCCGGCTTCCCAGGCGGGATGGCATGCGAATCGGAGTCGTGACCGGCACTGCGATGGCGCCTCTGATGCCGCCGCTGCTGAATGTCCTTAAACGGGCGACGGGGGCTCATTTCGAGATCATTTCCTGCGTCAACTCGCTGTTCGGGCCGACGACGACGACAGCTGGCTTGTTGGTGGGGGCCGACATCCGGGCCGCGCTCGCAGGCCGCCGCGATCTCGATCTCGCGTTGATTCCCGCCGAGTCGATAAACGATTCGGGAGTGTTCCTCGACGACGTGCCCTTGGCGGAGCTGCAGCGCGCGATGCCCATCCCGGTCGTGGTGTCATACGACTTCGTCGACGCGCTACGGGTTGACGCACTCGAGGCGGCGTGATGCAAGCGACGCCGGTCGTCGCGATCGTGGGTCGTCCCAACGTAGGCAAGTCGGCGCTGTTCAATAGACTCATCGGGCGCGAGTCGGGCGGATCAGCGATCGTGAGCGATGAGCCTGGCACCACGCGGGATCGCCATTTCGCGCGCGCCGAGTGGGCGGGGAAAAGCTTCTGGCTTGTAGACACCGGGGGCATCACGGAGCGGACCGACCAGCCGATCGACGTCGAGATCAGGTCGCAGGTGAACCGGGCGATCGAAGAGGCTGACCTGCTTCTGCTGGTGGTGGACGCGAAGGCCGGCGTGACGGCCACGGATTCGTACGTGGTCGAAATGCTGCGGAACGCGCATCGGCCCTGGGTGCTGGTGGCGAACAAGGTGGACGACCCGAGCTCGGTGGACTACTACGAGTTCTATTCGCTAGGAGCGGGGGACGTCGTGCCGGTTTCGGCCATCAATGGCAAGGGCTCGGGCGACCTGCTGGACGTCGTGGCGAAGCGCATTCCCGCGTCGGCCTCGGATGAGGATCCGGGTCTCCGAGTGGCCGTCGTCGGTAGGCCCAACGTTGGGAAGTCATCGCTCGTCAACCGGCTCCTGGGTGAGGACCGGCTCGTGGTGTCCGAGGACGCCGGCACGACCCGCGATGCGATCGACACGGCGATCGTGACACATGGGCGAAAGCTGGTGTTTGTGGACACCGCGGGCCTTCGGAGACAGTCGCGGATACGAGATGGGATCGAATTCTACGCCGCCCTGCGGACTCGTCGGGCAATTGAGCGAGCCGACGTGTGTGTCCTCATTCTGGACGGCGCGGTTGGGCTGGAGGTGCAGGATCTCAAGATCGCCGCCATGGCCTGGGACGCGGGGCGGGGGCTAGTCGTCGTGGTCAATAAGTGGGACTTGGTGGAGAAGGATGACAAAACGGCTGCCCGATTCGAGAAGGACGCAGTGGCGAAAGCGCCTTATCTTGCGTTTGTCCCATTTGTGTTCACTTCGACCGTGACCGGACAGCGTGTCTCGCGAGTCCTAGAGATTGTGCTGGACGTTGATGCTGAGCGGCGGAAGCGCGTTTCGACCTCGCAAGTGAACGCGACGCTCGAAGCGCTGCTCGCCCACCGCCAGCCTCCCCAAGCGGGGGGTCGTGACGTGCGACTGAACTACGCTACGCAGGTCGAGGTTGCGCCGCCGGCGATCGCGGTGTTCGGAAACCATCCCGAGCTCGTCCAGGAGCATTACGTCCGCTACCTGCACAACGGCTTTCGCGCGGCCTGGGGGTTTACCGGCAACCCGCTCCGAATTCTGCTGCGTCGGAAGGCCGCATGATCTTGGGCGCACTGCTCCGCGCGATCCACGACAACTTCTATATCCCGCCTCCGCCGCCAGCGATCGGCGTGATCCTGGCATACCTATGGGGTTCCATCCCGTTCGCCTATCTGGCGGGGCGCTTCCTGAAAGGGGTAGACCTGCGCACCCGGGGCTCAGGCAACCTCGGAGCCACGAACGTGTACCGCACGCTCGGTCTGCCGGCTGCGCTATTGGTGTTCGCGCTGGATGCCTCCAAGGGCGCGCTTCCGGTGGCGTTGTTCCGTGCGCCCGGGTTTGGCACGACCGCTGAGTGGTGGCAGATCGCGTACGGCGTAGCCGCGATAATCGGGCATGTGCGACCGATTTTCTTTGGCGGAAAGGGTGGTGGCAAGGGCGTCGCTACTGCTTGCGGCGCCTTCCTTGCCCTGGCACCCGGGCCAACTCTCGATTCGCTAGTCACGTGGGTGTTGGTGTTTACGGCCTTCCGCTACGTGTCTGCCGCATCGCTGTGCGCGACGCTCGTGTTGCCGGTCGCCATAGTCATCAGCCGCGGATTGACGCCGACATTTTGGGCCGCCGCGATTGTGGCGGTGTTCGTGGTGTGGACGCATCGTCCGAACATCGACCGCTTGCGACGAGGCAAGGAGCCGAGGATCGGCCGGGGGGCGGCAGCCGCGCGGGCGGCCGCGAGCGCCGCGGTTGGCGGCGGGGCAGTCGGACAGCGTCGCCCGGGAGGGGGCGCCACCCCGCACTGATGCCGCGGTGCAATGCCGCGGGTAGTCTCGGACGAGCTTCGTCTCTTCGCGTGGGTCTCCGGTGACTGCGTGCGCCGTTGTTGGCGCGGGCGCCTGGGGTACGGCATTGGCCGACCTGCTCGCGCGAAAGGGCCACACGGTGCACCTTTGGGCGCGTGAGCCCGACGTCGCGGAGTCAATCTCGGAGCTCCACGAAAATGTCCGTTTCTTCGCCGGCGTGGCGATCTCACCCGCTGTCCGCGCGACGACGGATCTGGGCGACGCCGTCGCAAACGCGGAGCTGGTCGTTTACGCGGTTCCCTCCGAGCACCTGCGGGCAGTCGCCGAGCGGTCTGCGCAGAACGTCACGCCGCACGCGACTCTTGCAGTGGCGACGAAAGGCATCGAGCCTGGGACGGGAGCGCTCATGACTACGGCTGTTGCGGAGGCGGTACCGGGCCGCGGCGTGGTGGCGCTCTCGGGGCCGAGTTTTGCCGCCGAAGTCGCGGCAGGCCAGCCGACCGCCGTCGTGGCGGCCTCGACCGACCTGGCGGCGGCAACGCGGGTGCAGCGGTCGCTCGCTTGCGCATCGTTTCGGGTGTACACGCATGGCGATGTCGTCGGCGTCGGGCTGGCCGGCGCTCTCAAGAACGTGATCGCGATAGCGACTGGCGTGTCTGACGGCTTGGGGCTTGGCGCCAACTCGCGGGCGGCGCTCATAACGCGCGGCCTGGCCGAGATGACGCGGTTGGGGGTTGCACGGGGGGCGAGCCCCGCGACCTTCGCCGGACTCGCGGGGCTAGGTGACCTGGTGCTCACGTGCACGGGGGCGCTGAGCCGCAATCGCGCACTCGGCGAGGCGATCGGTCGAGGGGCTACGCCAGCCGAGGCGCAGGCGGGGCGAGAGACCGTCGCCGAGGGAGTCATTACCGCTCGCAGTGCCTCGGTGCTCGCGCGCGAGGCCGACGTGGAAATGCCAATCGTACGAGCCGTGAACCGGGTGCTCTTTGAGGGACGCCCGGCACGGCAAGCCATTGTGGACCTCATGGAGCGCGAGCTGCGTTCAGAGCCCGATTGAGGTTCGATCTACGCCACGATTGATGTCCGGGAGGACGCAATGAAGCGGCATGCCAAAGCGGAGCCGGTGCGGGAATATTTCTCCATTGGCGACGTGTGTGCGCTCACGGAGCTCAAGCCCCACGTGCTGCGCTATTGGGAGAGCCAATTCAAGTTTCTCAGCCCGGCCAAAAACCGGTCTGGCAACCGAGTGTACCAGCGGCGCGAAGTGGAGCTCATACAGTTGGTCAAGCACCTGCTATACACGGAGAAATACACCATCGGTGGCGCGCGCAAGAAGATCGAGGAGCAGAGGAAGAGTGGCCGGCAAACCGTTCGCCACGTGACGCGGGCCGCACTCGACCGATCCACCCTCGCCTCCCTCGAGGGAGAGCTGGCTGGGATCGTGGATCTATTGTCTGGCTCGCGCCGGCAGGATGCGGCTGCAGCCCGATAGGGCGTGCGTGATTCCGGCGCTCGACGCAGCCGGAAGCTTGGGTGATGTCGTGCGACGCGTCCGCGCCGCGATGCCCCGACTGCGCGTAATCGTAGTGGACGACGGATCGCGCGACGCCACTCGGCGGGTTGCCCAGGACTGCGCGGACGCGGTGATACGGCTCGACCGCAATCGCGGCAAGGGCGCAGCGTTGCGGGCAGGATTTCGCCTGGCGCTGGAGCAGGGTTCGCAGGAGATTGCGACCCTCGACGCGGACGGCCAGCATGACCCGGCATGGCTGCCGGCCGCATTCGCCGCGCTGACCAGCGCGGACATCGCGGTCGGCTCGCGTGCGCGCGCTGGGTCGTCCATGCCTTGGCCTAGGCGCACGACCAACCGGCTCGCCAGCGTGGCCGTGAGCTGGTGCGCTCGGCAAGCCATCCCCGACAGCCAGAGCGGATTTCGCGCGTTCAGGGCTGGCGTGCTTGCGCGGACTGCCTTCGGCGATTGGGCCGGTGATCGATATGAGTACGAGACTGCGCTGCTCGTCCGCGCCGCGCGCGCTGGGTGTCGTATCACGCATGTGCCTGTTCCAACCGAATACGCGAGGCACGGAGTGAGCCATTTTCGCCCTTTGCGGGACAGCTTTCGGGTAGTGCGGACGATTGGGTGGAGTGTCGTCCATTTCGGCTAAGCGTGGCAAACCAGCGAGGGCCGCTGCACAGCGGCCTTTGCGGCTGCTGTGCACCAACGACGACGGCATACTGGCATTCGGTCTCGACTGCCTGGTGCGGGCGGTCGAGCCGCTAGGCGAGGTCACGGTCGTGGCTCCGGACCGCGAGCAGAGCGGTACGAGCCACGCACTCACCATGCAGCACCCGTTGCGCGTCAAGAATCGCGGACCCCGCCGGTATCAGGTCGACGGCACTCCTACTGACTGTGTCATGTTGGCGCTGCAAGCTCTAATGCCTGAGCCGCCTGATTTCGTGCTCAGCGGAATCAACCACGGCCAGAACATGGGCGAGGATGTTCTGTACTCGGGCACCGTTGCGGCCGCGATGGAGGGACTGGTGCTGGGCGTTCCGTCGATTGCCCTATCGTTCGCGGGCGGAGACCGCGCCGGCGGGGCGGGGGATGCGACGCTAGTCGAGCAGCAGCTGGAAGCGGTGACAGACCTCGTGCGCCACATCGTGACGCTCGACAAGCTGCCGCCCGCCACTCTATTTAACGTGAACTTTCCGCCCGTGGCCGGACCGGCCATAAAGGGCACTCGCCTCACACGGCTGGGTCGCCGAGTCTTCTCCGATGCGATCACGCGCATGAAAGACCCCTGGGGCCAGGAGGTATTCTGGATCGGCGGAGGGACGATCTCGTGGTCGGGCGAGCCGGACTCCGATTATCGGGCGATCGCCGAGGGGTATGTGTCGGTGACGCCACTGCATCTCGACCTCACGCATGACGTGATGCTGGACGCCGCGGAGTCGTGGTGGCGGGCGCCGTAGACGAGCCCGGTGGAAGCATCGACGACCAGCGGTTCCGCGGGCCTCGCGGTCGACTGGTCGAGGAGCTGCAGGACGGCGGCGTGCGCGATCTCGCCGTGCTCCGTGCGTTCGAGCGCACGCCTCGGCATCTGTTCGTTCCATCGAGCATGCTGCACAGAGCGTATGAGGATTCGGCGCTGCCCATAGGAAACGGGCAGACCATCTCGCAGCCTTCAGTGCACGCGCGGTATCTGAGCGAGCTGCGATTGGATGGCCACGAGCGCGTGCTCGAAGTAGGCACCGGGTCGGGATATCAAACCGTGCTGCTCTCGCACTTAGCCGCGCAGGTGTTCTCGGTCGAGCGTGTGCGAGAGCTGCTCGATCGCGCTCGCGACGTGATCAGGCGCGTGGCAGCCAGCAACGTGTCACTCCTGTTGGGCGATGGCACCTACGGTTGGCGCGAGTACGCGCCATACGATGCGATCCTGGTTAGCGCGGCCGCTCGGGAGATTCCCCAGCCCCTGTTCGATCAGTTGCGCGAAGGCGGGCGAATACTGATTCCACTTGGGGAGCGCGACGAGCAAATGCTTACCGTCGCGACAAGAGTCGGCCAATCTGTCCAGCGCCGTGACATTGCCCCCGTGAGGTTCGTCCCGCTCCTAGGCAAGTTCGGGTGGACCGGGTGAGCACGCGGAGGAGCCGTGGCGGCAAGTTCCGAAGGCGAGGGATCGGTCCGACAGGGCAGGCCGATCGTTCCCCCATTCAGCGGGCCAGGAACGGCTAACCTACGCCCTTTATTCCGGGCGTCGGCCCGCATGACGGGGCGCATGACGCTGCCCCCATTTGGGGCCCAGCACGTCGTCTGGGCCGCTCCCGAAGCCCAGGAAACATTGGCCCGGGCTGTAACGGAGCCGATGTTGGCAGCCATCGACGCCCCCGCCGCAGTAGTCGACGAGCCCGCGAATGATTGGTTCGACGAGCCCAACTCGGCCATTTCCGAGCCGGCCATCGAGTCAGCGACATCACCGGACCAGTCGTCACCGGATCAGTCATCCGAGGCGCTGGCGGAGAGCCCCGAGGAACCGGCTGCGGAGTGGGCGGTCGAAGCGGAGAATCGCGACCTCTTGTACGGTCTGAGGTCCAGCAAGCCAACTCCAATCAATGCTACAGTTAGCCTCGATGGCCTCGAGGTCGAAAATCGACGCCCCGAGTGGGGCGGCCCGACGCCACGGTCAGTCACGCCGATCAGTCTGGGGTCGGTATACAGGCCATCCATTGAATCGGTGCTCCCGCACAGCTCGATGCCGCGATTCGACTCGTTGTCATCAGTGCCCATGCTGCCGCGTGAGTCTGCTGCGCCTGCTGCGCCGCCCGCGCCGCCCGCGTCGCCCGCGCCGTCGACGCCGTCCGCCGCGCGAATGCCGACTCCCATCGCGTTCAGAGCGATTCCTGACCTTGGGACTTCCACGCGCCGCATTGCCGAAGCCCTCGAAATGGTTGCCGCGCGGGTCCGGCGCGGCGAACTGGCTGTTGGCGGAAACGTGCCTGAGGGCGACGAGCGCGCGGCGATGGCGGCCGCGCTAGCCGCACTGCTCGGGGTCGCGCCAGCGTAGCAGCGCTGGCTGGCCTGCCGGCCCCACCACACGTCGCTTACGTTCTCGGTGTGGCGCCACTCCACGTGAAAGTCAGGGGTCGTGTGCAAGGCGTGGGGTTCCGGCATTACGTGCGCG
>Ga0102924_1003074_pt1 | contig 17678 bp, 15 predicted proteins | sample PaiPotPPM11metaG_FD_80116 | JGI IMG/M metagenome (GOLD analysis project Ga0102924, IMG submission 80116) | Iron sulfur acid spring bacterial and archeal communities from Banff, Canada, to study Microbial Dark Matter (Phase II) - Paint Pots PPM... ...
CCGTCGCCGGCGACGGCCGCCACGCTCAGCCCGTTGGTGCATGTGGGGCACCCACTGCCGGGTGCTCAACTACGCGGCGTGATGAACTCCCCGTCTGGGTCGTCCGAGCTAGACGATTCCGCCCGAAGCGGCCGGGAACCGCCAGCGTCCGCGGGGTCGCTGGCGTCGAAGGTCAGCGACACGCCATGGGGAACGTGGCCGCCACCCTCCGGGCATGACGCGACCGGCGCGAGGCGAGGCCGCCCGGACCTATCGGACGGCCTCCCCTCGTCATGATCAAGCGGCCGCCGAAGATCCGGCGGCTGAGCGGACCGGCCCGCTCAGGGGTTGGCGATGGAAGCGCCGACGCCGCTGAAGGTCGTGCTGGCGCTGTGACCGAGGAACTGGATCGCAACGATGCAGACCACGGCGATGAGGGCAACGAGCAGGGCGTACTCGACGAGGCTGGCGCCCCGCTCCGACCGCCGCTGCACGAGCATCGGAATGGACTTCAGGAACTCGACGATGGCCATGTGCTTTTCTCCTTGAGGTAAACGCCGATAGGGGCTTCGGCACGGCTTCGGCGCGTCCTAAGCTCGGACGGAGTGCAATCGGGGAAAATGGGCCTGTCGACCTATTAGCCCGGACCGTGGATGCGCTCTTGGACAGCGCCGGCAACTCGGTCGGGCACGAGGCCGATCGACCCATGGCTGATGATCTGCTGGGCGACGGGGACGACGCGGACGGAATCGCTCACCATGGAGTTGGGGCTGATCAGGTACACGAGCAGCACGACGCCGACGATCTGGACGGCGACGCGGCGCATCGAGGCGGGACCGCGCCGGCCCCGCCCCTCCCCCACCTCGGGCCGCACTTCGTCGGCCTGTGCCACTCGTGTCACCGGTCACCTCGGCATACCAGGTCGCCAGGAGAGACGCAGCGATGACCGGGGTCCCGGCGTCGACGCATCAACAGTGGGCGAGCTACCATGACCGGTGCCGGCCTGGTATCCGGCTTCATAGCGTTCCGAGACCGACATCCCCGCGGACGGGCGACCAGGCTGTCCCCGCCGGTCAATTCGGAGCGTCCCAACCCGCGGAGGCTCCGTGATCAGGCTCCAAGCACCGTTACCCGAGCGGTACGGGGATGCGTCGTCCTCCGACCTGGCCGAGCGGATCGCCGCGGCCAAGGGTTCGCTCGCCGACCGACTCATGATCCTCGGACACCACTACCAGCGAGAAGAGGTCATGCGCTGGGCCGACCGTCGAGGCGACTCCTTCGGTCTCTCCCGGATGGCCGCCGACAACCGCTCAGCCGAGTTCATCGTCTTCTGCGGCGTCCATTTCATGGCCGAATCGGCCGATATCCTCACGGCCGACCACCAGCAGGTCCTGCTCCCCGATCTCAACGCCGGGTGCTCAATGGCGGACATGGCGGACATCGACTCGGTCGAGGAGGCCTGGGAGGCCCTGGGGGCGGTGACGGACGTGAACGAGGTCGTTCCCGTGACCTACATGAACTCGTCGGCCTCACTGAAGGCCTTCGTGGGCCGCCACGGCGGGGCGGTGTGCACGTCGAGCAATGCCAGCGCCGTCGTGAGCTGGGCGCTGGAGCGTGGCCGCCAGCTGCTGTTCTTCCCTGATCAGCACCTGGGCCGCAACACGGCCTACCAGCTCGGCTACTCGGCCGACGCCATGCGGGTGTGGGATCCGAGGAGGGATCAGGGTGGTCTCACCGACGCCGAGCTGAAAGAGACCACGTTCTTCCTCTGGAAGGGGCACTGCTCGGTCCACCAGCGGTTCCGCCCGTCTCATGTCGCCGACTTCCGGGCCACGTACCCCGACGGCATCGTCCTGGTCCATCCGGAGTGCGCCCACGAGACGGTCGAGCTCGCCGACCAGGTGGGATCGACGGACTTCATCATCAAGGCCGTCGAAGCAGCGCCTCCAGGCTCGGCGATCGGCGTGGCGACCGAGATCCACCTGGTGCAGCGGCTTGCGGCCGAACATCCGGACAAGACGGTCGTCTCGCTCGACCCGCTCATCTGCCCGTGCTCGACGATGTTCCGCATCGACGCCGCCCATCTTTGCTGGGCGCTCGAGGGGCTGGTGGAGGGGGAGATTCGCAACCGAATCAGCGTCAACGCTGAGACATCTGAGTGGGCCTCAGTTGCGTTACATCGAATGCTGGCAATCACTTGACTCAAGCCCGCCCGAGCTGCCAGCTCCTCGCACCGAGCCCGGACACCTCCGTAGAAACAAGTAAAACTGGGCCAATAAGCATCTCGCGGAGTCTGAGTTGCCGGTAGCCGATCCCGATGGAGGCCGGGCTGCACGGTGCGACCGGCCGACCTTGGCGATCCGTGTGTCTGGAATGCAGCGTCAAGGCCACTCGGACGGCCCCAGGAGGCGACAGCGAACCGTCGACCACCCGGGTCGCTTGCGTCGGGCATGCTCGCTTGGTCAAGCCTTCTCGGCCGAGGTGATCGCCCTAGCGGATTGCCCTCGCGCGCGTCCGCCTAGCGGCCCCGAGATCCCACGATCGAAGAGGCAGGCCGTCGCGGCGCCAATGCGTCGCTCTCCCATGCTCCTTGATGGCTCCGCCCATTCCTCAACTCGGCGCGACAGACCTCATAGCAGAGGATGAAATCAATCATTACGCGGCCCCATCAAGCCGGGGAATTCATTCCTTCAGCCCAAAGCGTCCTCGGCTCACGCTGTCTCCGGAGCGGCACCGGCACTCCGGCGCGTCGGTCCCAACAGCCTGTCTCGAAGTCGATCGAACTCCCCCTGGGCTACCTGATAGTCGTCTGGACGACCGATATCGAGCCAGTATCCTTCGTGTCTATAACTGAGTACCGCGCAGGACGATGACAGCAGAGCCTCGATCAGTGCGGGGAGATCACACCGCTCGCCAACGGGAAGATGCCTTAGGACTGAAGGCTCAAAGACATAGATACCCATGCTAACGAGAAACTGATGCGTAGGCTTCTCTATATAACGAGCGATGTGCCCGAAGCCATCCTCCTCGACAACCCCTAGGTCGATCCGCACCTCGCGCCTGAACACACCCACCGTAGCGTCGGCCTTCGCGTCTTGGTGGGCGGCGATCATCGCAGCAAAGTCCAAGTCCGTCAACAGATCCCCGTTCAATACAAGGAACGTCTCCTCCAACCCTTCCAGCAGGCCGAGCGGGCCCGCGGTTCCCAAAGGAACCGCCTCTACCGAGTAGGTGATGGGTATCCCGAATGCACTCCCGTCGCCAAAGTAGGCCATTAAGAGCGACGCCAAATGCCCAACTGCGAGAGTAACAGCCTCAACTCCGGCGAGGTGTAGCTGCCGAATAACGACCTCGAGAATCGGCATATCGCCAATTGGCATCAGCGGCTTCGGTAGTATCGTCGTGTAAGGAGCAAGCCGAGTTCCTCGACCACCAGCCATGATGACAGCACGCATAATACCGCATCGCCTCCCGCCGCTAGGTTTGATACACCCCGGGCCGCAAGCCCCCTAGGTTCTCCTGTATCCACGAAATGGTCGTGCGCAGCCCCTGCTCAAGGCCCACCTCCGGCCGCCAGCCAAGCATCTCCCGCGCAAGGCTGTTGTCGGACTGGAGCCGGTCTACTTCGCTGAGGGCTGGACGCACGCGATCGCTAGACTCACGCACGAGGGCATTCACTTCCAGTATCCGCAGGATAGTCTGCGTCAACTCCCCGATGCTGATGTCTTTACCTGTCCCAAGGTTTACAGTGGCACCTTCGACTCCACCCACCTCCGAAGCCAGGATAATTCCCTCGACCGTGTCTGCCACGTACGTAAAGTCTCGACGAGGAGCAAGTGACCCGAGTTCAACCTCCCCTCGTGATAACACTTGCGAGACGATCGTCGGGATCACGGCGCGGGCTGACTGTCTTGGCCCGTACGTGTTGAACGGGCGGACCGTCACGACCGGAAGCGCGAAGCTCCGGTAGTAGCTCTCTGCTAGCTTGTCGGCGGCTATCTTGCTGGCCGAATAAGGCGATTGGCCCTGCAACGGGTGCGCTTCCGTGATTGGGACAAACCTCGCGCTACCATAGACCTCACTGCTCGAGATGTGCACTACCCTTGCGACCCCTGTGGCACGAGCACCCTCGAGTACATTGAGCGTACCGAGGACGTTCGTTTCGACTGCGTCTCGCGGATTGCGATACGAATACGGTATAGCTATTAGTGCTCCGAGATGCAGGACGACTGAACACCCAAGACACGCCCGGCGTACGGCATCCTCGTCTCGGAGATCACCGGCCACAATCTCCACGGATTGGGACTCTACGGCCGACAAAGCCGACAAGTATCCATGGTCACCTCGGGAGTTGTAGCGGACGAACGCACGAACCTGCGCACCCCGTGCGACGAGAGCCTGGGTAACATGGCTACCAATAAAGCCACCGGCACCGGTAACGAGGACGTTCATGTCATCCCCGGTCCGTTGATGTCATCAGGGATTCCGTGGCCATCATGCACCTCTTCCGTTTAGCTGCGAACGCCAATACTCAAGTACCGCCTTGAGGCTGTCTTCAAAACGTATCTCGGGCATCCATCCAGTGAGATCGGTGAGGTAGTCGTGCGAGCCCCTTTGCTCCATGATCTGCCCGCCCGCGTCATGACGCGGTACGCTCTCCACCACAATCGGGCATTCGGCGAGCCCGAGCAGGGCCTCAACGCAACTCCTAATCGACCGGGAAACGCCCGATGCGACATTATATGCCTCTCCGGGCTCACCCAGCATGGCCAGACGCATCAGTGCCTCGGCCGCGTCGTGGACATCCACAAAGTCTCGACGCGGGGACAACTCGCCCAACGTAATCGATGAGGCACCGCCTTGCTCGCAGACCACAACCTGCCGAGCGGCCTCGGAAAGGACGAGATCGGGAGACTGACGAGGGCCAACAAGGTTGAACAGTCGGGCCCGGATAACCGGAACACCACGCTCGAGCCAGTATTGGAGCGCCACCATCTCCTGCGCTACCTTGCTGCTTGCATACGCCGAGGTCGGACGGAATGGAGAATTCTCGGTTATCGGTAGCGAGGGCGATAATCCGTACACCGCGCTCGAGCTCGTAAGAACGACTCTTGGTGGGTCTGGCAATAGCGACGCCTCTTCCAGGAGTTGCGCCGTGGCCAGGACGTTATTGCGGTTATAGCACCGATGTGCCTCGATACCCCCAAAGTCGGCTCGCAACGTACCGGCGAGGTGGAAGATGTGGGTGGGACCGAATGCGAGGAGCATCTCCCGGACGAATCCGCCGTCGCAGAGATCTCCAGCACGAGTTAATACGCCTGGCTCGGTGAGGACGCGAGAGTTCGAGACGGCTGCGACGCTTGGAGCAAGGTCCCTGGCACGGGCCAAGACGTGGTGACCGACGAAACCCGACGCGCCCGTAACGAGTATCCGACTGTCTGGCCAGACTGTCATGACTCGCGGCGCCGGAGGACTTCTGCATATGTACTCTCGTGCTCTGTCAACATAGATTCGAGAGTGAATCTGCGGTTGTACATTGCATTGCCAGAACGTCCCATAGCAGTGGATTCGGCCGGGTGGTCGAGAAGGAACCGCACCCGTTCCGCAAGGGCGTTGGAATCTCGTACAGGTACAAGGAATCCGCTCTCACCTTGTATTATAGCCGTATCAAGTCCGCCAACATCAGTGGCAACTACCGGGATGCCTTGGCTCATTGCCTCAAGAACGACGTACGGCAAACCTTCAATGTCTGAGGCGAGGACAAAGACATCCAGAGCTCGGAGAAAGGCGAATCTGTCTTCGACCTGGCCCGTAAAGCTGACTCGTTCGGCAAGCCCGAGGTCAGCTGCTCTCGCTTCGAGCGCTGATCGGTCTGGCCCCGCCCCACCCAGAAGAGTGTGCACCGGCGCTGCGTGATCTTGAAGTCGAGCCATGGCCTCCAGGAGAACTCCGTGGCCCTTTTCAGGAACCATGCGTGAGAGCGTCCCCACAATTTGCACGTCCCGGGGAAGGCCCAGCTGCACTCGGGCCTCGTCTTTAGCGACGGACCGGTGATCGCCTGGTAGCGGCGCACGAAGGCCCCATGGGATCTCCCGAATCTGAGTTGGATTGAACCCCCGCCGGTCGACCAGGGCTCGACCCGGGCGGGCGGCGGGCACGATGAAGCTGGCAACTGCCTTTCTTACCAGGCCGTCGAGTCGAGACTCAAGGGGTCGGAAGGTGGCGGAAAGAGGCATCGCCGTACTACATACAGTCATAACTACGGGTATTCCCAGCTTCATCCCGGCTACAGCGGCCGCTCGTGCGCTATAGGCTCCGGGATAGCCACCGTTCACAATATGGAGGACATCAACCCGGTTCCTGTGAAGCGCTCTCGCGATGCGTCCAGCGTCGGGGGCCAGCCGGAGGAACTTCATTGCGGGGTAGACCGCGCCGTCAATAAAGGGGCGAGCCGGAGCGCCCAGCCGCCAATACAGCTTTTGAAATCTTGATGCGGCTGCGAGGTTTCCGAAGCGATTGTCAACACTCGGGCTGTCTGAGTGCCGCGAGGAGAAACTCGTTCCCGGTTCCCTGATCCGGAGCGGCCGATAGCTCAAGCCAGGACAAGAGCGCGCTCCCAGGAAGTCCTCAAGACCTGGCCACGCCGCCAAGAAGAGTGTTGGGGCGTATCGATCTCGGTCCATGCCCCATAGGAGCTCCCGAAGGTATTTCTCGGCTCCACCGACTGTTGGGCTCGACATGTAGTAGCCGATACGAGTCGCTGCTGCCATATTTTACCGAGGCTAGACGCGTCAAGGGCCGACGGCGCGCAAGCATGCGCCGTCGCCGGTCCCTCCTGAAGCCTAGGAGCCTTCCGGCCTTCATGTAGGCAAGTGTCCTGACAGAGCTAGGCCCAAGATGGGAACCGGATCGATTCTTCTCGCTCGGGAGGGATCCCTGTGATCGGGCGTCGGAGGCGAACCCGACAGGAGGCAACGTCCGCGCGACCAGGGCAAAAGCGACGTCTCGAACTCGACGCCCTAAGCAGATCCTGGCAGTTACGGATCCGACTTCCAGTACCGCCGGGCCGTACAGTCGGTTCCTTCACCAGAGCAACGGCTCCGACGCTTCCGCGCTTCAGTGCGGACCTCCGTGTCCCGCACCCGCCTGCAGCGACGCGAACACCGGTGGACTCTTGAGGAGGTCTGGAAAGGATCCGTCCGCCGTCCTATAAACCTGTACTTGTCGGATCGCGGCCGCAAGCTGACTAGCGCCCGGCGCTGAGTTCCGAACCCAATACTTCCACAGCTCTATCCGGTTCCCGAAACTAGCAACCAACACATAATCGTGAGTCTCGATGTAACGATTGGTGGTGACGGTCATCCTTGTCCACGCTGGCCCCAGACTTACCGGGTCGACGAATCCACCGCCAGGCCGGGGGAACTCATGAAGCATCACGACAGCGGGATCTTGCTGTTCAAGATATGCGGCTGAAAGTCCATGGCGAGCGATGACGAAATCGTTCAGACCCCACAAATCCAGGGTGCGCCAGCCCGAGATCAACGGCAATAGCCCGGCCTCACTGGTAGCTAAGAGAAGACCACCCCTCGAGAACCGCGCCATATGGGCACCCACATCCGCGTTGCCATCGACAGCCTCGAAGGTCAGATGCGACGAGTCAAGGGTCAGCGAGACGAGCATCCCCATTACAGCAACCAAGGCGAGTATATCCAACCCGCGGTGAAAATCGCGGTGCTCAGTCCGCCAGCCTTGAAGAGCGCTTCGATTCAAGTGCCACAATACCGGGATCGACGCCGCAAACATCACCAGGGCTGGATATTGGAACCTGCTCGCGTAGTTTGTCTCGGGTGACAAGAACAGCCAGACCAGCGTGAAGCCGCCAATGGGAATGATCCCGAGCGCGAGCACCTGCGATCGGTGTCGCTGACTGACGACGGGCAGGATGTACGCTCCTCCCATAGGCGCGAGCCAATGCACAACGGCGAGTCTTGAGGCTCGGAGTCCTGACCAGTACAGCTTTCCACCGCCCTTCTTGTAGAACGGGACGGGGAGCGGGTGGCCGAAATAGATCCACTGAAACGCGAAGTAGGCGATGCTCGGCGCAATAAACATCGTGACCAAAGCCACAGCTATTGCCCTCCTGTGTTCCTTAGCGAGGACGAGGACGCCGGGTGCCAGCAGTCCGACAACAACGATTCCCTCAGGACGTGCCAGAACCACAACGAAGCAGGAGAGAGCCCACATCCGAGGTAATGTCGGCGTTACCCCGATCACCAAGCGCACTGCACCGAGGAATACGAGGCAGACCGCCAGGGCAAAGACCGGAGTCCCGAACGCCGCGCGCGTGAAATACCATCCAGGTCCTACCGCGAGGAGCAACCCGGGTAGTAGTCCAACCAATCCCACATGGAACCAACGGCGCGTTGTGCAACAACAGATCACGGCGATGGCACTCGAGGCGACGAAATCCAGAACTCGCGCTGACAATACGAGCGGCAGACCGAGGGCACGAAGAACCGCAACGAGGAGCATAAAGAGTGTGTCTGTCGCGCCGTAGGTCGGACGCCCACCAGAATTCCAAACAACACCGAGCCCCTCTGCGACGTGCTGCGAATAGCGGAGGAGGATCGCTGCGTCCTCGAACGGACGTCCTGTAAACGCGTCGCCGACTACTGCAGCGGCCCCTGTCGCAAGGATAAGTGCGGAACCGCATACCAAGTCCGTGACGATCGTCCTTGCGTGCGCACGGTTCTGCCGGTCCGTACAGGACGAGCCTGGTCGGCTCATTACCACCCCAACGGGGCGGTCGGAGTCCTTCCCATCACCGCGACGGGGCACCACGCGAGCTGACGCTCCAGTCAGACGCAATCCTGACGAATCCATAAGTGCTGGTGGCGACCGACTCGCCCGTCACAGAGAAATCTGCGACCGCCTGATCATGTACTACCGGGACGGCGTTCTCCTCGACCAACGTGAGCCATACCCGATATTGGCCGGGGACGAGAGGCAGCGGACCCATGCGGCCCTCGATCGTCCAAACACCGGGTCCCCGAAGCAGAGTCAAAGCGCCCTCAACATCCACGCCAGCACAGATCAGGGTCTCTAATGTAGCGACAGCGATTCCGATACGGCCGTTTTCGATTGCGGACGAAACCTCTATTGTGGCGACCACCCGAAGTTCCGACCCGGAGGCCATCGCACCCGGCGCCACCGCGAAATCCAGTATGCGAGCTTGCGTCGGACCGTCCTCGGAGATCTGTGTGCGGCCCGTTTGCGCTGACGCCCTATACGCATTGATCACTGCTTCCGGCCGCCCCTGGTTTACGATCCTCCCGTGATCCAAGTGAATGACGCGCTCACAGAACTCTTGGACGGCCCAGAGATTATGAGAGACAAGAAGAATTGCGGTTCCGGAGGCCCTGAGGGCCACCATTCGCTCGTAACTCCGCCGCTGGAACTCAGCATCCCCGACTGCAAGCACCTCATCGACCACCAATACATCTGCATCCATGTGCGAGGCGACGGCAAACCCAAGTCGAGCTAGCATCCCAGAGGAATAGCGCTTTACGGGGGTATCCATGAAACGCTCGACGCCCGCGAATTCGACTATCTCCTCATATCGCCGTGACACCGTCGCGTTACTCATGCCGAGTACTGCGGCCGCAAAACGGATATTCTCTGACCCAGTGAGATCGGGGTGAAAGCCAACCCCGACCTCAATAAGTGACGTTAATCGGCCGTGGACGCAAACGCGCCCAGCCGTCGGTGCGACGACACGCGCCGCTAATTTGAGAATGGTCGACTTGCCGGCACCATTCGGTCCGATGATTCCGACGTACTCACCCGGCTGCACCGCAAAGCTCACGTCCGCCAGCGCCGAATAGCCTCCTGTCGGAGCTTGACGTCCTCGGCGCCCAGGGATCAACGCGCGAATATTCACCCGCTCAAGTCCCCGTCTATAGATCTTATCGACGTGTTCAAAGGACACGATGGGGTTCATCAAGCGATGTCTGCGATTCGGGGCTCGACCGAGCGCGTGTACACGATCGCAGCCACAAGGGCGCACGCTGCTACCGCCGCCTGAGCGCCGAGGAGCGGGAACTCTGGCCAACGATGCCGAAGGATGGCATCCCGAGTCGCCTCAGCCGCGAAGCCCAGCGGGTTCACCTTCTCCACCCATCGCCAGTGTAGCGGGAGCAAGGTAATCGGATACATGATCGGCGTCCCAAAGAACACCAGTTGCAGAAAGAGCGGGAGGGCGTGCAGGGCGTCTCGTACGAACACCACGATGGCAGCGCCGACGACGGAGACCGCTGCAACCCACATGATAAGGACGACATCAATCAAAACGATGCTAGTCGCTGTCACCGATATACCTACCCGCTGGACTATGGCAATCGCACAGAGGACCGCCGTCGCAATTCCGAGGTCGATACAGGCCGCACCGACGACGGCAAGGGGAATTACCTCCCGCGGGAAGTAGGTCTTCGTCAGAAGAGGGCCAGCTCCGAGAGTGGAAGGGAATGCTTGGGACACCGCGGTCGATGCGAACGTCCACGGAACCAGGCCAGCGAAAGCAAAGGAAACGTATGGGAGGCCCGCGCTGCCCACCTTCAGTAGGGCGGAGAGAACGAACCCGTAAATAGCCAACATGGCCGTCGGCTGCACCACGCTCCACAGCCACCCCAGGGCACTCTGTCGGTAGCGGATCCGGTACTGCCGCGTGGTCCAGAGCCAGAGAAGCGGAAGCTCCCCCCGGATCCGGTCCCAGAGGGGATCGTCCTCCCACCTCCCGTCGGATGCGCACCGCGCGCGTCGCCCGACCCGTTGAGTGGAAGTGCTCATCCGTGTGCCCCGATTGTCTCATCTCGAAAGCGTGTGGCACGAAATGGGCAAAGAAGGACCGCGATCGCCTCCGCGACCGTGTGCGGGTGTCCGGCGAGCGCCCGGAAGGCGCTCCTGCGACTGTCCCATCGCCGGCCGACTCTCGCCGCATGTCGGGCTGCTACGAGATACCTTCTCGCGCGCATGTACCGAAGCGAACGACGGAGGGTCGCCGCCTCGTCAGCGCGGCTTGCCTCGTGAAGCGCGAGCTGAAGGACCCGCTCATACCTCACCAGAACGTCGGTGCCCGAAGTAAGGCTGCTCCCAGAGACCCTATACATGCACGTGTCCTCTTGTGGTCCGAACACCCGCGAGCCGTTACGAATCATTCGGATCCAGAGATCCCAGTCCTCGGCGCCGTCTAGCCGCGCATCCAGCCGAAAGCCGCCTGCTAGCGTGTAGTCAGATCGTCGAAACATTGAGCCAATAAAGACGAAGTTGCCCAGTAGTATCCAGTGATCCTGCTTATACGGCGGTGGGATTTGGAATCTGTCACGATACGTACCGGCACTCGCTGGCTGATCCTCTCCCCACCATCGTGCGTTCGCACTGACGATTCCGCCTGTCATCGCATGCAACTCAGCGAGACATTGGAGGTGCCGTGGCAACAGGACGTCATCAGCATCCAATAGGGCGATGAGATCCTGATCAGTAACTTCGATCCCTCGATGGCGGGCCGGGCCAGGACCTAAATTAGCCACATTTCTGAGTACCGTCAAAGGGAGCGCGTTCGCCCAGGTCAGAGCCACCCTGGCGGTATCATCAGTGGAGGCATCATCGATAACTACAACCCGTGCCGGCTTCAGAGTCTGCGCTGATAATGAGGCAAGCGTATCACCGATCGTCCTCTCAGCATTGTATGCGGCGATCACCACCGCTATCTGCCTCCGTTCCGGAAACTCACGAGGACGAGGAAGCAGTCTCGGCCTTGTCACTTCGCGACCATCGCCGAAACTTGAAAGAGCCCCACCCAGGAAACCGCAACCCCAGGATATGTGCATTGTCGGAATGGTTACCGACATACCTGGAATCGCCCGCGGGTCCCTCTTCGCCTGTGGAATCGCGGCGACAACGATTATACCCAGGTAAAGAGCTGCGACTTGCCGTCTTAGCGGTGACAACAGCGCGAGAACGAAGATAGGCGGAGCCAGCTGTCGAGGCGAGACAGAGTTCGGATGGCGTAAGATTGTCCGCAGTCTGGCACCGCCATATCGGTAAAACTGATAGGCGACCCGCCCGATCGTATCTCGTGGGACATAGGTCGTTCGCACCCCATCTTCGTACCAGACACCCCCGACAGCCTGCATTCGGATCGCGAACTCCGCGTCCTCATTTGGTGAGAGATCTTCGGCATAGCCCCCGATATGCCGTGCTCGATCTGCCCAGAACGCGCCCAAGTAGACGGTGTCAGTCCAGCCCGAAGGGCCCCCCGTATGAAAGCGGGCGGGGCCGGCGCCGACTGGCGATTGCATCGCCGCTGCGATTCCCAGCTGAACCCACCCTTCGCCTGAGGGCTGCATTTGTCCGCCCACCATGGCCGCCCCGGTCCGAACCAGGGCCTTGACGCAAGCCTCCACGTATGTCGGCTCGACAAAGGAATGCCCGTCGACACGCACGATTATCTCGCCGGCCGCCCCGTGCAGCGCAAGGTTAAGTCCGGCCGCTTGGGAGTGGCGTGGGTTGTCTACAATGGTTACGCCCGGATGTGCAAGGGCGAGAGCCACCGTATCGTCTGTCGAGCCGCCATCGATTACGAGTATCTCGATAATCTCCTCGTATGACTGTGCCTCGATGGCCGAAAGACATCGGTCTATGAACGGACCCTCGTCCAGGACAGGGACAGTGACCGTGACAGTAGGTTTCATTGCCCGCGCCGACCAAAGACGGCACGAAGCGTCCGAACGATTATCCGAATGTCGAGCACCAAGGCTTGATGGCGTAGATAATAGAAATCATATTGCAGCTTTTGCATCGCATCCAATTCGTTCGCTCCATATCTATACTTGACCTGAGCCCAACCAGTGAGACCAGGGCGAACGAGATGTCGCAGGCTGTAGAACGGAATCTTCTCCCTCAACTCCTGTACATATTGAGGTTGCTCGGGCCGCGGTCCGACTACCGACTGGTCTCCTCTAAGGATATTGACCACCTGAGGCAATTCATCGATATGTGAGGTTCGGAGGAGCCTCCCCCACGGGGTTACGCGGTGGTCATCCTTTTCGGTCCATTCGGGCGCGTCGGAGCCCGGTCGCATTGTCCGGAATTTGAGGATCTCAAATGTCTGGTGGCCTCGGCCAATCCTGGACTGCCGGTAGAAGATCGGACCGCGGTTTGCGACGAGATTACCCATGAAAACGACGGGAAGAGCGAGAAGGAGGATTGGCACTCCAACGAGAGCAATACCGATGTCCATCAGACGCTTCACGCGACCGTAGCGAACACGGTGGAGCTCCCCAACGTCGAACATTAGGGACATCCGCTCAAGATCCGAGAGGGGAAGCTTGCCTAGCCACTCATCGTAGAACACCGATAGTGACCGAACCCTCAGCCCAGCCTCGTGCAATGTCGCCGCCTGCTCTACGACGGTCTCATCAAGGCTGGCGAGCCGATCGAGGACGATCACGGTCCCCCGGTTTGCTATGACTGCCTCGATCAATGGCTTCGACCGCGGGTCGTGCGAATGGGCCAACTTCGGCGAAAGCAGACCCACTAGGACGGCTGGCCGCTCGAGATCCGCGCTCATCTCGGAGTGAAGTGCGAGTTGTTCCTCCGCCCCGGCGACCAAAACCACCCTCTCCCGCCCTTCATCTCGGCTCCGACCTACGTCGGCGACGCCAACACACATCGCGAACCATGGCGTCAATAGGAGAACTGAGCTGAATACGACAAACCGTGGAAGGAAGAGCGACCCAAGGAGGAGCTGGACGATCGAGATCGCCACCGCTCCAGAAAGTGCTGCTCCTCCGGCGGCCGCCCATGGGGAACGCTCCCGGTCTAGGTCCGGCAAGCCCGCGCCGTACGCGGCAAGGCACAGCAGTCCTGCGTACGTGAGGTTCCAGGGGAGACGCTGAGCCGAGTGGAAGTAGTAGTGCCCGATGAACTGGGCGTGGTATCGCCCAAGGCCCACGACGATTGCGATCGTGCCGGAGTAGAGGAGTGGGCGAGCGAGGCGTCTCATGACAGAGGTGGTCGTCGGACGCAGGAGTCTAGGGGGAAGCAGTCGCTCGCTGGGTGGACTCGTCCTCGCGGGGGGGTGCTACACCGAAGCATGACCCTCGGGCGTGTGCTTCATATGCGTCGCAGGCGCACGATGACCCAATCCGCCGGCGTGCGGTCAGTCTCCATGCGCAGCCCACACTGATTTGGCCCGGCTCGTCCCTTTTTTCAGGACTCCGGAAGCGGTTCAGGCGACCAGTACTGGACCGTGTCTATTGTCCATCCCAGCAACCGTCTGGCCGAAAGCTCTCAACCGTGCGCGGATAAAAATGGTGTGTCCCCGCCGCTCAGCCATTCCTGACCCCAACGCGATGCCCCGCATCAGTTCGCCACCAGCGTCAACGAGACGGCCCGGTGTGAGCCACGCAGAGGGTTCGGCAAGGTACGCTTCCACTCGATCCCGCGGGACGGGCAAAGCCATCCTGGCTTCGGGGATTGGATGACCGAGGGGTCCCTATCTCTCGTGGCTCTGTCCAACGTTCCGGGGGCAAGTTGAGGCGTCCGAGCAGTCGAGACTGCGCTGCCGATAGTGCGGATTCGAGCACCCATCCCTCGGGTCTTGGGCTCTCGCCTGAGATAAAGGGCAAGTGGTCGAAAGTCGACGGGTTGGGCGTTGTGTGCATGCTGATTCTCGCTGCTCTATTGCGCCTCTGGGGACTCGCTCGCACCGGCTACGGCAACCCGTACTACAGCGCCACCGTGCGCAGCATGGCCGCTAGTTGGCACAACTTCTTCTTCGCCTCGTTCGATCCCAGCGGCTACCTCAGCATCGATAAACCACCGGTCGCATTCTGGATCCAGACCGGTGCCGTCCACCTGTTTGGCTTCCATCCTTTCGCCCTCCTACTGCCCAGCGCCGTCGCCGGTGTAGCCGGAGTGGGGCTCCTGTTCGTTGCTGTTCGACGGGTGTTCGGAACGGGACCGGCCACGGTCGCGGCGCTGGTCCTGGCCCTGACGCCGATCTCCGTGGCCACCGATCGGTTCAACGACCCGGATTCCGTTATGACCTTCCTGCTCTTGCTGGCTGCCTGGCTGGTCGTCCGCGCCGCTGAGACCGGAAGCTGGCGGCGATTGGCGTGGGCGGGGGCAGTCGTCGGTCTCGCATGCCTAACCAAGTCTCTTGCGGCTGTCCTCCCTGTTCCCGGTCTCGGACTGGCATACCTGACCAGCCCGTCTGGCACCTTCAAGGCCCGGATCAGCCACCTGGCCGTCGCGACGGTCGTCCTGGTCGCCGTGGGAGTCTCATGGGTGATCGTCGTAGATGCCGTCCCCGCCGGCTCCCGTCCGTTGGTGGCGGGGACGAGCGCGGACTCTGAGCTCTCCCTGCTTTTCGGATCCAACGGTTTGTCGCGCGTCAACGGCACCAGCTCAACACCGGGGCTCCCCCCCGCGGCTCAGAAACCCGGGGCGGCCCTCGCGGCCATCCGGTACGGAGACACGGGGACGCCCGGGCTTCTTCGGCTGATCGACAGCCCACTTGGAGGCCAGGCCGGCTGGGCCCTGGCGGTCGGCATCACCGGGCTGGTGGCCGCCGCCGTCGACATCCGCCGGCGCCGCGATCCCCGTCTGGCCTCTCTCTGGCTGTGGGGGGGCTGGCTGGCGGCCGAGGCGGTCGTACTCAGTGCCGCCTCCGGTGTCTTCCACGCGTACTACCTCTCGGCGCTGGCCCCCGCCGCAGCGGCGTTGGCAGGGATCGGAACGTTCGCACTTGTTGATGCCTGGAAAGGGCGACGCTGGACGGCCGCGCTCGTTCCGGTCGCCGTGATCGGTACGGGACTCATCGAGTGGCGGGCCCTCGCCGGCTTCGTTGCCTTTGCGGGGCTCGGGACGTCCGGCCTGCTGCTGGCTGTCCTGGCCGGCGCCTTGCTCTGCGCCAGTGTGGTCAGGCCCCGGCTGCAACGGATCGCCCGACTCTTCACCGCGGCGGCGATGGCTGTGGCTTGCATCGCGGCGGTGACGTTCACCGCGTCAGTGCTCCGACACCCCGGTGTCGCTCAGGTGCCGATTGCTGGCCCGGCGCTCGACGGGCCTGGCGCAGCCCTGGCCAAGGCGCAAGCGGCGGCCAGGCATCAGGACCAGCCTTTCGACGTCGTCAACAGCCCGGCGAACCCGGGCGGAGCAGCGACCGGTCGGCTGATTGCCTTCCTCCAGGCCAACCGTCACAACGAGCGGTGGGTCCTGGCCATGCCCACCGGCCTCGACGCCGCGCCGATCATCACCCGATCCGGGCTCGCTGTCGTCGCCCTTGCCGGCATCGACAACGCCCCGGTAGCGACGGTCGGCCGGCTGCAACAGCTGATCAGCACCCGCCAACTTCGCTTCGCCCTCGTCGCCGCTCAGCCGACGGGGTTGGCCGGCCTGGTGCACCTGGAGGCATGGGCGCTCCAGAGCTGTGTTCCGGTACCCACCGCGGACTGGGTCAATGGCCCACCCCAGCCCTCCGTCCTGGTCGACTGTGCGCCCGCAACCGCGCCCGTGGTCCCGGCCGGTTTGGGCTAACGCCGGTCCAGCATGGCGGCCAGGAACTTGCCGGTGTAGCTCTCGGGCGTCTTGGCCACGTTCTCCGGCGTGCCCTCGACGATGACGGTGCCGCCCCCCCGACCACCCTCCGGACCGAGGTCGATGATCCAGTCGGCGGTCTTGATGACATCGAGGTTGTGCTCGATGACGATGACGGTGTTGCCCTGATCCACCAAGCGACCGAGGACCGTGAGCAGCTTGCGGATGTCCTCGAAGTGCAGGCCTGTCGTCGGCTCGTCCAGGACGTAGAGGGTGTGACCGGTCGAACGCTTGGCCAGCTCGCTGGCCAGCTTGACCCGCTGCGCCTCCCCGCCAGAGAGGGTGGTGGCGGGCTGGCCCATGCGGACGTAGCCGAGGCCGACGTCGACGATGGTCTGCATGTGACGGGCGATCACCGGCTGGTTGGCGAAGAACTCCAGAGCCTCCTCGCACGACAGATCGAGGACCTCGGCGATGTTCTTCCCCTTGAACGTGACGTCCAGGGTGTCGCGGTTGTACCGCGCCCCCTTGCACACTTCGCAAGGCACGTAGACGTCGGGGAGGAACTGCATCTCGATCTTGATCGTCCCGTCCCCGGCGCAGCCCTCACAGCGCCCGCCCTTGACGTTGAAGCTGAACCTTCCCGGCTGGTAGCCGCGAACCTTCGCCTCGGGTGTCTCGGCGAACAGGCGCCGGACGTGGTCGAAGACCCCCGTATAGGTCGCCGGGTTGGATCGGGGGGTTCGCCCGATCGGCGACTGGTCGATGGCGATGACCTTGTCGACCGCCGCCAGGCCCTCGATCTTCTTGTGGCGCCCGGGAACCAGCTTGGAGCGGTACACCTTCTGCATCAGGGCCCGCAGGAGGATGTCGTTGACCAGGGTCGACTTGCCCGATCCCGACACCCCGGTGACCGCCACGAGACAACCCAAGGGGAACTCGACGTCGATGTTCTTGAGGTTGTGCTCCCTGGCCCCTCGGACGACCAGCCACTCCTCGCCGGGCTCCCGCCGCATCTGCGGCACCGGGATCGACCTCCGCCCGGACAGGTACTGGCCGGTGAGCGACTCCTTGCTGGCAATGAGGTCGGCAACCGAGCC
>Ga0102924_1003076_pt1 | contig 17669 bp, 18 predicted proteins | sample PaiPotPPM11metaG_FD_80116 | JGI IMG/M metagenome (GOLD analysis project Ga0102924, IMG submission 80116) | Iron sulfur acid spring bacterial and archeal communities from Banff, Canada, to study Microbial Dark Matter (Phase II) - Paint Pots PPM... ...
ATGGCTGGCGGAATCATGGAGCGTCGAGGACCAGGGCCGCGCCATCGTCTTCCGGCTGCGAAGCAATGCAACCTGGCACGATGGGCATCCCTTCACCGCCGATGACGCTGCCTTGAGCTTCCGATATTTCTCCAGGCACCCCTTCAGTTGGGCCGACCTGACACCGGTCGCGTCAGCCGTGGCCACCGACAGCCGCACCCTGCGGGTCGAGTTGCGACAGCCCTTTGCCCCCTTCCTGAACAATATCGCGGGCGTCCTGCCTATGATCCCGGAACACATCTGGTCGAAAGTCAGCGACCCACTCAAGTTCCAGGGACCGGAGGCCGTCGTCGGCACCGGCCCCTTTGTTTTCAACTCTTACACCGAGGGCCAGGGTGCCTATCTCTTCAAGGCGAACGATCGCTTCTTCAACGGCCGTCCGGCGTTTCGCGAGGTTGCCTACACCCTCCTTCCGGACGCCCAGCAGCCGCTCGCGCTCAAGAACGGTGAGGTCGACAGCGCCTTCAGCACCGCCTATGAAGTCCAGGCGCGTTTCAAGGGTGGCGCGTTCAGAGTGCTTAAGACACCGCCCCACAGCATCGTGCGGCTGGTCTTCAACGTCAACCGGCCGCCCTTCGACCGGGTCGAGTTCCGGCGCGCGATTGCCTACGGCCTGGACCGTGCGCAGATCGCGCAGCGGGTGATCCACGGCGATGTGATCATGGGGAGCCCGGGCATCATTCCGCCGGAGACGCCCTGGTTTCGCTCGGACCTCCACCAGTATCAGAACGATCCCGCCCGGGCCCGGTCCCTGCTCGACCAGGTGGGCTATGACCGGTCGACCACGATCCAGCTGCTCTCTGAACCAGACACTCCGGATTCGGAGTTGGTCAAGTCGATGCTCGGCGAGATCGGGATCAAGGTCCAGGTCGTGACCGTCGATCCGAAGACACGGTCGGCACGCCTCAAGGCCCTCGACTATCAGATGGGCCTGGTCAAGCACATCGGCGTCGGCGGCGACCCGGATTTCCTGCGGCGCTGGTACGTGACGCAGCCTTTCAGCGCCTTCGAGTTTGGGAACGTCATGCACCGGCCAGATTTCAATGCCCTGGCGGTGAAGCAATCTGGAGAGATGAATACCGCTCACCGAAAGGCAATCGTCGACCAGATGCAGGTCATCCTGGCCGAAGAGCTGCCCACCCTCGCTCTCTATCACAGGCGTATCTACCTGATTCACCGCGCGTCCACCGGCGCCCACTGGTTCAACACCTGGGGCGGCATCATGGATGGGATTCCTCTGCTCGAAAACAAGCTCGCGCTTGTCACTCGATAGCGTGCGCGGTCTCACCCGTTACCCGCTATTGCTGCTGGCTCTGTTTTCAATCAGCTTCGCGCTGCCGCGGATGCTTCCCGGCGACCCCCTACAGAACATGGCGGCAGGCGGCGGGCAGGACGCCCTGATCGCGCTCACGCCTGAGGCGCGCGCCCAGTTGATGGCCTACTACGGACTCGACCGGCCACTACCGGTTCAGGCCGGCCGCTTCCTTTCGCAGACTCTCCATGGCGACCTGGGCTTTTCGATCAGTTACACGCGCCCGGTGACACGTCTCATCCTCGATCGCCTGCCGTGGACCCTTTTGCTGATCGGCGTGAGCCTACTGCTGGCGGGCGTTCTCGGTTGCGCCGCCGGGCTTTTAGCCGGCTTCCAGCAGGGTCGACATCGGCGACTCAGCGCGGCGCTCCTGCTGGCGGGGTCTCTACCCGACTTCGTGGTCGGAATTGTCCTCATCCTGTTGCTGGGGGTCATGCTTCCAGTCCTGCCTACCAGCGGGGCCGCCACGCCCTTCAACGCCTGCACTGGCAGCGCCGTCTTCGGTTGCGCCGCCGATGTATTGCGCCATGCCACCCTGCCGGCACTGGCGCTCACCGCAGTCCAGCTCCCCGCCTTCTTCCTGTTGATGCGCGCCGCGAGCCTGGGCGAGCTGGGTCAGGGCTATATCGTCGCCGCCCGCGCTCGGGGCCTCCGCGAACGGACTGTGGCGATTCGCCACGTGGGTCGCAATGCAGTCTTACCGGTCATCACCCTGCTCGGTCTGCGGCTGGGGGCGTTGCTTGGCGGGGTCATCGTGCTTGAAACTCTGTTCGCCTATCCAGGCCTCGGGCAGCTGACCTACCAGGCTGCCCTGGCTCGCGATTTCCCCGTGCTTCAGGCCCTTTTCCTGCTCGGGGGGATCGCCATCCTGCTGATCAATGCGCTGGCGGACCTGATGCGAGGGGGCATCGATCCCCGGCTGCGCTTGCAACCGGCCCAATGAACGTCGCCGCAGAGACCCGCCCCATCCACCGTCCGCGGGTCAGGCCGGGGTCGTGGCTTGCCGTCCACCCGAGGCTGCCACGCCTGGGTGCGGGCGCCGTCAGCGGTATCCTCATCATCGCGCTGATCACCGCGGGCGCCCTGGCCGCCCCCTTGCTTGCCCCATCGGGGCCGCTGGCCTACACCGCATCGCCGCTGGCGCCGCCCAGCCCGGCACATTGGCTCGGCGCCAACGATGTCGGCCAGGACGTACTCGTTCAGCTGCTTTATGGCGCCAGGGTCTCGCTGCTGGTCGGGTTCGCCGCGGCCACCGTTTCGACAGCGATCGCCTGGGGACTGGGGCTGCTTAGCGGTCTGAGCCGCGTCTTCGACGGGCTGGTGCGCGGCCTGGCCGACCTGATGCTCGCCATGCCCCTGCTACCGCTCGTCATCCTGGTGGCGGTCTATCTCGGCGCCAGCCTCCCGGTCGTAGTAATTACTCTCGGACTGGTCAGCTGGGGACCGTTTGCACGGATCATCCGGGGCGAGGTGCAGAGCGAGATGCGCAAGCCCTACATCGAGGGCGCCAGGGCGGTGGGCACGACGCCGATCCGGATCCTGATGCGCCACGTGGCGCCAGCCACCGTCCCGACGGCGGTGGCCAAGTTCGTGATGACGGTTCAGTACGCCGTGGTCGCCCAGGCGAGCCTTGGCTTTCTCGGCCTGGGCGATCCGAGCATCGTCAGCTGGGGCGATATGGTCCACCGGGCTGCGTTGAGCCCGCTGGTGTTCCTCGGCGACTCCTGGATCTGGCTGGTAGCGCCCCCGGCGCTCGCTATCGGGATCCTGGTCGTCGGGTTTGCTCTGATCGGTTGGTCGCTGGAGGAGAGGACGCTGCCCGGCGTCAGGCGGGCGGCATATCCTTTCCGGAACCAGCCTTCTCGTTCCCGGGGTTGACGCCGGTCGAGTCCCGCGAGTCGCGGCCGCCGGTTGGGCGGTTGGCGCCATCCTTGCCCTCGGCGGTGCGGCCGGGCTCGCGGCTCTCGTCTTCCGCCAGTTCGTTTCCGGCACTGGTTCCGGGCTCGTGGATGCCTGCGTTCGGCTTGTCCTGTACCTGATCGTCTCCCATCTGGATCGCCTCCTGTTTTGAGTCTAGCTTGGCAGAATCCCCATCCGTCCCGCTAGGGCTGATCTGCGGATATGTCAAAAACATACATTGCCAGCGCCTGACATCGCTCCTAACATCATTTGTTGAAGGCAAGCCCGGGTCGCCGGCGCGCGACCATTGCGACTAAGCATTCTGATCGCCATCCAGCACTCGCTTTTTCAAGGAGGAGGACATGGCTGTAAGCGCTCCCTATGGTCGGAAGACGCAGCGTGAGCCGGCCGTCAAGGAAGTTCACATCCTGTGGATGACCGAGGGCCTGGGTTGCGACGGCGACAGCGTCTCGATCACAGCCGCAACCCAACCGAGCCTGGAGGACGTCGTGCTCGGGGCTATCCCGGGCCTGCCCAAGGTCCACCTTCACAACCCCGTGCTCGCCTATGAGAACGGGGCGGAGTTCATGAGCTACTTCGAGAAAGCCGAGCGCGGTCAGTTGGAACCCTTCGTGCTAGTGGTCGAGGGCTCCATCCCGAACGAGGAGATCAATGGCGACGGTTACTGGGCGGCGCTCGGTACCAACCCCGCCACCGGCCAGCCGATCACGCTCAACGAATGGATCGACCGGCTGGCGCCGAAAGCCTTTGCCGTGGTCGCGATCGGCACCTGCGCCACCTACGGCGGGATTCACGCGATGCAGGGCAACCCGACCGGCGCCATGGGGCTGCCCGACTACCTCGGCTGGTCATGGAAGTCGAAGGCCGGCCTGCCGATCGTGTGCGTGCCGGGCTGCCCGGTTCAGCCGGACAACTTCATGGAGACGCTTCTCTACCTTCTCTATCAGACCGCCGGGCTGGCTCCGATGATCCCGCTCGACGACCAGTTGCGCCCCACCTGGCTCTTCGGCAAGACCGTGCACGAGGGCTGCGACCGCGCCGGCTACTACGAACAGGGCGACTTCGCCAAGGAGTACGGGTCGCCCAAGTGCATCGTCAAGCTCGGTTGCTGGGGACCGGTTGTCAACTGCAACGTGCCCAAGCGCGGCTGGATGGCCGGGATCGGCGGCTGTCCCAATGTCGGCGGCATCTGTATCGGCTGCACCATGCCCGGCTTCCCGGACAAGTTCATGCCGTTCATGGATGAACCCCCCGGAGGTCGCGTCTCCTCGGCGGCGAGCAACGTTTACGGCGGCGTGATTCGTAACCTGCGCAGCATCACCAACAGGACAGTCAACAAAGAACCCAAATGGCGGCACCGCGGACGGGAGCTGACCACCGGCTACCGGAAAGACTGGTAGGAACCGAGGAGGATAAGGACAACACATGGCTATTGCGCAAAAGCCGGTCGACACAAAGGCCAAACAACTGGTCGAGATGTCGTGGGACCCGATCACACGGATCGTAGGCAGCCTCGGCATCTACACCAAGATCGACTTCCAGGCCAAGAAAGTCGAGGAGTGTTACAGCACGTCCTCGATCTTCCGCGGCTACTCCATCTTCATGAAGGGTAAGGACCCGCGCGACGCCCACTTCATCACCAGCCGCATCTGCGGCATCTGTGGTGACAATCACGCAACCTGTTCGGTTTACGCGCAGAACATGGCCTACGGGGTCAAGCCTCCGCCGATCGCCGAGTGGATCATCAACCTCGGCGAGGCGGCCGAGTACATGTTCGACCACAACATCTTCCAGGACAACCTCGTGGGCGTCGACTTCTGCGAGAAGATGGTCAAGGAGACCAACCCCTCGGTCTGGGCGAAGGCGGAGCGCACCAACGCGCCCCACGCTGCCGAGCACGGCTACCGCACCATCGGCGACATCATGAAGGCGCTCAACCCGTTCGAGGGCGATTTCTACCGCGAGACGCTGCACGTCAGCCGCTATACCCGCGAGATGTTCTGCCTGATGGAGGGCCGGCACGTCCACCCGTCGACGCTCTATCCGGGTGGGGTAGGCACCGTCCCGACGGTCCAACTCTTCACCGACTACATCGTCCGCCTGATGCGCTACGTCGAGTTCATGAAGAAGTGCGTGCCGCTGCACGATGACCTCTTCAACTTCATGTACGAGGCGCTGCCCGGCTACGAGCACGTCGGTGAGCGGCGCATCTTGCTCGGTTGCTGGGGCTCGTTCCAGGATCCCGACGTCTGCGATTACGACTACAAGACGATGGACAAGTGGGGCAAGGCGATGTTCGTAACCCCGGGCGTCGTCGTCGACGGCAAGTTGGTCACCACCAACCTGGTCGACATCAACCTCCAGATGCGGATCCTTTTGGGCAGCTCCTACTACGAGGATTGGGACAACTCGGAGACCTTCGTCGACACCGATCCGCTTGGCAACAAGATCGACAAGAAGCACCCCTGGAACCAGACCACCATCCCGAAGCCGCAGAAGCGCAACATGACTCCCGGCGGCAACTACACCTGGGTAATGAGCCCGCGCTGGCTCGACAAGCGCACCGGCGAGCACCTCGCGCTGGATACCGGTGGCGGCGCGATCGCGCGGTTGTGGGCCACGGCGCTGGCCGGACTGGTCGACATCGGCTATATCAAGTCGACCGGCAACAGCGTCAAGATCTACCTGCCCAAGACCGCGACCAAGGGCGAGGTGGAGTTCGAGTGGAAGGTGCCCAAATGGTCCAACGCGATCGAGCGCGACCGGGCCCGCACCTACTTCCAGGCGTATGCAGCCTCGGCTGCGCTCTACTTCGCTGAGAAGGCCCTTGCCGAGCTTCACGCCGGCCGGACACGGACGTTCAGTGAGTTCAAGGTGCCGGACGAGGCGATCGGCTGCGGTTTCCATGAGGCCGTGCGCGGCGTCCTCTCGCATCACCTGGTGATTCGCGGCGGCAAGATCGCCAACTACCATCCGTATCCGCCGACACCGTGGAACGCCAACCCGCGCGACATCTACGGGACACCCGGTCCTTACGAAGATGCCGTCCAGGGCACGCCGATCTTCGAAGAGAACGGTCCGGACAAGTTCAAGGGCATCGACATCATGCGTGCCGTGCGCAGCTTCGATCCCTGCTTGCCGTGCGGAGTTCACATGTACGTCGGAGATGGCAAGGTCGTCGAGACTCGCCATTCGCCGATGTTCGGCGCCGGCGACGTCTAAAGGAAGATCGTGCCAGGTGACCGCCTCGAAAGCCTAGTACAGGAAATTGATGCCCTCCCTCCGGGAAGGGCACGCGACAGTGCCGTGGAGATCGTGCAGGAGTTGATGGATCTCCACGGCTCAGGGCTGGAGCGGATGCTCGAGCTGATTCACGATTCGAGCGAGGGCGGCCAGGCGTTGATCGACCGGCTTGGGGAGGATCCGGCCGTTTCCGGCCTCCTGTTGCTCCACGACCTCCATCCGGCTCCGCTGGAGGAGCGGGTCAACCAGGCGCTGGCAAGCGTCCGTCCCTACCTGGGGACGCACGGCGGCAACGTAGAGTTCCTCGGTTTGACTGATGGTGTTGCCCACCTGCGGCTGGAGGGCAGCTGTCACGGTTGCGCCTCGTCGGCCGTGACGCTCAAGCTCGCCATCGAGCAGGCCCTCAATGAAGCGGCTCCGGACCTGAACGGAATCGATGTCGAGGGAGTGGTTGAGAACAAGCCGCAGTCGATGCCGGCTGGCTTCATCCCGCTGCAGGCCGTCGGAGCCAAGTCGAACGGCACCAAGCCTAACGGCGTCCACGCATCGCCGCCGCCGCCGTCGTGGCAGCCGCTGAGCGGGCTTAACGGCATGGAGGATGGGGAATTGCGCACGGTCAGGGTTGGCGACACGGAGACGGTGGTGTGCCGGCTGGGCCCCAGCCTGCTTGCCTACGAGGACCGCTGCGCCGGCTGCACCTTACCGCTCCATGACGCCCTGATCGAGCACACCACACTGACGTGTCGCCACTGCTCGCGCCGCTTCGACCTGGTCCACGCCGGGCGCGGTCTCGACGACCCCGGCCTGCACCTGCAGCCGCTACCGATCCTGCACGACGTCGGAGGGAAAGCTAGGATCGCAATCCCGGCGTTGACGCGATGAGTCTCGCCGGACTCAAGCGCCTCACCCGGGAGCGGGACCTGGACGAGCACTGCGAGCTCTGTCAGGCTGCGATTCCCGAAGTGCACCGTCACCTCTTCGATCCCAGCCGGCGCGACCTGCTCTGCGCCTGCGACTCGTGCGGCCTTCTCTTCTCGGCCAAAGCCGACACGAAATACCGTCTGGTCCCACGGGAGATTGCCGACCTCGATCAGTTTCGGATGTCTGATGAGCTCTGGAACGAGTTGATGGTCCCGGTCAACATGGCTTTTTTTCACTACAGCACCCCAATGGGCAAGATCGTCGCCTACTATCCGAGCCCGGCGGGCCCGACCGAGTCGCTGCTGCCGCTCGACTCCTGGGCACAACTGGTCCAGGACAACCCGGTGCTGGCGACGCTAGAGCCCGACGTCCAGGCCCTGCTCGTGAATCGGACCGGTAGTGACTACCGCTACTACATCGCCCCGATCGACGAGTGCTACAAGCTGGTCGGCTTGATCCGCAGCCAGTGGCGTGGTCTCTCGGGCGGTACCGAGGTCTGGCGCGCGATCACCACCTTCTTCGAGAGCCTCAAGGCGCGGAGCAGCGTGCGTGCCTGATCTGGCAATAACGGTCGAGCGCGCTGGCGCGATCCCCTACGCAGCGGTGCCGACGCTGGGCTTCACGCTGGGCATCGCCGAGAAGGAAGGCATGGAGATCGACTCCATCTCGCTCCAGTGCCAGCTGCGCATCGAGGCGACCCGCCGCCGCTACAGCACCGGGGAGAAGCAGCGACTGGAGGATCTGTTCGGCTCCCATGATCGCTGGGCGCAGACGCTGCGCACCTTTCTCTGGACCCACGCGAGCGTCTCCGTGCCGCGCTTCGGCGGCAAGACCTCGGTGGAACTGCCGGTCGCCTGCAGCTTCGATTTCGAGGTGGTCGCGACCAAGTACATCTACGCGCTGGAGGAGGGCGAGCTGCCCCTCATCCTGCTTTTCTCGGGAACGGTCTTCTTCCGCGATGAGGAAGGCTCCCTCCAGATAGCCCAGATCCCCTGGGAAAAGGAGGCATCCTTCCGGTTGCCCGTCTCGGCCTGGAAGGACCTGATGAGTTTTTACTATCCGAACGCGGCGTGGCTCTACCTTCACAAGGATGTCTTCGACCGCCTGCTCGACTACAAGACACGCAACGGCATCCCGACCTGGGAAGCTGCGATGGAACGCCTCCTGTCCGAGGCCAGCGCCCAGGTGCGCCCGTGAACGCGAAGGTCGACGCCATCGCCAAGACCGTCATCTACGAGGGCTACCTGCTCTATCCCTATCGCACCTCCAACATCAAGAACCAGCAACGCTTCACCTTCGGGGGCGTCTACCCACCGGCGTTCGACGTCTCGACGATGCAGACCCAGTGCCTGCTGGAAGCCGGCAAGGAGGCGGAGGTCGAAGTCACGGTCCGCTTCCTGCACATGTTGCCGGACGGCGCGGTCGTGGAGCGCACCGTTTCGGCGCCGGGACCGATCGCCTTCGAGGGGATCGACGGTCGTACGGAGGTCGAGCGCGAGCTCCTGCGCGACGTTGTAACGCGGCTGACCGTCCGGATCCTGAATACCTCGCCGGTGGCGCCCGCAAGCCGAGACGAGGCTCTGCGCCACACCATGCTTTCAACCCACACCATCCTGACCGTGAAGGATGGGGCGTTTGTTTCCATGGCCGATCCACCCGAGGAATTGCGTGCGGAAGCCGCGAGCTGTAAGAACAACGGCACCTGGCCGGTGCTGGTGGGCGAGCCGGGCGAGCGCGACACGCTGCTCTCCTCGCCGATCATCCTGGAGGACTATCCGCGGATCGCGGAGGAAAGCCCGGGCGACCTGTTCGACGGCACCGAGGTCGACGAACTGCTCTCGCTCAGCATCCTGAGCCTCACCGACGACGAGAAGGCCCAGATGCGCGCGGTTGACGAGCGCGCCCGCGAGCTGCTTGCGCGCACCGAGGCACTGACCGCGGACGACCTCATGAAGCTGCACGCGTCGATGCGCGGCATGCGCACCCTTCGTAGCCTCAGTTCCGAAGATCTGCCCTCCCCACTCGTGGGGGAGGGTCAGGGTGGGGGCCATAGATGATTACAGACGACCCCTGGGCGGCCATGAACCGCCTCGACCGGGTGGACGTGTCGGGGACCACCTTCAAGCCGGGTGACCGAGTACGTCTCCACCCGGGTGGCCGGGCGGACATCTTCGATATGGAGCTCGATGGCAAGATCGCCGTAATCGAGGCGATCGAGAACAGCTTCGACGATGAGATCTACCTTGCGGTGGTCGTCGACGATGACCCGGGGAGGGATCTCGGACTCGACCGCATGGTTGGGCACCGGTTCTTCTTCCGGGTGAGCGAGGTGGAGGCGATCTGATGCCAAAGATACTGGTGGCCGGCATTGGCAATATCTTTCTCAGCGATGATGCCTTCGGCGTTGAGGTTCTCGCCGAGCTCTCGAAACGCTCGCGGCCCGCGCAGGTGACAGTCGCCGACTTCGGGATTCGGGGCTTTGACCTCGCCTACGCGCTGATGGAGGACTGTGACCTCGCCATCCTGGTTGACGCTCTGCCGCACGGTCAACCGCCCGGGACGCTCTACGTCCTGGAGCCGGACCCGAAGTCGGCTGGAGCTGCGATGGAGGGTCACGCGATGAATCCGATGGCTGTCTTCTCGCTGGTGGCGACGATGGGAGGGACAATGCCGAGGGTGTTGATCGTTGGTTGTGAGCCCGAGTCGGTCGAGGAGGGGATGGGACTGAGCGAGCCGGTTGCGGCCGCCGTGCAGAGCGCTGTCGAAATGGTGGAGAATCTTGTCAAACAGGAGGAAGCAGCATGGGTTGGGTAATCGGAATCATCGTCGGCGCCGTCGTCGCGGCGGTTGGGATCGTCAACTACCCCGATATCAAGCGCTATTTCCGTATCCGGAACATGTAGGCGGTCTTCATGCACGAACTCTCGATGTGTGAAGGCATTCTCGATGTCGTCTTGGAGGCAGCCCAGGAGCGGCCCGTTCGCCGCGTCCAGGTGGCGATCGGTAGGGACTGGGCGGTCAGCCCGGAAAGCTTCGACCAGTCCTTCCAGGTGGCGGCCCAGAACACCAAGGCCGCGGGTGCGCTCATCGAGCAGCAGCAGGTCAGTGGCGAGGCCCTGACCATCAAGGAGATCGAACTGGAGGGGGGAGTGGTCTTGCGCAACCCCGAGCTGCCATCTGCTTAGCTGTCCCCGGCCAGGTGCTCGAGATCCTGGACCCCGTAAAGCAGATTGCAAGCGTCCAGGTCGGCGGCGTACCGCGCAGGGTAAGCCTGGAAATGCTCGAGGGCGACGACAAGGCTGGGGTGGGGGACTGGGTCTTGATCTACACCGGGTTCGCGATGAGCAAGATCGATGAAGCGGACGCTCGCCAGACGCAGCAGATGCTCGATGGTCAGGAGGAGGCCTTTGCCGAATATGCAACTCTCACCGCCCAAATTCACGACGAGGTGGCTCGACAAGCGCGCCATCCCGACCCCGGCGCTGGTGCAACGGGAGGCGCAGCGGATGCAGCGTAACCGGACGGCTGGGCGCGGCATCATGCTCGGGCTGCTCCTACTGATTGCGGCCTTTACCGTGATCAACCTCCCCGATATCAAGCGCTACCTGCGCATCCGCAATATGTAGCGTTGAAGAGTCCGAGGGGCCGGGGACACAACCTGGTTACCGACGCCCTCGAGCGAATCGAGGACGGCATCTACGTCGTCGTGTCGGCACTGCTGATCATCGGCGGCGTCGTCCTGATCTGGACAACTTTCAACGACCTCGTCTTGCACCCGGTTGCGAAGGATGATCCCCTGACGGTCCTGCTGGACAGGGGTCTCATCCTCTTCATCATCGCGGAGCTCTTGCACACCGTACGGGTTACGATCCAGGAGCGCACGCTGGTCGCGGAACCATTCCTTATCGTCGGATTGATCGCCGGCATTCGACGCATCCTGATCCTGACTGCCCAGGCGGCCCAGGGCGAGGCGAAATCTGGATCGCAGGTGGAACTGGTCCTGCTGATCCTGCTGGTGCTCGTCATGACAGGCGCCGTGATCCTCTACCGGCGCTTCTACACCGCCCGCGAGAACTAGACCAGCCCCTTGCTCAGGCGCAGGATGGTCTGCTGCGAGCGGCTCAGCGCGACCTCCGCCCAGAGCGCGGCTGCGGGAAGGGCCATCAATCGCAGGTGGGGCTCTATTGAGCTGATCCTGGAGGCGGCTGTTATCGATGGCAATCGCCGCCTGGGCCGCAAGCATCTCGGCGAACTGCTTCCATTCCGGGTCAGGATTGACAGGTTTCTCGCAGAGGATTTCGAGGGGGCAGTTACTCCAGGTCCGCGATCCGCAACGCGTCCGCGACTACGAAACCAGGGTCGAGGAATTCTCGGCAGCAAGTTGAGTCGAGACTGCTGAACGATTTCGTCGCTCGGCCTCGTCGAAGCTGATCCCCTGCGACCAATAGGCGTTGAAGGCCATTTTGAGCACCGTCGCCAGTGAGGGGTGCTCGACTACGACAATGGTGAGGTCGGGATTGCTGACGGCTACCGGATCCTGCATGCCGAACATCACGATCGTTTCATCGATGATGACCAGCTTGAGGGGAAGCCGGGGAACAAAGCGCGCAGCCTCACCACCCTGGACAAACCGTCGGACTCCGTCCGCTATCGCCTGGTCATCGAAGACGGAGTACTCATAAATACTTCGGGCCTCGTGTGTGGCTGCAACAAGCAGTCCCTCGACGTTCTCCTGGGGTGGTTTGGCGTACGGCGGTTTGGTGAAGACCAGAATTTCACGCTTGACAGCTGCCTGCAATTCCGCAAACCGAGCGTTGATCGCCCCGGGATCACGTAGAACCTCGATGTACTCGAGGGGATCGGTCTGCTCCTGCCCCTTGTTATAGGCGGCGGTCAAACTGGAAATCGTGGCGGCCGCCCCCTTTTCCAGATTGGCGAGATCCTCCCGGCGAATGGCGACCAGGCGGTCGATGGCAGCGGCCGGCTCGGTGGCGGCGTACTTGACTACGGTTCCGGGACGTGTTGCTGCCAGGCCCTTCTCGACCAGGCCTCCAAGGACGTCGTAGATTCGCTGCCGGGGCAGCCCCGCCAGCCTGGCGACCTGGGCAGCTGTGAAGGAATCGCGGCCGGTTAAGGCGACGTAGGCTCGCGCTTCGTAGCTGGTCAGGCCAAGGCGGACGAGCTGGTCGGCGGCCTGTTCGCGTGTCATGTCCGTGGCATATTCAACCACTTGCCGTGGTGGCGCACAACTCCGGCCAAGAAACCGGTTGACACCCCCAACCGTGGTGTGTTACAACGCCTGCATCAGCTACCACGCGAGGTGGTGGCGATGCCCTGGCCAGCCGCGCTGGCGTTCTCGAAGAGGGGAGGGTGTCCATGTTCCGGGGGTCCCGGCGGTCTCTTGCGAGCCTGACCCTGGCCATAACCAGTGCCGTGGCGCTAGTCGCGCCAGCGCTGATCGGGCGTCCAGCGGCGGCGGCTGCGACGACGGCGCCGACCTTCGGCAACCCGACCATCAGCGGCATCCAGGGCTACGGGTTCGAGCAGGACCTCCGCATCGATACCCACGGACGGGTATACACCAGCGTGCCGGGCGGTCTCGGCTCCAACATCTCGTATGGGTGGCGCTCGCTCGATGGCGGGCAGACCTTCAAGTGGCTGCCCGCGGCAGCCCAACCGCTCGGCAAGCTTCCCATGTGCAACGGCGGCGGCGATACCGAGCTCGGCACCGACAGCAAGGATCGGCTCTACATCAACGACCTCGCTCTGGCCAACTACGGAACCGCGCGATCGTCGGACCACGGCCGCAACCTGACGGCGCTGCCCCTTTGCGCATCCGTGGTCACCGCGCCCGACGACCGGCCCTGGTACGCGGTCGAGGGCGATCCCCTCAACGGTGGTTCGATCACGCTGGCGTACAACGTCGCGCCGAATGTCACGGCGATTCCCATCGGTAGCTGCACGACGACCGGCAACGAGCTGGTGTTCGCCCGTTCGCCCCTCAATGGACTGCCGCAAACCGCCGGTCTCGAGTTCGGCGCTCCGCAGCTCGTGACCAAAGAATGCGACGAAGGGATCATGGGTAACGACGAGGTTCATACGTACGGGTCGGTCACGCGCGTTTTCGCAATGCACAATAACGACGCGCTAAACCAGATCCGCATGGCGCGCTGCGACATCGTGCCGTTTTCCGCTTTGGCGCCTAGCGGCTACAGCAACTGCATCGACACTCCAGTCTTCAGTGACCGCACAACGGTCAACGGTGGTGACTTTCCGACGCTGTCGATCGATCGGGCCGGCAACCTGTTCGCCGTCTGGGAGCAGGCGCCCTGCGGGCCCTGTCCCAACACGATCACCGGGGACACAATGCTCTTCTACTCGGTGTCGACCAACCAGGGTGATCGCTGGTCGACGCCGCAGCAGGTCCCAACACCGGGCTTACACACCAACGTCTTCGCCTGGCCGGCGGCCGGCGATGCGGGCCGCGTAGATGTCGCCTGGTACGGCACGCCGGCGCAGCCTCCGTTCCCCGGAAACGGTCCGTGCGCTGTCAATGGCGATTGGAGCCTCTACATGGTTCAGTCCATGGACTTTACGGGCGCGGTCCCAACCTGGACGCCACCGACCCTCGCCAGCGAGCACTTCATCCATAGGGGCAGCATCCAGACCCTCATGGGAGGGCAAACCGGCGACCGTACGCTCGGGGACTTCCTGCAGATTCGGATCGGCGGGCAGGGCGAGGCGAACATTTCGTACGCCGACTCGAACAGCGATACCGAACCCCTGGCCTCCCAGGGCATGTTCGTTCGGCAGAATGGGGGCTCGAGCGTGTTCGCGTCGATTCCGACGGTCCAGGGCCAGCCCGCCCGGGTCAACTCGGTAGCGGTCGGCCCACACCCCGCGACCTTCGACACTGCGAGCGTCAGCAGCAGCTCACAGCCCAACCTCGAGATCCTGGGCTCCCAGGTCTCGATGCCGAATGCAGCGACCTACCGGATCAAGGTCCTGGTTTCCGACCTCACCAGCCTGGCGCCAAAAGCGGACGCTGGTGGCACGACGCTTGTCTGGAACACGCAGTGGAAAGTGCCGTCAACGAGCGACCCGCATGGCGGCGCGTATTTCCACGCGTACATGGAATCTACTGCCGGGGGCGCTCCCACGTTCTGGGTCGGCCAGAATGCGGTCGAGAGCGCGGGCAGCGTGAGCTTTACCTATCCGGGCTCCATCAACGTAACCGGCTCCTACACCGCAACTGCGCCCGGCGTGATCACCATCGACGTCCCGGTGGCAGATGTCACCGAGCCCGCCGCCATCGACAACCTGCTCTACAGCGTGACCACCGCCAGCATGAGCCTGACCGGCAATGCCGAGGCACCGCCGAACATATTCGGCTCGGGCCTCGGCGGCAACCTGTTCAACCTCATCGACGTCGCCCCCGCGTATGACTTCAATCCCGCCCTCCCAACTCCACCGTTCGTGAGCTGTCACCCCGCTGATGGGGATGGCGAGGTACAGGGAGCACGCGGCGGCTCAGCCACTTTTCATGTCGATGCGGACTCCTGTGAGGACCAGATCCCGCAATCCGTCGACGAGCAGGACGCCAGCTCGCGCACCGACTTCCACTCCACGAGCTTCAGCTCCGTCACCTTCGACGATCTGGCGCACACCGCCACCATCGTCGGCGACGGCACGGACAACGGCAATCCGGTGACGTTCACGATGATCGCCACGGACAACGGAAACCTGCCCGGAGTCTTCAGTTTGGTTTTGAGCGATGGCTACGCGGTCAACGGAACGCTGCTCAGCGGCAGTATTCAACTCCAGTAGGAGGGAGGCTTTTATGGCTCGGAAGCGATTTGCATTTGTCGCCGCGGGTGCATTGATCCTTGCCGGAGTGTCCGTCGGGTCTCCCGCCCGCTCCGCGTCAGCCGCCGCACCGGGGATCGCATTCAGCACGCCTTCAGTGGTTGATCCGATTCATACTTACGGCGAACCGGACATCCTCGTCGACCCGCAAGGGCGGGTCTTCGCCAGCGGCCCGACCGGGACTGGCACGCAGCGCAGCGTCTGGAACGCTTCGGTTGACGGTGGCCAGACCTATCGCCTCGTGACCCAGGGGGCCCCGCCAAGCGTGATCGCCGGCCTGGTCGGCCCGCAGCCCGGCGGTGGTGATACCGAACTGGCCGTCGACCATACCAGCAAGCAGTACTTCGCCGATCTCTACGCGCTCATTTGCCTTCGGGTCGCGACGACCTCGAACGGCGGCGCCACCACCCAACAGAATGTCTATCCCGGTGGCTGCGCCGGGGTGCCGGGGGCGGACCGGCAATGGTTGCGCGTGTTCGACCCGCCGGGGGGCGAAACACAGTCTGCTTACCAGGGTCCCTTTCCGCTGATCTACATGGAATACAACGACCTGGGCGTGGACCCCTTCAACCCGACGGCGTCCGGGTCAGCCCAGTGGGTAAAGAGCACCGATGGTCTCACCTACGCGAGGGCCTCCCTTGGCGGTGAGTATGGTGCCGACGGCTATCCGTCGATCGACCAGGTGACCGGCAAGGTCTTCCAGGCCGAATATGACGGCACCGGGAACTCGAATACGAGCGGGACCAGCAACATCCTGCTCAACATCGGGACTCCCGACGCGAGCGGGCAGCTGACTTTCCTTGACGATCCCAATGGTGGCAATACCAGCAACCTCATCACGGTGGCGCGAAACGTACCCGATAACACCGGCGAGGCGGCGAACTTCGTCGTCTCATCGATGGACTCAGGCCGCAACCTCTTTGTCACCTGGGTCGGGCGTAGCACAAACCCGGCGCAGCGCCAGGTTTGGATCAGCGTGGCAAGCGCGGCCAGCGGCTGGACCAACTGGAGCAATCCCGTCCAGGTCAGCACGCCGCCTTCAATGGTCAGCATTTTTCCATGGATCAAGGCGGGAGGCCCCGGCAGAGCCGACGTCGTCTGGTATGGCTCCAACGTGACCGCCGATCCGAGCACCGACGCCGGACAGAACTGGGACGTCTACATGTCGCAGGTTGTCTTCCCGACCAACAACGGGAGCTATGTGGGCGGTGGCCCGACTTCGATTCAACAAGTCAAGGTGACGCCGCATCCGATGCATTACAACAGCGCCTGTTTGCAGGGCACCGGATGTATCGCGCAGCAGGGCAACCGCAACCTTGCCGACTTCTTCCAGGTCACCATCGACAAGACCGGGGCAGCAGAGATCGTTTACGACGACACCTCTAACGGGCTCTGCCAGAAGAACCCCCCGATCACCCCCAACGGCAACCAGACGCTCGACCATTGCGGTGCGCCGCTCGTTGGCGTTGCTCGACAGTCCCAGGGCCTCGGGCTCCTCGGCACCAACGTGACCGGCCCGTCAAACGCGCCGATCAGCGGCCAGCCGGACAACCGTGGCGACGCCCTGTTCCCGGTCATCGGCGGAGTGAACGTGCCCGGCATGGACATCCTCTCCAACCAGCTGCAGCTCAATGCGGCAAGCCATACCTTGACCGTGACGGAGAAGATTGTCGATCTGTCCAAGCCGGCGGTAACGGCCGCCGCGACCGGTGGGGGCGCCTTCCTCCAGTACGTGACGCGCTGGCAGTTGGGCAACACAATTTACTTCGCTGAGATGGAGAACACCGCGGCGAACGCGCCGATGTTCTTCGCGGGGAAGGCCGAAAGCATCGACCTTTGCTCGGTATCCGCCTGCTTCCCCCATGTGGTCACCTACCCTGAGCCCGCCTTGCAGCAAGACCTGGCGCAGTCCGATGTCCACAATGAAGCCGGCAACGTGAGCTGCCCGCCGCTGCCGTCGGCAAGCAATCCGTGCACGCTCACGATCACCGTCAACCTGGCCGATATCGGCAGTCCGACCCTTTCCAGCCTGCTCGAGGAGGTCGGCAGTTATAGCCTCGCCTCCAACCATCCAGCCGGTTTCCTGACGAACGCCCAGGCGCAGGAGGACAACGTTCCACTTGAGATCGACGGCGTCTGCTGCTTCAACTTCCAGGCATCGGTCGCAAACGGCGGCCCGCCGCCCTGCCATGAGGCTGACGGCGAAGGCGATGTGTCGGACGGCCACGGCGGCAAGGCGCACATGCGTTTCGACGAAGACGCCTGCGAAGACGGCAACCCGGAAGGCGTTCAGGAGAGCGATTCGAGCACCGGCGACAACTTCCAATCGAACGACGTCAGTGCGGTCACGTTCAACGATGCCCTCGGG
>Ga0102924_1003077_pt1 | contig 17668 bp, 13 predicted proteins | sample PaiPotPPM11metaG_FD_80116 | JGI IMG/M metagenome (GOLD analysis project Ga0102924, IMG submission 80116) | Iron sulfur acid spring bacterial and archeal communities from Banff, Canada, to study Microbial Dark Matter (Phase II) - Paint Pots PPM... ...
GCATACACCACGACCGCTGACTGCACGTTTCGGGGCCACACGGGCAGAGCGTTAGCGGCGGCATGGTCGTGGGATAGCAAACTGATCGCTTCCTGCGGCGGCGACTGCACCGTGCAGGTGTGGGACACAAGAACAGGCAACACGCTTTTCATCTACCTCGGCCACGAACAGTGGGTGAAAACGGTGGCGTGGTCGCCCGACGGCACGCGCATCGCCTCCGCCGGGGCCGAAACGACCGTGCAGGTGTGGGACGCGCTCACCGGAGGCGCATCCCTGCTCTATCGCGGTCATACCAACATCGTGTCTATGCTGGCATGGTCGCCCGACGGCAAATACATCGCTTCTGTAGGCTACGATAAAACGCTGCAAGTATGGGATGCCCACAGCGGGGAACAATTCGCCTATATTCACGAACACACAGGCATTGTGAATGCGCTGGCATGGTCGCCCGATGGATCATATATCGCTACGGCCAGCGACGATGGCACGGTGCAAATCTGGGCGATTGCCAAAAACGGCCACGCGGCGGCGAAAACGCCAGTCTTCATCTATCGCGGCCACAATGACAGGGTAAGCGCGGTGGCGTGGTCGCCCAATGGCAAGCGCGTGGCATCCGGCGGTTGGGATAACACAGTACAGGTGTGGGATGCAGCCACCGGCGACTTCGCCTTCAGGCATCGCGAGCATACCTCGTGGATCAACGCCGTGTGCTGGTCGCCCAACAGCCAGTGCGTTGCCTCTGCCAGCAACGACGCCTCGGTGCAAGTCTGGGAAGCCAGCACCGGGCGCGAGTTTTTCACCAAACGCAACTTCTTCACCTATAACGGCCACACCGAATGGGTGCGGGACGTCTCCTGGTCACCCGATGGCACGCGCGTTGCCTCCTGCGGCCACGATCAGACGGTGCAGGTCTGGCAGGCCAGGTAGGAGGCAAGGATTTGGGGCATGAATGGGCAAGGCGTTGTCCATTCATGCCCCAAATCTTGACATTTCTCTTTCTCTCGTGTACTCTTACAGCAGTAATACAATGCCACATCAGAACGACCGATAGGAGCAACAACAGTGATAGCGCATTACTTCATCTAGCCATTGCCAATGACGCCACATGTTGTGGGGACCGCAAGTCATTGCGCCCCGAATTGTGGAGGCAGGTCACGACGCTGGAGAAGGCGCTTATGCTGCTTGTGAATCATTGCTGGTCGCTTTTGCCCACCATTTATCCCACAAGTATCGATGTTATCACGACGCTGCACTCCACCTCTACCCTCATAACGCAAAAAATAAAAGGAGGCTTCTATGCCTGAACAATATACGTCCATCGTGGATACGTCTATGGCATCCAACGAGCTGCTCTCCAGCGCGCCGGAACGCGCGCTGCTCATCGGCGTCTCGCTGCCGAATGACCAGTGGCCCGTCCAGGAATCGTTGGATGAACTGGAACAGTTAGCGGTTACGGCTGGCGTCACCAGCATGGGGCGTGTGACGCAGCGCCTCAGCCGGCCCCATGCCGCGACGCTGCTGGGCAAAGGCAAAGTGCAGGAGATCGCCGATCTCGTGAAGTATCACGATTGCGACGGCGTCATCTTCGACGTGGAACTGACGCCGGGCCAGCACCGCGTCCTGGAACGCGAACTGGGCGTGCCGGTGCTGGATCGCACCGCGCTGATCCTGATCATTTTCGGCCAGCGCGCGCGCACCAGGGAGGGCCGCTTGCAGGTGGAACTGGCGCAGATCGAGTACGATCTGCCGCGATTGGCGCGGCAGTGGTCGCACCTGTCGCGGCAGAAGGGCAGCATGCAACAGCGCGGCGAAGGTGAAAAGCAGATCGAAATTGACCGGCGTATGCTGCGCCGCCAGAAGGAGCAACTACAGGAAGAGTTGGAGCATGTGCGCACGCACCGGCAACTACACCGCGAGCGGCGTAAAGATACGGGCGCGCCGGTAGTCGCCCTGGTGGGTTACACCAACGCGGGCAAATCGACGCTGCTCAACCGTCTGGCCGACGCGCATAGCCACGCCGAGGATAAGCTGTTCGCCACGCTCGATCCCATGATGCGCCGCGCGCGCCTCGACGGCGGACAAGAACTGCTGCTGAGCGACACCGTGGGCTTTGTGCAGCGCCTCCCGACCACGCTCGTCGCGGCCTTCCGCTCCACGCTGGAGGAGGTGGCCGAAGCCGATCTGCTCGTCCACGTCGTCAACGCGGCCTACCCGGCCATGCAGCTCCAGGTTGACGCGGTCGAGCAAGTACTGGAGGAGATCGGCGCGGGCGACCGCCCCGTGATCATCGCCCTGAACAAGGTCGATTTGCTGCCCGACGGCGATATACCGGCCCTGACGGGCAAGGCGGCAACGCTGCCCACGGTCACGGTCTCCGCGCTGCGCGGCACGGGCATCGCTGACCTGCTGCACTGCATTAGCCAGCAGCTCAATAGCGGCTTCGTACCGCTCGACGTGCTGATCCCCTACGATCGCGGCGATCTGGTGGCTCTCTTCCACCAGTACGGCATGATCGACAACGAATGCTACGAGGAAGGTGGCACGCGCCTGCACGGCCACATGCCCGCCAACCACAGCGGCCCAATGATGGGGTTCAGGGTAAAGTTGAAAAGGAGCAAATAACAACGCGGCAGCCAGGCGCGCGCGCCTGGCTGCCGCGTTGTTATTTGCTCCTTTTCTGTCAATCCTCGCTCAACCGCAAGGTCTGGCTGATGGAGGGGCGCGTGACGACGCGCACCATCAGCACAATGGCAACGATGCAGACCAGGATCAGCGCGGCCAGGGCCAGCCACAGCGTCGCGGGCAACGCCACCTGGACGGGCGGCACGCCCTGAATGACATAGAACTGGCCGCTGCTAATCTCCGCGCCGCTGCCCACGCTGGTAAAGACCAGTGTAGGCAGCGCCAGCAGCGAAAGCAGGACACCGAAGCACAGACCAAGCAGCAGCGCGGTGGCATAGACGATGCACTGCTCCCAGAGCAACACGCTGGCAAGCTGCGCGCGCGACCCGCCCAGCGCGCGCAGCACGGAAAAGCTCAATAGCCGACGGCGCGCGTTTTGCCAGGAAGCGACGAGGCTGCCGATCAGCGCCAGCAAGAGAGCAGCTAGCGTCCCGGTAAAGAGTAGCTCCAGCAGCGCGTGATAGAGCGGGTCGCTCTGCAACGTGGCGGCAATAGCGCGGCGATCGCTGAGGCTATCGACCGGAATGGCTCCCTGCTGCAAGGCCGCGGCGATGGTTTGCCGCTCGCTGGCGGTCGCGTCGGCAGCGGTTCCTTGCAACAGCACGCGGCGCGCGGCTGCCAGCGCTTGCGCGCCGCTATTTGTCCTGATCCAGACGGACGTCGTTGTGATCGAAATGCCGTTTTGCAGCGCCTCCAGGTTAGCATAGGTTTGAAAGTCCACCAGGATGCCGCCAGAAGGCAGGGGATCGCCTGTATCGTTGGGAGCCGTGGTATCAATCAGCGTAGGGATATGTTGCGCTTCAGCAACAACCACGAAGCCCAGTTGTCCGTTGGAGTCGCTCAATGTGAAATGCGAGCCAATCGACAGGCGCAGATTGCTCGCCGCCGCGGCATCTACGATGGCCGGAACATAGGTTCGCGCCGACGAACGCGCGGCGGCTAACTGCGCCATCAGTGCAGCCGGAGATTGCGTGGAATCCTGGTTCGCCCAGGCGGCGGTTCGCGCGAACGTATTGGCATCGACAGCCATCACATCTACGAATACCCCGTTCAGTCCCGCCACATTATCCGACACCGTATAGCCGGTCGAGGCGGCGGCAATGCCCGGCAAGCCGCTATAGGCGGAAGACGGCACAAGCGCGGCATGGTTCGCGATACTGCCGCTCAGGTCCGCGCCAACCTGGTAGGCCGCGACATCCTGCATACGCTGCGTTTGCGTCGCGCTGAAGACGAGCGCGAAGACGATAAAGGCCGTGGCAAAGGCCAGCAGCATGATCGTGCGGACAAACGAGCGCGGCGCGCGCGCCATCTGGGCCAGAGCCAGCATTGGAGCCGCGCTCTTACCGCGCAGCGCCAGACGCGAGGCGAGCCGCAAGAGCAAAGGAAAGCCGCGCAAGAACAATAAGGTAGCGGCAATGAGCAAGAAAACGACGCCAAAAAGTGTAATCGGGGCCAGCGCCACCACGCGCGCGCGCGCGCCCAGCACGCCCGGACTGGCAATATATAGCGCGGCGGCATAGCCCGCGAGCGCCGCGCAGGCGGCGATCAGGTCCAATTTCACACGCTGCCAGAATGGGACGCGCGTGTCGCGAGCGGATTCGCGGCGCAGCGTCATCACATCAGTGCGCGTGGCCTGATAGAGCGCGATCAGCATCGTGATCAGCGCGATGCTGACGGCCACCAACGCATAAACGAGCAATTGCGCGGCAATTGTCAGCGGTTGGGACGTGAGCAGGTCGAGCGCGCCCTGCTCAGACGGCGGCAAAGTTGACTGGACAAGCAGGCGCACGGCCAGTAGCGCCAGCAGCGGCCCCACGATGAGCGCGGCGAGCGCCAGGCCGCTCGCCTGCGCGGCAAAGAGACTCATGATCTGGCGGCGATTGGCCCCGCGACTGCGCAATGTAGCAATCGACGCGGAGCGTCGTTCCACCAGCAATTGCATCATCACACTCACAAAATACAGCATGATGCCCAGCAAGAGCGCAGTCAGCCCTATCGCCGAGATCAGCAATACAAAAATGTAGTTGTTATATAGCTGTAAAGGAGTGTATGGCCCGGTGGTTTCGATATCCGCGACATAGGGAGCATTGCTCAGCGTGTTCGACAGGTTGTCAAAGGTGGCCTTCATGCCGTTCACCACGGGGTTCAGTGTCAGGATGTTGATCCGCGACGCGCTCAACGGGAAGTACCAGAAGAGCAACGGCGTGGAGAGGTACGCCGATTGATCGCCAAAGTAAGAGCTGGAACTGGTCGCGAGCGGACCGAACGTACTCATCAGCGTATTGTTGGAGGTCAGCGCCTGAAACAAAGGCGGAGGAGGGCATATCCCGCAAGCACGCTTTGCCTCCGCGATGTGAAAATCTTGCCCATGCCAGTACGGATCAGCGTGGGCGGGCAGCGCGAAAATACCCACGATGCGCAGCGTCACCGTGGCTTGCCCCTGCGGCATCTCGCTGGTTCCAAAGACCTGCGCGCTCAGCGTCGAGCCGATGGTGGCATTGATAGCTTTTGCCGTTATCGGCAGAACAGCGATCTCGATGTCGTTTTCGCTGCCGGTCGCGCGCGGCAAACGCCCCTGGAGCAGCTTGAGATGAGAAGCCGCGCTTTGCATCGACTGACCGTAGAGGTTGATCTGCGAAGATGGATAAAAGCGCGGCGACGAGAGTACTGAGAGATCCGTCAACTGGATGGAGAATTGCGGCGTCGCGCCCACAAACGTTCCCATATTCGCGCGCATCCGCCGCGTGATCTGCTGCTGTGTCTCGCCGATGGGCCTGGTCGCCAACTGTGAACTCACGGCGCTGACGGTGATATACGGACCTTCGGCCGAGCTGCTGATGGTGTCGCGAATGCCCGAACTGATGGCGACCTGGGCATAGAGCGGTATGACGCAGAGCAACACGACCGCCAGCACAATGCCGAGCGCAGTCAGCAGCAGCAAACGTCCCGTCTGGCGCGCCTCCCAGCGCGCCAATTTCAAATTGGTGAGCGACGCAGCCCACAGGTTGAGGCGCGGCTCCGCGTCTTTCGTTGGGTGAGCCATTCTGTTTCCTGAAAGAGAGCGTGTTGTTGGCATATTCTGTAGACACCATACTATACGGCGTACCACGCGGCAATCTCACCAATGGTCGTTCAAATGAACTCACGTCTGTTAACAATAGCGTTCGGTGAGCGTCTTTATCGTCGCCTCGTTATGGTACTGCCAGTCACCAACAGACCAGAGTATTATAATAATCTTTCAAGCCATGCACATGACAACTATGCAGGATTCAGGCGGCCGCGGTTCGGCCAGAGCGGCCGGAGCCAAGCTGGCATGTATGAGTACACTTCTGAAGACAGACTCCAGTGGTGCAACCACAGCCAGTGTTGGTAATACAGGCATAGCCCTTCCCGCACTGAGCCGATCTAGTGCAGGGTGGCGCACTGGAACAATAAGTGTTACAGCAGCATACCCCTTTGCCGTTGTCCAATCTCTGCAAACAGAAGCAATTATTGTATTTATTGAAGCCACATTGCACAGTGGTGCTGCTGCAAGTACCCGGATAGCCGCAATGATGTCTTTGTTCGCTTGCAGCAAACGCCTGCTCTGGCAACCAGGAGGCCAGCGCTATCCCCGCGACCGCGCCAGAAATACGCCGGATTGCCTGTCGCCGAGGCAGTGTGCTGTCGGCCAACAATTTGGTCAGGTCACCAAACCAATCTGCCATTGTCTCTCTCCTTGTTCATATCATGTTACACTTCACGCAATTGATAGGAAGTGTTAAGGAAAGCATAGCATATTACACTGCAAATAACCCAGGTATAAGAGAATCGTAGGGATTAGCGGCCTTGACGTTTCCGCGCGGGGACGCATACAATACAAGAAAATCTCTCTGAGAAAAGAAGCAGTATCATGAACTGGCACATTCCTGCGGCTCTGGCCTACATTCTTGAAAGTTCGTCCGCAGTATGCCGGCTACCAGCAGTACACAACGCGCGTCTTCCCTCTCGTTATGCTCAAGCCGCTTCCTGGCGAGGAACATAGCGCCGCACGTCAAGGAGGAATTTCCGGCATGAACAACTATGTCTTCGATCCCCAGGTCATTCACGAGATCAGCCGCGGCCATCTCGGCGAGCCGCTCGCGCAGATGTTTGACAACATTGCCGCCAGCGTACTCATACCGACGTTTCCAAAAGCGCCGGTCAGTAAAATTCTCATATGTTCAGTATCGCACAGTCCTACTCCCCTTGACAATCACCCCCTTTGAGTGCTATTCTGTATTTGCAGTCTCACCTTGAGACTGCTAGCAATCGGACTTGACAGGCGATGTATCATTGCGGCACACGATCTGTGCCGCGAAGGATGCGCGAAAAAACGATGACAGCACTCAGCGAACGCAAGCAGCAGATTCTACGCGCGCTGGTCGAAGAATATATTCACACCGCGACGCCGGTGGCCTCTGAAACCCTGGTACGCAAATATCGTATCAATTACAGTTCGGCTACTGTGCGCCACGAACTGGCGGGCTTAGAAGAAGCCGGGCTGATCTTTCAGCCGCATACGTCCGCCGGGCGCGTACCCACTGACCTGGGCTATCGCTATTTCGTCGAGCATCTGATGCGCGAGTCCGCGCTCGCGCTCGACGAGCAGCGGCTGATCCGCCACCAATTTTACCAGGTGCAGGATCAACTCGACCAGTGGGTGCGCCTCACGGCGTCGGTCATGGCGCGACTGCTGCACAGCGCCGCCGTTATGACGCCGCCGCACTCTATCGAGGGGCGCCTCAAGCATTTCGAGGTGCTATCGGTGACGGAACTCGCGGCGCACCTGGTGCTGGTGCTGAGAGACGGCACGGTCAAGCAGCAGCGTTTGCTGCTGGAGACGCCGATTCAACAGGAAGAATTGAGCGCGCTGGCCTTCCACCTCAACGAGTTGTTCGAGGACAGGAACGGGAACGAGATCGCGGACATCCTGCAACAGCATGATTTTACTCCCGTTGAGCGGCTGATCGGCCAGTCCATCACGCACATTCTGGAGCAGCATGGCGATTCGCTCGGCGATATCTTCTACCGCGAAGGCGTCGCCAACATTCTGGAGCAGCCGGAATACAGCCGGATGGGACCAGAGGAAGAGCGCGGCGAGCGCGTGCGCAAGGTGATCGAGGTGTTGGAGCAAAACCGCTTCCTGCCCGTCCTGGCCTCGCAACTGCGGCAATCTGACGGCGTGCAGGTGATCATCGGCGGCGAGAACGAATGGGACGCTATGAAAGACGTCAGCTTCGTCGTCGCACGCTATGGGCAGGAAGGCAAGATTGGCGGCCTGCTGGGCGTCATCGGCCCCACGCGTATGCAATACGGGCGCGCCATCGCCGTCGTGCGCTACATGACGCAAGTAATGAATGATCTACTGGCCGAAGTATACGGCTTTGACGAATCGTAAACCGTAGGGGCCGACAGCCTCTCCGGGGGAGAGGTAATCTCGCGCCCAAATCGTAGGGGCCTGATTTATCACGCCCATCGGGCCTGATTTATCACGCCCAAGAGGAGAGCATATGGCGGATCAGGAAGAACAGCAGACGGAAACAGCGCCAACACAGACCGCGCCGCGCGAAACGCCCATCGAGCAGATTCGCGAACTCAAGGCGCGTATCGAGGCGCTGGAAAAAGAACTGGCCGGAGAGCGTGACAAAGCGACAGACTATATGAACCGCGCCATGCGCACACAGGCTGAGATGTCCAATATGCGCAAGCGTATGCAGCAAGAACTGTCGCTGGCATTGCAAGAGGCGTTGAAATCGATGGTGTACGAGCAATTGGGCGTGCTGGACAGCTTCGATCGGGCCTTCGCCACGCTGCCCAGGGAGTTTGCTCACTTCACCTGGGTCGAGGGCATGGGCCTGATCCAGAGCCAATTGTTCAGCATCTTGCACCGGGCAGGCATCACGCCAATCGAAGCCCTGGGCAGAAAGTACGATCCGCTCGAACACGAGGCCGTCGCCTACGAAGAGACGGCCAACGCGCCCGAAGATAACGTCACGGTGGAATTGCAGCGGGGCTACAAGCTGCAAGGCCAGGTCATCCGACCGGCGCTGGTCAAGATCGCGCGCGCGCCGCAGCCACCGGCCACCGGCGCGGGCGAAAACACTACCGAAGAAACCACGACTACTCGTGATGAATAGATTAAACAGTTAAAAGCTATTAGGAGGCAACCGTGCCAAAAGTTATTGGTATTGATTTAGGAACCACGAATTCATGTGTCGCAGTCATGGAGGGCGGCGAACCCGTCGTCATCCCTAACGCCGAGGGAGCGCGTACCACTCCTTCGATCGTCGCTATCAACAAGAGCGGCGAGCGCCTGGTGGGCGAGGTGGCGAAACGTCAGGCCATCACCAACCCGGAAAATACTGTCTACTCCATCAAACGCTTCATGGGCCGCAAGTACGACGACGTCGAGGTTGACCGCGACCGCCGCCTCGTTCCCTACAAAGTGGTGCGCGCCAGCAACGGCGACGCCTGGGTCGAGGTGCAGGGCAAGCAGTACAGCCCGCCCGAAATCTCAGCCATGATCTTGCAGAAGCTCAAAACCGACGCCGAAGCCTACCTGGGCGAGCGTGTGGCGCAGGCCGTCATCACCGTTCCGGCCTACTTTAACGACGCGCAGCGTCAGGCGACGCGCGACGCGGGCCGCATCGCCGGTCTCGACGTGCTGCGCATCATCAACGAGCCGACGGCCGCATCGCTGGCCTATGGTCTCGACAAGAAAAAAGAAGAGCGCATCGCCGTCTACGACCTGGGCGGCGGCACTTTCGACATCTCCATCCTCGAACTGGGCGATGGCGTCTTCGAGGTGAAAAGCACCAACGGCGACACCCACCTGGGCGGCGACGACTTCGACCAGCGCGTCATCAACTGGATGGCTGACGAGTTCCGCAAGGAGCAGGGCATCGACCTGCGCCAGGATCGCATGGCCTTGCAGCGCCTGAAAGAAGCGGCGGAGAAAGCCAAGAAAGAACTGTCCAGTTCGATGCAGACGGAGATCAACCTGCCCTTCATCACGGCGGACGCCAGCGGGCCGAAGCACCTGAACATGTCCCTGAGCCGCTCGAAGCTGGAGCAACTGGTCGAGGATATGATCGAGAAGACGCGCGGCCCGGTCATGAAGGCGCTCAGCGACGCTGACGCGCGCCCCGGCGATGTCAACGAGGTCGTGCTGGTGGGAGGACAAACCCGGATGCCGGCCGTACAGCTCCTGGTGCGCCGCATCTTCGACCGCGAGCCAAACCGCGGCGTCAACCCGGACGAGGTCGTTGCCGTGGGCGCGGCCATCCAGGCTGGCGTGCTGACAGGCGACGTCAAAGATGTGCTGCTGCTGGACGTAACCCCGCTCTCGCTCGGCATCGAGACCATGGGCGGCGTCTTCACGCGCCTGATTGAACGCAACACGACCATTCCGACGCAGAAAACGCAGATCTTCTCGACGGCCAGCGACAACCAGCCGAGCGTGGAGATCAACGTGCTGCAAGGTGAGCGCGAATTCGCTAAAGACAACCGCTCGCTGGGCAGTTTCATCCTGGACGGCATTCCACCCGCTCCGCGCGGCGTACCGCAGATCGAAGTCACCTTCGATATCGATGCCAACGGCATCGTCAACGTTTCGGCGCGCGACAAAGGCACCAATCGCCAGCAGAAGATCACGATCATGGCCTCGAGCGGCCTGTCCAAAGATCAGATCGAGCGCATGGTGCGCGACGCGGAGATGCACGCCTCCGAGGATAAGCAGCGCAAGGAAGAGGTCGAGGAACGCAACCTCGCTGATAGCGCCGCCTATCGCTCCGAGAAGAGCATGACCGACCTGGGCGACAAGCTCACCTCGGAGCAGCGCAGCGATCTCGAGGCGAAGATCGCCGACGTGCGCGCCGCCCTCTCCACCGATGACGTGGAGCGCATCAAGGCCGCACGCGAGGCGTTGGAGCAGGCTTTCTACCATATCAGCGAGTCGATTTACCGTCAGGGCGCGAGCGACTACGCGCAGACGGAGACACCGCCCGACCAGGACACTGGCGGCAGCGGCGGCCCGCAGGATGAACCCATCGAAGGCGAATATCGCGAAAGCAATTAGAGTTTTGCGCATGTTCCCTGCTTGTCTGATGTAACAGACAAGCAGGGAACGTTTACAACCGTAGGGGCCCGATTTATCGCGCCCAAATCGTAGGGGCCGATTTATCGCGCCCGGTGGGCCAGATTTATCGCGCCCAGACAACGAAGGACCAGCGATGGCTACAGGCAAACGAGATTATTACGAAGTACTGGGGATATCGCGCAATGCGAGCGATGATGATCTGAAAAAAGCCTATCGTCGCCTTGCCAAGCAGTATCATCCTGATACCAACAAAGAGACGGGGGCAGAAACTCGTTTCATCGAGATCAAAGAGGCATACGAGGTATTGAGCGATCCGCAGAAACGCGAGATGTATGATCGCTATGGTCACGCTGGGCTTAGCAACGGCACGGGCGCTGGATACAGCGATTTTGGCAGCTTTGGCGGCTTTAGCAACCTCAACGATATCTTCGAGTCGATCTTTGCCGGCACAGGCCCGACGCAGCGGCGCGGCGGCACGCAGCGCGGGGCCGATATCCGCTACGAGCTGACGATCTCGTTCGAGGAGGCCGTCTTTGGCTGCCAGAAAGAGATCGAACTGCCGCGTTGGGAAACCTGCCAGACGTGTAAAGGCGCGGGAGCGCAGCCCGGCACTTCCACGGCGCGCTGCTCGGCTTGCGGAGGCAGCGGCGAGATACGGCGCGTGCAACAGTCGATCTTCGGACAATTCGTCAATGTTACCGTCTGCGAACGCTGCCGCGGCGAGGGGCGCGTGATCACGACTCCCTGCGAGAAATGCCGCGGACAGGGGCGCGTGCGCAACGTGCGCCGCGTCGTGGTCAACATCCCCGCCGGCGTCGATGACGGCATCAATGTGCGCGTGACCGGCGAAGGCGAGGTCAGCGCGCGCGGCGGCACGCCTGGCAACCTCTACGTGGTCTTGACGGTCAAGCCGCACCAGTTCTTCAAACGGCAAGGCAACGATCTGATCTACGAACTGCCGATCAGCGTCACACAGGCGGCGCTGGGCGATGAAGCTGACGTTCCCACGATCGACGGCAAAACGGTGCCGCTCAAGATTCCGCCCGGCACACAGACCAACCGCTCGTTCCGCCTGAAGGGGCTGGGCGTGCCGGTCGTCCACAGCAGCGCGCGTGGCGACCAGCATGTCAACGTCAAAGTCGTCATCCCGACCAGCCTGACGGCTGAAGAGAAGCGCCTGTACGAGGAACTCGCGCGCATCGAGCGCGAGAAGAGCGAGCAAAACGACAAAAACATTTTCCGTAATCTCTTCGAGAAAACGAAAGACGTGTTTCAATAAAGATCACAGCAAAGTGAGACAGGCCAGGACAGGCGCGCGCCTGTCCTGGCCTGTCTCACTTTGCTGTGATCTTTAGCTAATAAGCAGCCGCTCTGGCAGGTAGCGACGATGCGCGGCGGCCATTTCGTCGTAGAGCGCCTCCGCTTTGCGCGGGGACTGAATAAACGGGTGACTTGCCAGGGCGCGTATGGCCTCCCGGCGCGTGCCGCTCCAGGCCGCCGCGGCGGTCAGCGCCTGGTATTCAGCCAGCATCTCCACCAGGCCCAGTACATGACGCGGCAGGCGCGGCTGCACAAGCGGAGTCACGCCGTTGCGATCAACGTAGCCGGTCAATTCAACGACGCGATCGTCGGGGAAGTCGGCGCTGGCGCCCCGATTGGGTACGTTGACATACCATACCTCTTTGCGGTCGTTGTAGATGGCATCCATCACATCGATAGCCAGTTCAAGCTCGTGGATGCCGCCGCGCGAACGGGCGGGATCGAGTTCCGGCACGTCGCGCGCCGCCTGCTCGCGATAATGCGCCCAGTAGTCCGGCACGTTCGCCATGATATCCTGCGCGCGCGTCGTCGCTTTGGCCCGCAACTCCGCCAGTATCTCCTCTTTATAGTAGTAGTAAACGAAGTAGTAATTCGGCAGCGTTCCCATGTCGCAGGCCAGTTCAAGCTGGCGCATCTCTGCGCGCTCTAACTCACGCGTGGCGCGGATACGAGCATACGCGCTTTGCAGCATAGGGATAAAGTCCTGCCCATCGTAGAGGTGGCGCACCGACCAGGAGCCGTGATTGAGGCCGACGGAGACCGCGTCGAGCTTCGCGGGATCAAGGCCGATCAGTTCGGCGTAATCCTCGTTGCTGGCAATCGGCCCCTCACAGAGCGAGACGGTAGGAATCGCGGTGTGATGCGTCACTGCTTCGGAAACGATGTTGACCGGGTTGGTGTAGTTGAAAAGGCGCGCGTTGGGACAGCTATCTTCCATGTCGGCAATGATATCCTGCGTCACATAAATCGAGCGCAGCGCCATGAAGAAGCCGCCCGGCCCCTGCGTCTCCTGCCCAATGATGCCATACTTGAGCGGGATGCTCTCGTCAAGATAACGCGCCTCGAAACCGCCGGGGCGGAAACTCGTCAGCACGGCGTCGCAGTCGCGCAAGCCGCCGCGCCGGTTAGTGGTCGTGGTGATGGTCAGGTCGATGCCCCTGGCGCGGGCCAACTTGCGGGCGATGGTCTGGACGATGCCCAGGCGCTCCTCGTCCAGATCAATCAAGACAACTTCGGAGCCGTCGAAATTCTCGCCCTGGTGAATAAAAGATGCCATCGTACCGGCGGCGCGGGTGCTGCCGCCGCCGATATATGCCAGTTTGATACGTGCCATGTGCCAGTCTCTTTCATGTATGAAAAATTGATCGATTTTCCCCGTTCCCGTCGCCCAGCACGGTACGTTTGGGAAAACGCTCGCGGCACACAGACATAGCGTAGGTAGATGCCGGTGTGTCGTTGGGCGGTTGTCCTGGTGACTTTAGAGGCTCGCAAATTCGGCAGTATGCTCTATAAGCGGCGCCCGTTCAACGGGCAGGCCAAAATCTGCGACCACTGGCAGATGATCGCTGGCGTCCGCGCCGTTGATGCCATCGCCGCCAGTGACGACGCTGCACGCTGAAAGGGTCGCCGCCAGTTCGGGGCTGGCAAAGATGTAATCGATGCGCCCCGCCGGAACCTCCGCTGGACAGGTAAAGCCCTTCGCCCCAGGATTCTGCGCGCGGAAGCAATCGACGTAGCCCGCGCCGCGCAGCAGAGCAATGCTGCCCCGCGGCGCATAGAGAGACGCCGCACGGTCAAAGAGGAAACGCAGCAACCTGCTACGCGGAATAGCGCGCAACAAGGGATCAAAGAAGCGCAGCGACGCGGGAACCACAAAATCGAGGTAGGGATGCCCCACTGCCGCGCCCGGCTCGCGCTGGTGCAGTTGCTCCATACGCACAAGGTATCCCAGCAGCGCGCTGGCCTGGAACGCATCGCCGGGAGCAATGTTATTGAAATCGCCCATCGCCAGGTGGGCCTCTCCCTGCTTTGAGGCCATGAGGCGGAGCAGTTCGCGCGCTTCGCGGCGACGGATGTGATCGCCCGCGCGCTGCTCGCTGAAAGCCGCCGCGTGATGCGTGACAAAGACGGTAATCCGCCTGCCATCCGGCTCCTGCACGGTTGCCTCCAGCACCGCCCTGGACAAAACATCTGCGCCGCGGTGCAACTGCCAGTCCACAATGGGCAAACGACTCAGCAGCGCGAGCTGCCAGTCGCGCTCGTGAGCGGCATTGCCGCTCATCACAAACTGCATCTCCAACCGCCGCGCCAGTTCTTCGACGACGCGCGGATCGGTCGCTTCCACCAGGCCAACGATATCAGGGTCAACAGAACGAATCATATGCTCTACCTGGTTGACGCGGTGCGTCGCGCCCACCAGGATATTATACGAGAGAATGCGAGTCATATTTGGTAGTATCCTTCTTTGTTGTTATTTTGAAAAAATGGTTTCACTAATTACTATACTGACGAATGCAAACGTGTAAATAGCACAAAAATCCGTCCCTTGCCTCCTGGCCTTGCGGGGCGCGATTATTACCTCTCCCCCAGAGAGGCTGCTGGCCCCTACGCACAAACCGTAGTTTGTTCGTAGGGGCCAGATTTATCGCGCCCCGGAGAGGTAATAATCGCGCCCAGACAAAATCGGGACGACCACAAGCGGGGTTGGCAGTATGGCAATAGCATGATAATATTCCCATAGAGACTATACCCAACGTGAATATATCCCTGATGAAGATGAGCGCCGCGACATTCTGGCTGATCCGATTGTGGATTGTCGCGCCGCAATTTGCCGCGAGCGGCTCCGGATTGGGTAATGGGCAGACGGCAGAGGTCGTCGCAATCATCGGAGCGATGGCGCTGTCAACACTGGTGACGGCTGGCGCGCTTGGCAGCGGATTGAAAGCCAGCCGCCTTCCCACAGCGCGGCAAAATTGAGACGACTTACGATGCGGTTGCCCTGAAAAAATTATCTGTCGTGACTACATCAATTTTACATACTATTCACAAATTGCTCACAAAGCCTTGACATTTTGCGTTTTATCAAGCACAATGGAGAAAAGCCGACTCAGCTATCTCTGTGACGCGCCCGGACTATTCCAATAGTTCCCGCGTGCGAGAGATTCTTGTTCCTCCGAACGTATATCTGATGTTGAGAAGGCGAGGCAGCACCGATCTGTTTTAAGGAGCAATTATGGTGCGACAGGATTGGTCCGATGATGATCTTGCACGAGGTTTGCTTGAACAAAACCCCGAGGCATTAGAGACGCTCATTTCCCGCTATTCTCGCGAACTTTTTTATTTTATTCGATTGGTGTTAGACGGGATTGGCGTGACGCAAGACGTGGAAGAGTGTGTCAACGATCTCTTTGTCGTTGCATGGCAAGATATCAACGCCTTTGACGCGGCACGCGGCACGCTGCGAACATGGCTCACGATGCGAGCAAAGTATATCGCTCTGGATCGCCGTCGCCAGCTCTGCCGCCGCCAGACGCATACGACGCAACTGGCCGATGAGACGCGGCCATGGACAGCGCCGGATCATACGCGTGGATGGAAAGCCTCCGGTCGCAGCGGCTATGACAACGATAGTCGAGTCTCGCTGTTGCCGCACCCAGAGGCCAGTATGGAACACCTCATCGAACAAAATGAGAGGCGCGAAGAACTGCGCCTCGCCTTGGCGACGTTGCCTGAGCTTGACCGCTATCTAATCTATGCGCGCTACTGTAAATTCGCCAGTACCGAAGAGTTGGCGGCAAAGACGGGACTGAGCCGTCATGCCGTAGACACCAGGCTCTGGCGAGCGCGGAAAAGCTTGCGTGAGGCGCTCAAGGAGCATTCGCATGAGTATGAGCGAATTTGAGGAACAACGTGATTTCGAGGAAGAGGATATCACCCCTGGCCCTCCAGGGGATTACGCCCTTCCCGACGATTTCACTAATGAAGACAAAGCTTTCGCCCAGGAGTTGGGAACACTGTTCCGTCCGCAAGACGAGGAACTGCCGCCGTATTATGTACAAACGCTCCTGCAAGCGGAAGATCGGCGCTTTGAACCGCTTGAGTACGGCTTTGAACACCGTACACGCGCGCGCGTCTTCCGCCGCCTTGAATTGCGCCATCAACTGACGTGGCGCGAGCGCACTACTCTCCGATCGGCGATAACCGCCATCCCGGCGCGTCGCTCTTTGACCATCGTGGCAGCATTTCTAGTCGTCCTGTGTCTGACTGTGATATTTACCGCGCCATCGTTTGCTTCGGGCATGGAGATTTTGCTGAAGGGCGGCCATACTGGCGTCCTGCAAGCGCACAGTTATCCAAAGGTGAAAGCGAATTACTATAACAACGTGCAAGCGGATACCAATCGAGAGACGCCAACACAGATGAGCTTGCCGGCAGCCGATCAGCAGTTGGACGGCTGGCATATTTATTGGCCGCAATATGTCCCCAATAATTACGTGTTATCCAATGTCTACCTTTATCAGGAGCCGCGCCAGCAATGGCTTGATGGTAAATTTATCGAACTCGATTATAGCCTGAGCGGGGTCACGCCCAAAGGCACAGGCCAACTGGTCATCCGCGAATTCAAGCTGATGCCAGATATTAAAGTGCTGCAAGTCGTGAAAAATGGAGCGGCTCAGCAAATTAGCGTCGATAAAAATGGTCAGGCTCAGGAAATCTACGTCGATGGTCAATGGGTCACGAACATTATGCGCAATCAAATCTATCCTATCTGGCAAAATGGGCAGCGCAGCGAGCTGATCTATCAGAGCAACGGCATCGTTTTCTGGATTGTGGGCGACCTGCGCGACGGTCTCAACGAACCTGCATTAAACACAATTGCCGCATCGTTGAATCCGCTTTCCACCGGTCAGCTCTTGCACATGGATATGGGACTAGGCATGAGCATGGGAATTTACAATAATCTGACCATGGTTACGCAGCGCTGGGGCGAGGTCAACGGGCCGTTCGCTGACGACGTCGTCGAGGTCTATCCCTACGGCAGCCTGACGCCGTATTTGACTCCTGTCGGCAGTGGACCCTCACCGCAGAGCCATAATCAAAATCAGAGCAACGCCAAGATGAGCGGGCCACACGCTGCTAGCTCCCAATGAGCCAGAGATAGGGCGCGATCAATCGGCTCCTCTGTAGGAGCCGATTCGCTGCCTTTGCAGCGGCATTGCTCATGATGATGTGGCTGGTTGCCGCCCGCGTCACGTTTTATCATCAGTTTTTAGAGCGGCTGGCCGCGCAAGTTTACAGCATCCCGCACTATACTGAACTACACATCATGAGTGTCAGCGCGAATGTCCATAACGTCATTCCCACCCGAACCAGTCTGATAACACCTGGAATATCGCCGATTGGTGGACGCAATGATGTGTGGCGGCGGGCTCTCCGTCCTTGAGGGGGAATCCCGTAGGGGCGTGGGCTTGCCCCGCCCAAAAACGGTGTATTGTCAGGCCAGGGCGGGGCAAGCCCACGCCCCTACGGGATTCCGGCGGATTTCCC
>Ga0102924_1003078_pt1 | contig 17664 bp, 18 predicted proteins | sample PaiPotPPM11metaG_FD_80116 | JGI IMG/M metagenome (GOLD analysis project Ga0102924, IMG submission 80116) | Iron sulfur acid spring bacterial and archeal communities from Banff, Canada, to study Microbial Dark Matter (Phase II) - Paint Pots PPM... ...
CAAACCATTTTCAACTAAAAGCGCTAGATATTCTCTTAGCTGATTAAAAGATAGGTATGCTTTGTACATTAGTTTTGTTTTAGTGGCTCCTCCACCATTTGCGGCATCCAAAAGTAGCCCGACTATGTCACTCCTGCTTCTGTATTTCATTTTGTTCTGAGATAGGGGATGAAAACCAACTATTTATGAGAAGCCCAACTTAGTACTAAAGTCTATGTCAAGTTCTATTATAGGATACTATTTCATTGTTTTATCGAGTCTAACCATCTGCATGTACAAGTAAGCATTATACTATAGAAATTATACATTTTCTCTTCAACTGGTTGTAAGATCTTGTGTAGAATGGGGGAATTGTAAGATAGATCACGTTAAGGTGATATTTATTCTTCGTGGACGGCGATAAATTTACGTCCAACGGGCTTAAAAGGTGTCAGATCCCAAGAAACTATACGATTTTCACCTTTGTGTTATGCATATGCTGATTAATATAACGTGTTCTCATTGACTCACACCTTTAACAGGTGCATGAAAGTGTATGAAGATGCTGGTATAAACGTGAGCGATAAATTTACTACAGTGATTATTATTGGAATTTAGGTCGACCATTATAAGAGGATTGAGATATTCGAGACAGACAGATGGGAATAAAGACTCTCGTTAAGACGATCTTGATATCAGATTTACTGCACCTATCATAGGCCACACGAAAATAGACGACAAGCAGAAACCTCTGGCCGTGGCGGGCCGTGTAATCATTAAGATTACACGCTACCATGGTACACTAGTTATTACAGCAGTCATCTTTATTTTCACATTTACAATTTTCTGGCTCCTGTAAACAGTATGGACATATAATAGAGCCACACCCGACACAAGTGTTGTCGGATCTATTACATCCCCAATGCTTACATTCATAGTTGGTCAACTCTACCGTTCCCCATTTACCCTGACAATTACACCTACATTACAGTGCACTTATTTAATCATAGTTTCTACATCCCTTGAAATCAAGTTTTAGAATTTGCTAACAATCCCATCCTCGAAGAGATCCAATGTCTCGTGTTGCCTCACACTTCAAAATTGATAATCAGATGCTCTACTCTCTTTGCGTCTATTCACAGGTACCTTTAATGACTTGGTGACTTTTCACTATACGTACTAATAATCTCGTTTGCCATAGCGAAAGCGCCTTGAGTTAAAGACAACGGTTGATGCAACTTATGGTAGCGTAGTGAGATAAGACAACATCGGGCGTTAGAGAATCAGACACCCGCACAGAGCAGGAATAGGGGAAACGTAAGAACCAACAGAACCCATTTTACTCTTTCAGAACATTGTTTAGAGCAAAACCGATAAATGTGTTCATAATCAAGACCACGTTCGACAAAAAAGGAACAAAAATTCATAACATAATGTCGTATCGGGATTCTAGATTAAGGGATCAAAAATGTTATCTCGGACTCAATTAAATATACCGTAAAATGAGATGAATAAACTGATATTGACGATGTTTGTACCTGTTATAGTCCTATCATTTGTCACAAATAACGGTATTGTTATTTCAGCGTTGGCCGTAGGTAGCGGCAGTTCCGGGCAAGTAATCCAAGAGGCAGTAAACACTAGTAATCCTGAACTTGACAAGCAGGTTAATAAATTCTATGATTGTGTTTCTCAGATAACTCACGAACCCCAAGAACCTGGTAAAGCTGAAGTTGATAACTGCTATTTTCAGATATTTGGAGGAAGCACCGACAATAGTAGCGGGATTACATTGCCTTCAAATGAATCGCCATTGAGCGCAAGTAATAGTCAAAGTAACGAAAATTCAGGTCAGGGCAGCAATACTGGAAATAGCGGACAGATTGTGAGCGAAGGCGTACATAGTAAGATCGTAAAGCAATTCAGGTGATAGAAGAGTATTCTATTGTCTATTTTATGACAGCAGAAACAAAAAAGGAAAATGGCAAGAAAAAAATTTTGGTAGTAGACGATGAATCAGATGTTTTAACACTGCTAAAGAAGGTTTAGAGGAGAATGGACTCAAAGCGGATTCTCATGTTGATCCTATTTTGACATTAGAGAATTTTAAAGCTGGTTTATACGACTTACTTTTATCGGATATCAAAATGCCAAAAATGGATGGCTTGCATTTCCAAGGAAAAGAAAAAGATAGACAATTAGATTATGGTGTGTTTTTAATATCTAGTGAGATGTATTGTGAGAAGTTTAGGAAAGAAAAAGAGTTCGCATCATTATATAAGGATTTAGTCGTTCGAAATCCATTCGACATGAAGGCTTGATAGGGCAAATAAGTACAATAATAAGTCAAACTAAATAATACTAATAATAATAGGCATATGAAAAAAACACGAAAATAAACCATTCCTTATTGTTACACTAAACACTTGTTCGACTATTCAAGAATCAAATATTATGTGAATTTAAAAAAAAGAGTATTTCAGCCGGGAGACCTCACAGTTTCAATGAGGCCGGCGATGGCTCCATTGTGTTTTTCAGGGACTCAACACCTTCCTCATGAGATGTGACCGTGATCAATGTAGTGGATGTAGTATTTGGATTGTTTTAGCAACATTGGCTAGTACTACTAACCTATATAAGATAATTTAAATAACCTAAAAGATAATCGTGGTAGAACAAAACGATGATCACCACAACCATGATCATCAGGACGAGCATAGGGAATCCTCCTCCCATTCATCTGTTGTTGCAAAGAAGCGTCAGGATGCACATAATGAGAAACTCAAAGTAGCTATAACCTCGATTGTAGCTTCAGCAGGTCTTGCCATCTTTAAAATTATTATAGGATTTTCTACCAACAGTCTTGGGATATTATCCGAAGCTTTCCATTCTGGACTTGATGTAATGGCTGCGTTAATGACGTTGTACGCTATACGCATGGTAATGAGACCACCAGATTTGAAATATACATACGGATACGCCAAAGTTGAAAGCATATCAAGTCTGTCTGAAATAATACTACTATTTGCAGTTGCTGGCTGGATATTCTATGTAGGTGTTGAAAGAATATTCTTCAAAAGCATCCAACCCGAGATTACGTTATTCTCATTTATAATCATGTTTGTATCTATTGGGATTGATTTTGGAAGATCTAGAGTACTATATAGAACTGCAAGAAAGTATGGCAGTCAAGCGCTGGAAGCGGATGCACTCCATTTCAAAACGGACATGATAACATCGTCCATAGTTATTGTGGGGCTGCTTTTCGTATTCTTATCTCATATTCCAAAGGCTGATGCCTATGCGGCAATTATAGTAGCAGGAATGATAATTTACACGTCTCTTGGCCTGGGAAGGAGGACATTAGATGTATTGTTAGATAAGGCTCCTAAAGGTGCATATCAACGGGTACTAGAAGCGGTATCTGGATTAGACGGTGTTGATAAGGCACATGATATTCGCATAAGGAAGATGGGATCGGAAACTTTTGTTGATATGCATATCGAAGTTCCACGAACAAGTACACATGATAAAGCGCATAAAGTAGCTACATCGGTCGAAGAAAAGGTAAGGGGAGTCCTTCCAGCCTCTGATGTCCTAGTACATGTAGATGCAACAGAATCCGCAAGCGAAACAATTACTGATAGGATCAGGCTAGTTGCGGCAGAAACAGAAGGCATAAAGAACGTTCATTCAATATATCTATCAAAAATAACACCAACATATAGATCACGAGAATCGACTAAAGAAGAAGTAACCAATCCCGATTTGAATAATAATTTATCGGATCTCCATGGGATAAAACGAGGATCGATACTTCACGTGTATCTTGATGTACAGATGGATCGAGATCTTGATCTTAAGACCGCTCACGGCATTATAGATTCCTTTGAAATAAGATTGAAGGAGGTAGTTCCGGAGTTAAGAGACATCACTACACACATGGAGACTGAAACCAGTGAATACGTATCAATGGGGACAGAGAAGAAACCCGCCATAGCGTACTTGGAAAGAATAAGAAATGCGGCTCTATCTATACCTGGCGTAGTTGATTGCAAAGATATTGGGGTAGTATACGTTAATGATGAACAACACATCACCCTGTCAATAAGGATCAAATCTACACCAGAAAAGACGATTAAGACAATAGAAGACGCGCATAGATTAGCAACGAGCGTTCAAAACCTAATTATCAGGCAAACTGGCGCTTCTAGAGTCATTGTGCATACAGAACCAGATTAACGTACTATATGTAATTAGTGCCATTTTGCAATAATTTCCGTTTGGATCGCTATTGCATTTTTTTAGAATAATAGTTTCAATGCTCCAAAATACAAGAAAGGCAATTTTGTTTTATCATAATGAAAGCCAAAATCCTTACTAGATAGTATGCAAATAGGTATTGATTTACATATATCCCAAAATATTTCTTCCAATCCCTCAGGCCTGATGCCAATTTCTCACAGACATTGTCGGACACAGAATTCCATCCTAATCGGGACACTATCAAATATCCGTGCGAATGGTATATTTTTGCAGAAGTCACATGAATCCGAAAATTATGCTTGCCCGTTCTGGCAAAGCGTGTGCCAGCGCCCAAAAAGAACCATTCCTGGAAGGACCTTGACTTATAAACTGCGTGTGATAATGTACTAGTCTGGCTGGCTCAGCACGGTGAAATATAAGGAAACGTAACTTTGAATTTCCAAGAGAATCACCTATTCCTATCCATAGTTCTTTTTTACTACTCTCAGAAATTGCTAGTAAATTGGATTTCCCATAGATGTGCTTTCTCTTGTTTCGAGGCAGGGGAAGTTTCTAACTCTTCAAAATATTTGAAACCGCAATCATCCAATACGTCTTCAAAATCATACCGTCCTACAAACGTTCGCTTTTCTTGTTCCAAGCATCTTACAAGAGCAGCCTTTATCGCTTCCGAATATCTCCGCTTTTTACTGTAAACATACCATAGGTTATGTGCACCCCGTAACCTCGACAAGCTGTGATAGATTTCGTTTGACATCTGCGTATAATAGCGATTCATAATCTCGGTGTTGACATCCTCCCATGACGGTGTTCTCCATGAGGCAACCTGTTCAAACCCATGTCCATCAAACTCTGCTGCTAAGCTAATACCTTGATCCAACGTCGTAACGACTACGTCTGTTTTAGCAGCAATGGCATCCCGAAAATCTATCCCGGGCTCCATCCACCCCACGAAAATAATATCAAATTTTTTTTCGATTCCCCAGCGTGCATCAGCTATTGTGACGTAGTCAGGTTTAGGTAAATTACAGCCATAAAATATGCCAGCACTGTTTTCAATTCCTGTTGCACCAGAGATAAATTCTCGTATTTTTATTAGAAAATCTCCGTACCCGCAACCGATGTCACAATATCCAGGACTATTCGAGACAGCTTTCGCGATTGCAAATACACGTAGTACATCTATTTTTCTATAAGTAAAATATGTCCCTCGCAACAAGGGGAAACTAAAACGTTCATGATGAGGAGAGACAGAATATCTTCTAAACTGCCGTAATGATTCCACAGCCATTTGCAGATCTCTTGTTTTAAATGGCATCCGCAGAGAATTAGGACTTAGTCTTGTTATTTTTTCCTTGCTTTGTATTGGATTGAAGGCTTGGACTTGGATGCGTCTGGTGGAACGGGCACGTAAGTGGAAGGTGAGGTTATTGTGATAGCAAATAATTATGATTATAAATAGGCCTGAGGTTCTTGCAAAGATAGTAATATGATATATTCTATTCTCAATCCTCTACCTTGTGAAAAGTTTCACAACTTTTATGATTACAAGATTAATTAGTACAAAAGATATTGCAGATGCTGATAATGAGCTGAGCATAGATGCCTGATATGGTTGTGCTCCTAGATGAAGAAACTGATAATGAAATGAGATTTTTGTCAAAGAATATGCTACTTCGGAAATCGAAAATGCGGTAAACAGTTTTTTTATATCTTTTTTTATTCTTCTGGAATTTTTCTTTCCTGTGAAAGGATCTACATATCTATATTTATTATCAATATAAAAGAGGATGACAAATAATGGAATGTAAATACTATACTCCGTTGATAGAGCTACAATAGAATTTGCAATATCACTTTTGTTATAATGCTCAAAGTATTGCTGAGAAACAAATGCAGCAGAAAAGAAAGAGCATATTCCAGCTATAATTATATTCTTGTTAAATAGGATGAGATCTTTGTATTTGCCATAAAAATTTCCTCTCTGTTTTATGATGCCATCTCAGTCCTTCCTCTTCCTTGTGTTGTAAATTCGGCCTAGCGTATAACTAGATAGCCTTGTTATAGACTTACGGGTAGAAACTTATAGTATATGAGTTACTGTAAAAGTAATTATAGATAGCTTTCGGGTAAATCATACGAGCAATCTGCTTAGAATAAGGTTTATCTGTCCGCAAGCATTGGTATACAATCTTAAGTACTAACTGAACCATAATATCAGAATATGTTAATCAAATCTTACTTCCCATAATTGGTTGCCTTTTGATAAAAGTGCGGCAAGCGTCTCCATATAATGGAAGCCGCACTCATCAAGAACTGATTCAAAATCGAATCTATGTTTGGCATATAGACCTTCATGTTCCTCTTTTTTTAGCCAACACTTTAAAGCTACACGAACCTTACGCGATATTTCAGGCCGTGTGTAGACATACCAGAGGTTATGGGCTGTACGCAACTTCGTAAGCTCTTCTTTCTTGCTCTTTTTCGTTCTTAATGAAGAAGTGTAGAATCTATTCATCAATTCACAATTGACATCTATCCAAGAAGGCGTTCGCCACCAAGCTATTTTTTGAAATCCGAATTCGTCGTATTCACATCCTCCGTTTATCCCGCACTGCCCGCCAGCGTCAAAGGTCGTAATAATACATTTAGTGAATTGCGATACAGTTTTACGAAAATCTACCCCAGGTTCCATCCATCCCACAAATGATATATCAAACGATCTTTTACCAAACCATTCAGAAGCGGCAGCCTCAGAATAGATGTAATCAGGTTTAGGTTTCTGAAAGATATAAAAAATGCTTGTATCCTCTTCAAGGCCTATCGCATCTGGGATAAATTGGCGAATTTTGCTTAGAAAGTCGCCGTATCCGCAGCCGATATCAATATAATTTGGATTGGGCGATATCGAATTCGCAATTGCTATAACGCGCATTACGTCAACTTTCCGATAAGTGAAATATGAGCCAGCGAAAAAGGGGAATATGTAGCGTTCGTGATGTGCTGGAGGGTTATGGTCATTGAATTGCTTATACGCAAGATACGCCGTTTGCAAATCATCTGTTCTAAATGGCATTTCAGTCCCTGTTTTTGAAAATTTGGTGATTCCGCCATATTATATTTTCAGTATTTTAGCCCTTTATCTTGGAACTAACCCAAAACGCTTATTAACGCCGCTTATAATTTTGGTTTTATGGTTAGAACATATGAAGAATGGTGGAAGACTGTTCCTGAAGATCTGAGAAAGAAATCCCGCAAGGGTGATGAACAAAACAAGCCGTTGCTAAATCAAGTTAACTATGTTCTGTTGCATCTCCATCTGGCCGGCAAACATGACGCTAAGCCATCTCATGCAGAACTAAAGGATTGGCTTCACAGCGGTCAAGTAGACGTACTTAGAATGGCCCCCAAAAAGTAAAACAGCCGTTTCACCGCCCTTTCCTCTTCTTTTTAAGCACATCGCCATTCTAGTTGTTTTCATTGTCATTTGCTTTGTGAAGTATAACACTGTTTTGAACTTGGCATAGTGTTTAAATACTTTCGAACGTATGCAACTCTGAACTAAGATGCCAATTGCTATAATTCCAGACGTTGATGAACAAAGATGTATTGGTTGTGCTCTATGTGTAGAAATTTGCACTGCTCTCGGCCCTGATGTTCTAAGAGTAAAGCCTGTAGAAGGATGGAAGAGAGGTAAGGCGTTCATTTTCTACCCAGAAAGGTGCATTTCAGATGGAGCATGTATAGGAGTATGTCCAACACACGCAATCTTCTGGATGAGACCAATGGAATATACCGCAGGACAGCCAGTGCCACTGCACAAAAATGGTGTATTCGATAAAGGCTGGGAAGAGGGTTAAACGACTGCAGCAAATACAAGACAAACTACAAAACGACGACAAAAGACAAAATATTACTCTTCTTTTTTAAATTTTTTATTTTGATACATAGTTATCGGTGTTGAGGCTCTGCTAGCAAAGATTTAACTACTTCTGTCCAAGCACTGGCGATATTTGCTCGATTATATCCTCCTCCACCGAGAGCGATCAGCCTACCCATGCAGTGTTTATGCGCCAGTCTATGGACTATGTCTGTTGCATATCTGTGTGCGTTGGGAGTATATTTTAAATGGGTTAGCGGGTCGCCATTAAGTGAATCTGCACCACATTGTAATATAATCAATTCAGGTTTGGCTACATTATTAACAAAATTCTCAATTTTGTTAAAGGCTATAATGAAATCTTTATCAGTTGAGTTTGGCGCCAGCGGTATATTCAGCTTAGTGCCTTCGGCTTCACCGATACCTGTTTCTAGTTCTGAGCCGGTTCCAGGATATAGGAAACGACCATCTTCATGTATATCTGCCATGAAGAGTAGCGGGTCGTTTTCGAATTCATAATAAATCCCATCGCCGTGATGAGCATCAATATCTATGTAGGCTATTCGCTTTAGACCATATCGTTTTCTTGCTATTAAGATTGCTACACCGATATCATTAAAGACACAAAATCCAGCTGCAGAATCCCTTCGTGCGTGATGCAGTCCCCCGATCGGATTAAAGACATGTTGTACTTCATGCGGTTTTTTCATTAACAAATTTAAACATTCTAAGGTCGTACCAACGATAAAAGAAGACGCTTCGAAAATACCTTGAAAGGCTGGGGTGTCTCCCATGTCAAGAAAGCCTCTCCCAGTCTTTGAGCTTTTTTTGACAAGATCAACGTAATCCCTTTCATGGAACGTAAGTATTGATTCTTCATCAGCCGAAACAGGATCCTTTATTACGATTTGACTAGATTTGTCCAAATTCTCATTTTGAAATTTAGACCAGAAGGCAAAGATTCTATCAGAGCGCCACGGATGCGGATTCTCAAACCCATATCTTGCTAATGCGTCTCCATAAAATACGGCGGTCCGACACATGCATATTAACTGAATACCCCATATTATAATTAGCTTGATATTTGGTCGATCATTGTGCCATTTGCCCAAACTTCAGGGAGTTGAGCAACTATATCTCATACAACTGATGGTAGTGACTGATGTCAATAATATACCGAAAGTCCATGTTCCAAACCTTTAGGTCCATAAATGGGCTCTGAGCGTAGTGTGCGTAGCGTATTCTGTGTTCATAATCTGCACAAATGTGTCTAAGACTTGCTAGCCCACATCAAAATAGATGAGGTACCTGAAAGTAATTTCATGGACATTAATCTATACACTAAAAAAATTGAGCATTTAAGAAAAATATTATAGAACCCATTCGATCTTTTAATTTGGAACCAGTACCGTTGAACGAAATTATCCGAGTATGCGAAGGACCAATGAATTATGACTAGGGTAGTCATTACAGGAAATCCTGGGGTTGGAAAGCACACGTGTGCAAAATTCGTATCCGAAAAGTTAGGGAAGGCAAAATTAATCGACATTAACAGGGTCATACTGAGTAACAACGCGGTAACCTTACCTACTAGCGCGGTGAATGGAATTGGAGAAATAGACGTTAAAAAAACAGAGAAGCTTATACTAGAAGAAATAAAAAAAACAAAAGATGTCGTAATAGTAGGACATCTCGCACCGTATGTGTTAGGGACAACTGGAATTGACCTTGTTGCAGTTTTGAGGCGCTCACCCTACCAGCTAGCAAAGATTTTTCGGCAGAGAAAATATACACCTATGAAGATGAAAGAGAATATTGCCGCCGAGATCCTTGGCATCACTCTTTACGACTCGGTGGAAACATTTGGAAAAGAAAGGGTTGCCGAAGTGGATACGACGGGAAAAACTCCACACGATATTGCCAAGGATATCGTTTCAAAATTACAGAAGAAGTCTAGAAAACAAATAGGGATCATTGATTGGCTTTCTCTAGTATATGAAAAAGGAGATGCTCAAAAGTTCCTCGAGTACTAGGTAATTTAGACTGAGATAGATTGGTCAAATTGACTCGAACCTATCTTACTTGCCTATGAAAATTTTTATTAAAGGACAACAACAACAACAAAAATTCATGTATATATTACCCCAGCGCTCCACCATGAAATATTATGAGTGCAGTACTTACTCGAAAATTTGGGGAAGAAACGGTTCAATTTCTGGGTAAAAAGGTGTCGGTGGAAACTTCCGATCAAAAAACTTACAATGGAACCTTAGCTGGCATCGACGAGAAACTCGATGTGGTTTTGGAGAATGTGGAGAGTCTTGGAATCATTAAGATGATTATTAACGGTTCTTTTGTAAAAGAGATAAAACTAATGGAAAAGCCATTTGACTTCAAGGCTCTTTCGGATAGAATTGCCAGAGTTTTTCCTGGTTTAGTAAAGATAAGGGAAGACGTAGGAGCTATAATTGTGATGGACAAAATTAAAGTCACACAAGCAGGCATTGAGGAAGGGTCTGGGCTTGCAGCAGACAGAGTTAAGGCCATTTATGAAGAATTTATTAGGGAGATAAAGAAGTAAATTTTGTCCTTTGAAGTCAGGTATAGTGACCTGGCTGGGCGCATTGGAAAGCTGGAAACTGCCCATGGTATCCTTGAAACTCCGGCTTTTGTTCCTGTCGTCCATCCCGTAAGGCAGACAATTAGTCCCCAATTTCTAAAAAATTTAGGTTTTAACGGACTGATCACCAATGCGTATACGACACTAAAATATTATGGTGACGATGCGCGAACTAGAGGGATTCATGATATTCTAAATTATGACGGTGTTATAATGACCGACTCTGGGGGGTATCAAATTTTAGAGTACGGAACAATCAAAGCCGAACCAGGAGTTATATCCCAATTTGAAAGAGATATCGGTTCTGATATCTCTGTTCCTCTGGACAAACCAACTGGTTATGGATTAAAATATCAAAAAGCGAAAGACCATGTAGAAGAGACACTCGCGAATGCAAAGGATACTCTTGAAGGCAGGAACGTTGGAAGAAAAGATAGCGAACAAGGTTATGATAATCACAATAATACGATCTGGGTAGGACCGGTGCAAGGCGGCGAGCATCTAGACCTGGTGAGATATTGCGCAAATGCTCTGGATAAAATGGGATTCCCGGTTTTAGCTATAGGCAGCCCTGTAGAGGTAATGGAGGCATATGAGTTCTCAATATTGGCGCAAATGATCGCGGCTGTCAAACGTACAGTGCCTACAAAGCCCATTCACCTGTTCGGAGCTGGTCATCCTCTCACTATTCCTCTAGCTGTCTCGTTGGGTTGCGATATGTTTGATTCGGCTTCATACATGTTATATGCCAAAGATGATCGCTATATGCATGCAAATGGCACACTCAAACTCCAAGACCTTTCATATCTTACCTGCCAATGTCCAGTTTGCTGTACTCACACCATCAAGGAGCTTCGACAGATGAGTAGAGTTGATCGCACAGAAGAAATTGCTAAGCATAATCTATACGTCTTGAAAGCAGAAGTTGGCACAGTCAAACAAGCAATAGTCGATGGCAGATTGTGGGAATATGTGATGCTTAAGGCACGCGCTCATCCCAAGCTTATGAAAGCAATGGAACTTTTTAAAAATTTTGAATTCTTGGAAGATGGAACACCGCTGTTTAAAAGCAAGGCGATCTTTCTTTATGAACCGATAGATCAATACAGACCAGAAGCTAGAAGGTTCAGAAGAATCGTCTCTACGTTTAGATCAGTAGTGAAAAGGAACTTAGTTTTATATCCAACAGTGCAACTCCAGCCATTTTATACTACAAGGGATTTTGTTCAGCTTGTAAAAAAATTCCCCGATGCACAGATTTGTGTCTACAATCAATTCCTTGGGGTTATTCCTGTAGAAATATGTGATATCTTCCCTGCAGCTCACCATCTGAGTTCGGCGACTGCAGCATCCTGTCACCAAGCCAAGGATTATCCAACGTTCATTGAATCTCTTGAGGGCTTCTTGGCATGCAATACTTTTGGAGACATAACTATAGTTGCAGATGATTTTATGCATGACCTCATATACAATAGTACGTATAAAGACAAATTGAATGCAAAAGTTTTGGACTATAAAGAAGGAATTGTTTTTGAATTGTAACCATGTCTTAATAAAGATGTTCCAGTAGAGCGGTTACGCTTGATAAATAATCATGCACGTTATTACCATGTTCTTTATTACATCATGCACCCATCGCCGATCCATCGAGATCGTTCATTCAACTTGAATTTGAACAGCTCTGCCGAAAGGGATATCCTCCAGAGAACATTAAAAAATTAGACCAAGGTAATGATGCATGCTCACTGCCTAAGATGCAGAGCTAAAGGGAAAGAGAGGAAGACTTACAATTGACTTGCAATACTTGGAAGTAGTACTTTAAATTTATACAATTCTATTCTTGACATTTCTTTGTACTGCTTCGATCCTCCGACCAAACCACAAGTCGGCCTTACCTTCGGAAGATTTTATTTGTACCAGGAGCATCCCTGTGGTCTTCTCAATTTTTGTCAAAGCACTAGTATCGAGATAATAATCGTCAGCACCGAATATTAGAAATTCCCAGCCTTCTCCTGATGCATATTTATAATTAAAATTTTTTTTAAATTCGACAGCATGTAATATCCATTCTATGCATTCATCTATTTGTAGTTGCGTTGGTTAGCTCACTTTTTCTTTACTTGTAACGATATTTTTTAAGGGGTTGGGTCATATTGACCAGAAAAGAAAGAGAAAAGTTAGAACGTAACGAATCAACTTGATTGTCTCAGAATAAAAATGTAGCAGAAGGAGAGTGAATTGGGGCTATGAGTATCGGCTTCGACATAATCTGCCTTAGCGCAATCACCTGCCTGTTTACCAGACGTCCGAGACGAGGCTTTTATTATAATGGTTCTAATAATATCATGAATACATTGCCCAGGATGTAAGAAGATAGAGGCGCATTGAATTAAAAATGCTTGTAAGTATCGATAAAACGCCTTCACCTAAAAAGGCACTCCGAGGATATGGTTTCTCGTATCTTGTTGTTATTATTATTTTTTTACCAAATCGTCTTACTCTAACACTAGAAAAAGGTATATTGATTTAAGACTAAATACAAAATGTTACAGTGGTTAGAAGCTCAAAAAAAGCCGTTTATGCAGCTCTTTTTGGTAATCTTGGTATAGCTATAGCCAAACTCATCGCGGCTATTCTCACCGGCAGCACAGCAATGTTCGCGGAAACTCTACACTCTATTTCGGATACATTTAACCAAGTACTGCTTCTATTCGGAATCAAAACCAGCACTAAGGCTGCCACTGAACAGCATCCTTTCGGATACGGAAAAGAGCAATTCTTTTGGTCATTCGTTGTCGCAACCATGCTATTTGGAATATCTGGCATTTTGTCATTACAACAAGGTTTTGGTTCATTATTGAGTAGGATGCATCATATCCAGAACGCTGATGTGAGCTATGTGATTTTGGCGATATCTGCTGCTTTTGAAGCGAATGCATTAAGAGTTGCATTGCTCCTAGCTAAAGAGTCTATTGAAGCACGCGGAGATAAGATAAGTCTTAATACGCTAGTGCAGGAATTCCGGGAAAGCAAAGATCCTTCTGTGATTACAGTTATGGTTGAAGATTCGGCAGCATTGCTTGGTATCGTTGTTGCAGGCATAGGTATTTTTTTTTCTGAGGCAACTGGAGATACAATCTACGATTCTTTAAGTTCAGTTGCTATAGGAGGTATTTTGATGGCTTTTGCTTACTTTCTAGCTAAAGAGAACAAGGCGCTACTAATAGGTGAGTCGATATCAAGGAAGGATTACAATAAGGTCGTGAAACTCGTCAATGAGATAGCAGATGTCAACAGAATAATAACCATGCGTACCATGCACTTCGCTCCTGAAGATGTGTTAGTTACTATTGAAGTAAATCTTGTAGATGGTTTGGATACAGACAAAATCGAATCTGTAATAGATAATATAGAACAGAAGGTAAAACAGGCTATCCCATATATTAATCCAGCTAAAGTTTATGTGGAAGTAGAACAAGACAAACTCTCTGATTCCTACAGGAAAAAGAGGTAAGAAAAAGGAATAACGAGCACGGGTAACTTAATTTCATAGCAGATTGGAAGATTAGATTCATAATGAGATTACGTATGGGATACGTTCCACCTCATCCTCAGATAGATTATGTGAATTGCTGAGCTCGTATGCTGTACCTTCTGCCTGTTTTGAATTGGGCGAGTATAATCATCAACGATATTATAGTGCACCATAATTCATCTAAAGCTTTAGTCAATCATTAATAATTCTATGCGACCATCGTTATTGAAGTCTACAAAAACGAAGAGATATAAATGACTCGTGGAGAGGAATAAATTCCTCTCTCTACTCCTACTCGAGTACGAATAAATAGCTTGCTCGTAATCATTTCAATCCACTCGCTTATGTCTGGGCCAGACGATTTAATGCAGGCAAAAATAGTTCATCTGATTCTTAACAAGAAAACCGAGGAAGCACTAGAAAAATTAAGCGATTTTTATCATGTTGACACCCCTGAAATAGTAGTTGGTACAATCAAAGGAAAGAGAAGAACTGTATACGCAGTGTATGTTCAAAAAGAAAGAAAAATCTACGCATTAAATTCTGACATTTTCTACAATCCTTTCGTGGTGTTACACGAATATTATCATCATATAAGATCAAAGGGTGGCACGCACCGGGGGTCCGAAAAGCGTGCCAATTTGTACGCTCAACACTTCATAATGGCGTATAAAAAGGTAATGGAAAGTAACTAAAAAAGAATCCAGACTGCCTTCTTAAGGTAGATGTGTAACAGTCGTTATAGATTAATCTTTATAAATATGCCCTTCCCAAAGTTCTATGACCTATACCTTATGTACTGCATCAGATAACAATATCTTTTCCATATATTCAGAGGGTTTCAAAACTGCATAGTACGGAGCTTGTCTTCGGACAAGTTATACATGCAATCGAATAAAGAGCAAATACTATGTCTGTAGAAAGAAAAGGTAATATGCGTATGTCCTATGAAATACAAAAGCTAGTAACAATAATCAGCAGCAATTTTATAAGACCGTAAGACCACATAATAGCTGACGAGTAATTGAGTACTAACAATAAAAAGTTTCTTATTAACCAAATAATGTGGTTAGGGCTATCCCTCGGTATCAGCCTCGCCATATCTTTCATCGTACCCTTTCCTTATTCGTTGGTTGTTATAATAGGTGTTTTCATTCTACTCAACTTCTACATGAGAAAGAGAATGATGGGAAGAATGGGTGGCGGGATGTTTGGTTCGATGTCCTCTTCTTCAACCTTCGGTGATAATTCGCTGAAATACTACTGTATGGGCTGCGGAACGAAACATAAAGAGGCCGCGTGTCCAAAATGTGGTTCCAAGATGAAAAGAGTTGGCAGTTGACATAAACGACCGTCATGAACGACTAAAAACAAGTGCTCATTAGTAGAGCTACGATGATAAATATCCATGATAATATGTCTGCTCGACTGCCATTTTAACTCCGGATGCTGGTTTTACCTACTGTAATATTATGCAGTACTATTGTGCGTATGGGAAGGAGTAGGCTTGACTATCACTGCAGAATCAGACATCCTCGTATTGCTTACTACCACATTGTTGTCAACCGCATCGATAGCTTTGGCGATATTAATAAGGCGCACGGCCATTGGGGATGGCACTACAAAATGTTACTTAGCATAATAAAAGTTGCTTTTCACCACTACCTAAGTCCTATCTTTGCCTAATAAAGCCAATAAGCATGTCAGAAGAAAATATCGGTTGCTGCAACAAATAATTATGGTATGAGTGGAATTTTCAATTTAGCTTGCAATTTGAATTTTATCAATAAAGAGTGGTTTTTAACATTACTGATATTTTTTATTGGTTGTGCGGTCCGTCTCGTACCAGAGTTATTTGCATATCCTTCTCCAATTGGTTATGATGTGATCAACTACTATATTCCCGTGACAACTAATTTTACTATCCACTGGACTCAAATTTCATCAGAGTTCCCTTTTTACGTTTCTTTTCTTCATGTGATACAGATTGCAACTGGTCTTACACCCTATTCTACTGTCGTAATTTTTGCTACTGTGATCTTTGGAGTTTTCACAGTTTCTATTTTTTTGGTCGCTCGGAAACTGCTAAAAGTTGATATTAGATATGCTTTTTTTGTGACAGTCTTTGTAATTTTTCAAATGGCGGTACTTCGAACAACATGGGATCTTCATCGAGATGTTTTGGCGCTTACTATGATGTTCTTTGTGTTTGTAATAATCTACAGAGAATCCGAAAGAAAGCGGAGTAAAAATTTAAATTGGAAATTTATTCTTCTCGCTCTGATCCTCTGTGTATTGGTTGTCTCGACTGCTAGAATAGTTGGCTCGTTATTCGTCGTCTCTCTCATAATTTATTCGTCTCTCGTTAAGACTAGAGCTGTGATTTTGTGTACCGTCGTTGCGTTTAGCTTCTTTACAATTGAATTGTTCATGAATCAGAATATTACAAGTAATATAATTCATGAAAACATACAGAAAACAGGGAAAGGTTCATCAGTTCATTCTACGTTTTACAATCCAAAAAATTTATTGTACTTATTTGTTGTTGTAGATGGCCTACTTGTTCCGACAGGTATAATTGGATTTAAACAATTGAAGAATGGCACTTTGCTTAAAATTCCTGTATTGATATCTGCGGCTGCTTCATTTTCATGGATTGTTTTTCCTTTTGATGAGTTGTTCGTTGCAGATCGATGGATTAGTTTGCTGGGTATTTTTCTTTCAATTTTTGCTGCATTTGGTCTCTATCAGATAATTCGGAGGATGAACATAAGACCTGCACATAGAGTTTCTACTTCTTCTACTAATACTCCCACTCTCTCTAATCCTGCTTCCACAATACTCACTTCTTTTATTCTAGGAATATTCGTTATAATGGGGATATTATACGAGATAATGCCAAACGCTCATGAACCATTTACGTTGTGGTATGGAATGGCACGTAGCTATATAGAACATTTTGTTCCTCCTAGTATGCAATTTAATTCTCTCCAGCTAAGTGATACTTACAAGATGATGTCTGCAATTTCATGGATTAATGCAAATACCCAACCAAATGCCATTATTATTGGCGAAAAGGATTGGCGTGGATTTATGGAGTTGTACCTGCAGGATCACCGTACTTTTCGCTTTTCTGATGATTTACCAACGTTGACAGCCGGATTAATCAAACATGGACTCAATGCACCAATTTATATAATTCATTATCCGGATAATCGAAGCAACAACACGCTTGTCTATTCCAATATTCTATTTTCTATAGACAAGATCAGATAGTCTCCCCATAGGATTAGCTGAGTCTCAAATTGTGTTAGTTAGCCTGATTCTATTCTATTACACATGTTTATCAATATACCCAATGTGTCAATCAAAATTTTCGCGTTG
>Ga0102924_1003079_pt1 | contig 17661 bp, 15 predicted proteins | sample PaiPotPPM11metaG_FD_80116 | JGI IMG/M metagenome (GOLD analysis project Ga0102924, IMG submission 80116) | Iron sulfur acid spring bacterial and archeal communities from Banff, Canada, to study Microbial Dark Matter (Phase II) - Paint Pots PPM... ...
CCGGCGCCGGGGATGACCGCGAGGCGTTGCAGGGGCTGGCGCAGGGCCTGGGCTTGCGAGATGAGGTGACGTTCGTGGGGGCCGTGTCGCCAGCCCGCTTGCTGGAGTTGTACGATGCCTGTGACTTGTTTCTGTTGCCCGGCCGTGAGGAAATCGCCTCCGGGGGCGGAGCCGAGGGTTTTGGAATCGTGTTTCTGGAGGCGGCGGCGCGCGGAAAGCCCGTGGTGGCGGGTCGGGCTGGCGGGGTCCCCGATGCGGTACAGGATGGCCAAACCGGAATCTTGGTGGACCCGCACTCTCCCGCCGCCATCGCCGCGGCGGTGCAGCGGTTATGCGACGATCCCGCGCTGGCACAACGGTTGGGCCGCGAAGGTCGCGCGCGCGTCTTGCGCGAGTTTACATGGGGGCAGGTGGCGCGGCGCGTACGCGCCCTGCATACGGCGAGCTTCACCATCCGGGAGACGGGCGGGTCCGCTGTCGCGGAGACTTGATCGTGCCTACAACTATCTTGTATCTCAATCCGTCCGGGCATTTGGGGGGAGGCGAGCGCAGCCTGCTGGTCCTTCTCGCGGCACTGGATCGTACTCGGTACGAGCCGCAGGTCATCCTCACGGCGGAAGGTCCCTTACGACAGCATCTTGAGGCCCTGCACATCGCAACCGAGGTGGTTCCATTACCCTCCGCGATGTTGCGATTCAGCCGGTCGCATCGCAATCCCGGTCGGCTGCCCTGGCTGCGGCCGTTGTCGCAATTGCCGGGCTTTAGCCGTCGCCTGCTAGGGGTGGCACGAGACATGCGGCCGCAATTGGTTCACAGCAATGGATTGAAAATGCATCTGCTGGCGAGTTGGGTCCTGCGCCGATTGCAGGTGCCGGTGCTCTGGCACATCCAGGACTTTCCCCCCGGCGGTCAGGCGGAGAAGCTGTTGCGCTGGAGCGATGCGCAGCCCGCGCAGGTCGTCTGCGATTCGCACGCGGTGGAGAGGGAATGGCGCCAACATTTTCCGCGTTTGCGGCGGCGTTTGCGCACCATTCATAACGGCGTCGCTCCCGCCGCGTTCCGGGAAGGGAACGGCGAGCGCTTTCGCGCCGCCCATGGCCTGCCCCGGATGCCCTGGTGGTCGGCATGTGCAGCGTGTTCGCTCCCTGGAAAGGGCACGAGATTTTTCTGCAGGCGGCGCACGCGGTGCGTGGCACCCGGCCGGACGTGCACTTTATGGTAGTCGGTGATGATATTTACGACACCGCCGGTCATGGAAGCCGCCGTCAAGAGATGGAAGCGCTGGCTGCCGCGCTTGGCCTGCGGGAGCAGGTTCATTTTGTGGGGTTCGTCGATGCCGGATTGGCGGATGCTTATGCCGCCATGGACATCGCCGTTCACGCCGCGACGCGACCGGAACCGTTCGGCATGGTCGTGGTGGAGGCCATGGCGTGCGGCGTTCCGGTGATCGCGAGTGCAGCCGGGGGGATTCCGGAGATCGTGACCTCGGAAGAGCATGGGTTGTTGGTCGCGCCGGGAGATAGTGGGCAATTGGCCGCGGCGATCCTGCGCCTGGCCGCTGATTCCGACCTGCGGCGTAGCCTGGCGCAACGCGGTCATGCGCGGGTCTGCGAGAGGTTTTCCGCACAACGCCAGGCTCAGGCGTTCGAGTCGCTCTACGCGCAGCTTCTGGGGGACGTCAGGGAATCCCGCAACCTGGAAGCGAACGGAGGAGAACACGAACAGATCGCCCCCCAAGGACAAGGCGCATGACGGTGTCGTCCCAGCAAGCATCGGGAGCGCGCCTCGTCGCCGACCGTGGCAGCAGACCGCGAGTGTTGCACCTCGGCAAGGGGTATCCGCCGGACGCAGGCGGGATCGAACGCATCGTACAGCTTCTCTGTGAAGGTCTGCAGCCGGAATTCGAGGCGGTGGTGGTGGTCAGCGGGCGCGGGCGTCCAGCGCGACGGGAAGTGCTGCGCCGCGTGGAGCTGGTATGGGTTCGCAGCTGGGGACAGGTCGCCTCGCAACCGCTGTGCCCCGGTGTGATCCGCGCCGTGCGGCGCGAACCCGCCGCGTTGATCTGCCTGCACGTGCCCAACCTGCTGGGGCTGGTAGCCGCGCTCTGCCGTCCGCGACACATTCCCCTGGTGGTTTTTTATCACGCGCCGGTGATCGGTCGCCGTTGGGCGCGTGGCATTTACCAGCTCTTGTTGCGCGCCGCCCTGCGGGAGGCACAGCGCGTCATTGTCACTTCCGCGTCGGCCGTGCAGCAGGAACCGATGCTGGCGGAATTCACGGCGCGCAGTCATGTTGTGGCATTGGGAGTTCGGGAACCGGATTATGACGACCCGGAGGTGCTGCGGCGCGCAGCGGCGCTGCGCGAACAATACGGGCCGCGCCTGATCGTGGCAGTGGGCCGCTTGGTGGAATACAAGGGCTTCGAGGATCTGTTGGCGGCCATGCCCGATGTCGCGTCCCCTCTCGTGATTGTTGGCGAAGGCCCCTTGCGTTCACGACTGGAAAATCAGATCACGAGCCTCGGTCTGTCCGCACGCGTCACGCTGGTGGGTGGGGTCAGCGAGGAAGAGTTGTCCGCCTACTATGCCGCCGCGACCGTGTTTTGCCTGCCGTCGCGCACTGCCGCCGAGGCCTTCGGGTTGGTGCAGGTGGAGGCCATGCTGTGGGCGAAGCCGGTGGTCAGCACGCAAGTCGGCAGCGGTGCGGATGAGATCAACCAGCACGGGGTCACCGGACTCCAGGTTGCGCCCGGCGAACCCGCGGCGCTCGCGGCGGCGCTGAATACGCTGCTTTCCGACCCGGAGCGCGCTGTGACTTATGGAAGGGCGGGGCGGGAACGCGCGCGCGGCCATTTCGTGGCCGACCGGATGTTGCAGGGCGTGGCAACGGTGTTCCGCGATGCGTTGCGACAGGCGAAGCCTGCCGTGTAGTCAGCGCCGACCGGACGCCATCGCATGCAGGCGTGTGTAGACCTCCAGCGTGGCTTCCGCTGTCCGACTCCAGGAGAAATCCCGTGAGCGGCGCGTGGCCCGCTGTTGCAATTCGGCGCGAAACGCAGGCTGCAGAGCGAGGCGCTCAATCAGGGCCGTCAGCGGGCGGGGGTCGTCCGGGGGGAACAGTTCCCCTCCCGTCCCCAGGATTTCCGGCAGACTTGTCGCATCGGCCGCCAGCACCGGGCATCCCACCGCCATGGCTTCACAGAGTTGCAGCCCAAACCCCTCATGCCGACTGGGGTAGACCAGCGCCAAGGCATTGCGATAGAGCGCAGGCAAGTCCTGATCCGGCACCCAGCCCAGCAGATGAACGCGTGGCGCGAGCCCCAGCAAGGTGGCCAGGGCGGCGAGGGTGGCCTGTTCCGTTGGGCTTCCGCCGGCGAGAACCAAGTGAACCTGCGTCGTCACGGCGGCGGACAGGGCGTTCAAAATCAGAGGCAGGTTCTTCCGCTCCTCCCATCCCCCCACGTAAAACAGGTACGCGCTGGGCAGGTTGTACGTCCGGCGCACACGGTCGCTATCCCCGACGCTGACCGGCAAATGAAAGCGCGGATCGGCGGCTTCGTAGGTGACCGCGATCTTTGTCGCGGGAAGGTGATGACAGCGCATCAGATCTGCCCGCGCGTGCTGGCTGACGGTGAGGATGACATCGGCGGACGTGCGGGCCGCCCAGTGATGAAATCGGTCGGTGGCGTGTCCGAGTCGGAGGCGCTGACGCCAAGGCAGGTCCGCCCGGTGACAAGCGGCACCGATGGCATCGTGCAGGGTCAATACACGCGGACAGGGAGAAAAGATCGGCAGGCCAAAGTTGAAGGGGGAATGAAGAATAGCGATGCCATCCGCCTGACATTGCCGCGGCAACCATCCCTGCTCCCAGAGCACGTACCGCATCGCCGGAGACTGGCGGATCTGGATGGTGGTCGGCAGGCGCTGCAGGTGCTGCAAGCTGAGTGGCGCGTCGGTGTAGAGCACCAACTCGACGCCGAGCTGCGCCAGCGAGGCGAGCAGGTTGACGGTATAGCGGTTCCAGCCGCGCAGCGTGGGGCTGGTCAGTAAACGCGCGTGAAAGCCGACTTTCATATCAGACGGGGCATCTCGACCGGCGCGTTGTCCTGTCAGGCAGGGCTCATCCGGGCGCGGAATTGAAGGATGGCTCGATGGAGCGAGGCCTGCCAGAGTGCTCGTTCCTGACCGCTAACCAGCACATACCACGCCGAAGCCAGGAACGTGGTGGCGACAAGCAAAAAGCGCCAAAGAAGTGAAACCCAGCCTGCCGGCGCCCCACCGCCGCCAGCAGCCTTCAATAGAGCCAAAAACACCGCAGCATAAAACAGTGGCCCGGCAATGGCCATAAACAATCGAAGCGAGGAGACGCCGAAATCCCGCTGCAGTAACCAGAAGAGGACCGGGACGCTGATCCCGACATACGTGATCAACGTACCCAGCAGGGGTCCGACCAGGCCATAACGGTAGGTAAGGATCAAGCTGGCGGTGAGATTCACGACGGCGCCGGCCACCTGCTGCGGCAACAGGCGGCCCACCCGCCCAGTGCCGGAGAACAGCCATCCCCAAAACGAGATGATCGCCAGAAAAAAGGCATCCAGCACCGCAAGCAGGTTGACTCCCCAGCCGCCAAATTCGCGGGGCCCGACCCACAAGGTGACGAACATGCGGTTGAACAAAAGAATGGGGACCAACACCGCGGTCGCCAGCACGGCCACCAAGCGCGTGATTTCGAGTAAACGTTGTCGAAACAGCGTGTGCTGTCCGGTGAAATGCAACTCAGCCATGGCGGCCCACGTGCCGCCTCCCAAGGCCTGCAGTTGGGTTTGAGCGAACACGGGCAGGCGTTGTGTGAGAAGGAAAGGGACGACCTGCGCCGGACCCATCAGGAACGCAACCACAATATTGTCGGAAAGAATCGACAGGCGCCCGGCGATGTTGAAGACGAAGGTGAGGCCGCTCAATTTCCACAAGCGCTGGTTCAGTGCACGCTCCGGGGCGTGGCGGAGCGCCTGCCACAAGCCCCGATCAAGATACGGGACAGCCAGCGCCACGTGGAAGAAACTGCTTCCCAGCAAAACGGCGAGGAATTGGCCCGTGATGCCCAGTCCGCGATACGCCCACCAGAGCGCCAGGCCGGTAATCAGCAGCGACTGTGCGATCAACAACAGGCTGATGACGTAGTTACGCTGTTCCGCTTCCACCAGCGCGCGGAACGGCGCCAAGGGAATGAGCAGCACACCCAACATGGCCAGTACACATCCCATGCGCAGGTCGGTCCGTGACTGTGGCGCGATCAGGATGAGGTGCGGGATCAGCCACGCCAGAATCGCGCCGCCGGCCAGCATCAAGAACAGAATGCGCCCGTAGGCGCGAATGCCCGCCGCCAGCGTCCGCCGCACCGCGTCGGGATCAGTCTGCGCCAAGGCATGCGCCAGCAGGGGCGAGAGTGCGCCCCCGAGGCCGAACTCCAGCAGCAGGACGTAGGCATACCATTGATTGACGGCGTTAAAGGCGCCGTACTTCTCGTGGCCGAGCCAAGCGAGCAGCCGGGGTGTGGCAAGGAATCCGACGGCGGAGACCATGACGGCCTGGACAAGGGAAGTTGCGACGTTCAGGATGGAGCGGGTTGCTCTCAAGGAGGGGGCGATCAGGCCGCGTGGAGTCTCGCCCGCATCCTAACACATCAACCTGCGGCGCTCAGGGCCACCGCCAAGAGTCGTCCGTGCAACGATGCTATAGTTCGGGCGCAATGCGCGAACTTACGATGGCGCTTGGCCGGAAGTTGTTGCGGGCTTGGGCCGCCATCGGACGTGCGCCGGGCTGGCAGTATCTCTGGAGCGAGCGGCTTGCGTCCCGCTTGGCCGGCGTTGCCCCATGTCACACCATTTTGCCCAACGGCTGTACCGTCGTCAGCAATCTGCGCGACCATGTGGAGCAGCACCTTTATTTTCAGGGCACTTACGAACCCGTCGAGACCTACCTTTTCACCCGCCTCTGCCAACCAGGCATGACGGTCATTGATGCGGGCGCCAATATTGGCGTGTATTCGCTGCTGGCAGCGCCGCTGATCGCGCCGGGGCAAGTGCATAGTTTCGAGCCGGTTCCGCAAACTTGCGCGCGCCTGCGCGCCAACCTGGAACTGAACCCGGGCCTCAACGTGCGGGTCAATCAGTCCGCTCTCTGGTCGGAGACTGCGCATCTGAAGTTGAACGCGACGGCTCCCGGCAACTCAGGCACATTCAGCGCCGCTCTCGGCGGCGATGGGGCGGTATCCGCGCCGGGGTTGCGGCTGGACGATTACATCGCAGCCACAGGCGTGACACGCGTCGACCTGATCAAAATGGATGTCGAGGGTGCGGAATTTCGTGCTCTGCAAGGGATGCGCGAGGTGCTGAGTCGGTTCCATCCATTGCTCCTGATGGAGATCTGCCCCGAAAATGGCGCTCGTTTCGGCGATTCCGTGAATGATATCTGGAACCTGCTGGTCGGCGAGATGGGCTACCAGGCGTGGCTGATCGGACACATGCCTGCCGCTTGCCGCACACTAACCAATCTGGATGGGTTGGCGCAGAGTAACGTACTGTTTCACCGGGGCGAGCTTCCCGACGAGGTGCGGTCGGGCTGGGACCTGAAATCGGTGCTGCGGTGGGCGCGCACCGGCTGGACCTGATCGCCTATTCTGTTGAACGAGACGATGTCTCCAGCGGTTGACGGCGGTTGAACAGCCGCCCGCTTCCCACCCCGGTCGCCACGTTACCGTCCCCATGACAGCCAGCGTCCTACTGGTCAGCCTGCACCGTGTTGCCGCCTTGCGACAATGTCTTGCCAGCCTCGCAGTGCAGACCACGCCGCCGCTGGAGATCCTGGTGGTCTGGCAGGGCGAAGACACGGTCACGCGCGACGCGGCGGGCGCGATGCAGGCAGGAGTTCCCGGTCTGCGGGTCCTCCATTGCCCGGTGAAGGGCATCGTGCCGGCGGAGAACTTGGCCTTACAGCAAGCCAGTGGCGAGGTGGTGCTGCTGATCGATGACGACGCCGTAGCGCCCCCTGATTGGATTGAGCGTCACTTGCGTTTCTATGCCGACCCCGGCGTAGGCGCGGTGGGCGGCCCGGCCGACAACCTAAGCCCCGGCGGCGAACCGTTCCCACGACGTTCCCAGGAGCCGGTCGGCAGATTGCGATGGTACGGCGCCATTGCCGGCAACATGTACGACCAAGATCCACAGTGGCGGCAGCGCCCGTCGCGCGAAGTGCACCATCTCGTCGGCTACAACTTCAGTTTTCGCAGAAGTCTAATTCCGCAATTCGAGGCGCGCCTGCGGCCGTACTGGCAACTGTTCGAGCTGGACGCATGTTTGCGGATTCGCGCGGCCGGTCGCCGCGTAATCTTCGATTTCGGCAACGTGGTGCGGCACACGCCCACCAACACCGCTTACGCCGGCGGTCGGGAGGGTGACAGCGAACTGAAAATCTACAATGCCGCCTTTAACCATGCATTCGTTCTTGCCAAACACAGCCCTGCCACTTTGCGCGCGATCCGGCTGTTGTATTTGCTGACATGGGGCTCCCGCGCCACGCCCGGCTTGGCTGGAATGCTGGCTAATGTCTGGACTCACGGGAATTGGCGGCGGGAACAGGTGATTTGGAGAAACACCGTGGGTAGCGTCTGGGCCGGCTGGAAGCAGGGTACAGCCGCGCGGTAGACACATTGGCGTCGGTCGCAGGAGGGAGAACGGCGGGGCAAGTTTGCCGCCCTCGGACGTCAGCCGGTTTTTTCACCCGCTCTACTCTTCCGGCAATCCGTGGCGGCGCAGGAGTTGCGCCAGGGTCTGCGAGAAAGCGGATCGCGGCATGACGACGCTACAGCCGGCTTCCTGCGCCTTGAGTTTCAGCTCCCCCTGCACGTGGCTGACGTAGCCCACCACCGAGGTCTTCTTCAGGGCCGGATTGGCGCGCAGCTTGGCAATGGTGGTCAGCGGCTTGCTGGAGGCGCTGTTGAGGTCGAAGATGATCAGCGCCGGAGCGTCACCCGTGCCCACTTTGGCTAGGATGTCGACGTCGGTTTTGGCGAACTCCACGCCGACGCCCAGTTGCCGGGCGGTCTCCTGGATGCGGGCCAGAAAGAACAGGTCATCAATGGCGACCAGAATGCGCTTACCCGCCACGGCGCCGCGTGGGGTGGGCAGGGAAGGGGAAGGAGAGTTAGTTACAGAACTCACGCGTGCTCCTCATTGCCCGATCGGCGACCGGACAATGCCAACGGCTGAATTGCGGTTTGCGATCCGGATGCGCGAAATGGCGCGCCCGGTCGGACTGTCCTTGCGACTCACAGAGGCAACGATCCAGCAATAGAGGCTCGCTCGTGGACTGGGGAACCGGCCCCCAGTTGCTGCGCGGAACCGTTCAAGTCAAGGGGTTTGGACTCGCTCCGCTGTCGTTCCGGTCTTCCAACCGTCCGCAGCGCTAACCACCTCGACCGAGCGCAGGCATGGATTCGGAATCGAATCTGCCCGGATCATAGCCGCCTCCGAGCTTGGATGCAACATCCCGATGGGGGGATCGCCGCGATTTCCCCCGAAAGGGCGGGTGCTTGGCCCGCGAGGTTGGGTCCGGCCGTGCCTCGGGCACGCGTCCCTACTGCAGCAGGGTGCCCTGCTCGCCCTCTTCCGGCGGAATACAGCAGGCGGCGGCGATCTTGTCGGCCTCGTCGAGACGCAGCAGGCGCACGCCCTGCGTGGCACGCCCTGCTTCGCGAATCGAGTTGGTGCCGACGCGGATGATCTTGCCCTGCTGGCTGATCACCACGATCTCCGAGTCCTCGGCCACCGCCATCACCGCCACCACGTTGCCATTGCGCGCCGTGGTTTTGATGTTGATCACCCCGCTGCCACCGCGCGACTGCAGGCGGTATTCGCTGAGTACGGTGCGCTTGCCATAGCCGTTCTCGCAGACGCTGAGAATGAGCTGGCTTTCGTCGTGGGCGATCTCCATGCCGATGATGTGGTCGTTCTTGCCGAGCGCCATGCCGCGCACGCCGTAGGCGGGTCGGCCCATGGCGCGTACGTCGCTTTCCGCAAAGCGGATCCCCTGGCCCTCATGCGAGGCAAGGAAGATTTGCCCCTTGCCGTCGGAGAGTTTGGCACTGACCAATTCGTCGTCCTCCTCGATGCCCATGGCGATGATGCCCCGCGCCATCGGGTTCGAAAAGTCCTTCACCGGGGTCTTCTTGATGGTGCCTTTACGGGTGACCAGCACGATGTATTCGTCGGTCTGTTCCAGGTCCTTGATGGGCAGCAGTGCCTTGACCGTCTCCCCAGCCTGCAATGCCACCAGATTGTTGATCGCTTTGCCCTTGGCATTGGCGGCGGCATCGGGAATCTCGTAGACCTTGAGCCAGTAGACACGGCCGGCGCTGGTGAAGACCAGGATATAGCTGTGCGTGGAGCAGGCGAAGAGCGACTCGACGAAGTCCTCGCCCCGCGTCCCGGCGCCAATGCGCCCACTGCCCCCACGCCGCTGGTTGCGGTAGGTGGTGATGGCGGTGCGCTTGAGGTAGCCCGAATGGGTGACGGTGATGGCCACCGTCTCCTCCTGGATGAGATCCTCGAGGCTGATCTCGGCAACCTGGTCCTCGATACGGGTACGGCGCGGGTCCTTGTCGCCGCCGTAATCCTTGCGGATCTCCTTCAATTCACCGGCGATCACCCCGCGCAGCTTCTTGTCGCTGGCCAAAACGGATTCCAGTTCGGCGATCCGCAGCAGGATCTCGGCGAGTTCGTCGAGAATCTTCTGCCGTTCCATGCCGGTCAGGCGCTGAAGTTGCAGGTCGAGAATCGCCTGCGCCTGGCGCTCGGTGAGGGTAAAACGCGAGGTCAGACCCGCCTTCGCCTCCTTCGGGTTGGCGGCGGCGCGGATGAGCTTGATGATCGCATCGAGGTTGTCGAGTGCGATCTTGTAGCCCAGCAAAACGTGTTCCCGATCGCGTGCCTTGCGCAGCTCGAACGCGGTGCGGCGGCGCACCACGTCGACCCGGTGCTCGAGGAACAGTCGGATGGCCTCCACCAGGCCCAGCTCCCGGGGCTGACCGTTGACCACCGCCAGCAGAATCATGCCGAAACTGGTCTGCAGGTTGGTGTGCTTGTAGAGCTGGTTGAGGATGATCTCCGCCTGCTCGCCGCGCTTCAGCTCGAGCACGATGCGCATGCCGTCGCGGTCGCTCTCATCGCGGATGTCGCTGATGCCCTCGATCTTCTTTTCCTGCACCAGTTCGGCGATGCGCTCGATCAGGCGCGCCTTGTTGACCTGGTAGGGGATCTCGCTGACGACGATGGACTGCCGATCCTTGCCCAGCGGTTCGGTGAACGCCTTGGCGCGGATGACGAAGGCGCCGCGCCCGTTGGTGTAGGCCTGTTCAATACCGCTGCGACCGTAGAGAATGCCGCCGGTGGGGAAGTCGGGCCCCTTGACGTGCTGCAACAAGTCCTTCAGCGTGGCCTTGGGATTGGCCAGCAGCTCAATGCAGGCGTCAATGATCTCGGTCAGGTTGTGCGGGGGGATCTTGGTGGCCATGCCCACCGCGATGCCGTCCGAGCCGTTAATCAGCAGGTTGGGAATACGGGTCGGCAGGACGGTGGGCTCTTCGGTGGCCTCGTCGAAGTTGGGGACGAAGTCCACCGTCTCGCGTTCGATGTCCGCCAGCATTTCTTCGGCAATGCGCTCCAAGCGCGCCTCGGTGTAGCGATAAGCCGCCGGGGGATCGCCGTCCACCGATCCGAAGTTGCCCTGCCCATCGACCAGGGGATAGCGCAGGTTGAAGCCTTGCGCCATGCGTACCAGCGCGTCATACACCGCACTGTCGCCGTGCGGGTGGTACTTCTTCAAGACTTCGCCGACCACGCCCGCGCATTTCGAGAACTTCTTGTTCGACAACAGCCCTTCGTCGAACATCGCGTAGAGAATGCGACGATGCACCGGCTTCAGTCCATCGCGCACGTCCGGCAGGGCGCGCCCGATGATCACCGACATTGCATAATCGAGATACGAGCGCCGCATCTCGTCTTCAATGTTGATCGGGATGAGGATCCCACCACGGTTGTCGCCGCCCGGCGGGGTGCCGCCTTCAAGGGGCAATTTCGGTGTCTCGTCTGCCATCAATCCTGCCTTGGTTGCATCCTCCGCAGAAGCCCCCTGCGGGGCTGCGGAAGCACGCGCAACCCTCTTATTTTACGCCAACTTACGCAAGATTTCCGTGTAAAACATCGGTCTGAACTGATGCCGGGCGCACTCCAAGGGGCTTGCCGCGAGCCGCAGGACGTGCGAGCGACACCTCTTTTCCGGGCGGAGGGGCCGTGCCAGCCGGACGAGCAACCTTTTGTGCGGCTCAGGGTTTAGTGGCTCAGTTGGAGTCACCGTCATGCGACGTTCCCATGTCGTGCTCGCGACCGTTCTAGCGGGAAGCTCTGCCCTCGGTCTCCTGTTCGCCGGCAGGCCGAAACCCCTGCCGGGGCGCCTCGATTCGCAACAGCAGATTGCGCACGCCCTCAGTCGCCTGACTTGGGGTATTGCACCGGGAGATGTCGCGCGCGTTCAAGCGATGGGTCTGGCCCGCTGGATGCAACAGCAATTACACCCCGAGCAGATTGCCGAGAATCCGGTTCTACAAACCAAGTTGGCGGCCTTCGACACCCTCGCCATGTCGGCTCCCACGATGCTCGAACACTACCCCATGGGCGAACAGATTCGCGCCATGGCCATGGGCCGGCTACCCCTGCCCGCCGACCCCCAAGCCCGGATGATCGCCCAGACCGAGATTGCCCGCTATGAGCAGCGCATCGCCGCGAAACAGGACAATGCGGCGGGTGATACCGGCAACAAAAGCGGCAACGAGGTGGGGAACACGGTGACCCCTGACACGACCGGCGCCGCGAGGAAGGCTCCGCTGCAAGCCCAGGATGACCGGGTCAACAAGGATCCGCTGCACGGTTCGCTCGCCGGGGTGCTGGACCCCGAACAAATTGCCAGCCTGCGGCAGGGCAATCCCGAGCAGCGTTTGCAGGCTTTTATCGCCCTCCCGGAAGACACGCAGAACCGGGCGCTGGATCGCATGCCGCGTCCGATGTTGCAGGCCATTTTCATGGTGGCTCCCGGCGAGCTGCAGCGGCGCATCGAAGTTCGGCTCGTTCCGGAACAGATCCCCGTCACCGACCTCATGCAGGCGAAGATGCTGCGCGCCGTCTATACCAACCGCCAGTTGGAGGACGTGCTGACCGATTTCTGGTTCAACCATTTCAATGTCTTTCTGGACAAGGGAGCCGACCGGTTTCTGACGACGTCTTTCGAGCGCGACGCCATCCGGCCCTATGTGCTGGGCAAGTTCTCCGACATGCTGCTGGCCACCGCCAAGAGCCCGGCGATGCTGTTTTACCTCGACAACTGGCAGTCGGCGGATCCCAATGCCACGGCCCGCTTCGCCGCGGAGCGACAGCGCCGCATGCAGATGATGCAGGAGACAGGGCGCAGTGGCGGTTTTGGCGGCGGGTTCCATCCCTTCGGCGTGCCGCGTGGCGGGCCGGCTTCCACCGGCAAGCCGGCAAAGGCGGCGGCCAAACCCGCCGGCCGCGGTCTCAATGAAAACTACGGTCGCGAGCTGATGGAACTGCACACGCTCGGCGTGGATGGCGGCTATGCCCAGGCGGACGTGATCGCCGTGGCGCGCTGCTTCACCGGCTGGACCATCCGCGAGGTTAATCGCAACCCCGCGTTCTTCTACAACGACCGGATTCACGACAAGGGGGAAAAGGTCGTTCTGGGTCATACGATTCCGGCCGGCGGCGACATGAGCGACGGCCTCAAGGTGCTCGAGATTCTTGCGAACCAGCCCGCCACCGCCCACCATATTTCCTACGAGCTCGCGCAACGCTTTGTCGCCGATACACCGCCCGAGTCGCTGGTCGCGCGCATGGCCGCCACCTTCCAGCAGTCGCACGGGGATTTGCGCCAGGTCATGCAGACCATGCTGGGTTCGCCCGAGTTTTGGGATGAGACGAACTATCGCGCCAAGGTGAAATCGCCGCTCGAGATGGTGGTCAGCGCGGTGCGCGCGCTGGGAGCGGATGTGGTCAACCCCATGCGCCTGACTCAAGTGGTGGCGGAAATGGGTGAGCCGCTCTACCGCATGCAGCCTCCCACCGGGTACTCCAATACCGGCGAAAGCTGGGTGTCAAGTTCCGGTTTGATCGCGCGTTTAAACTTCGCGCTTGCACTGACCAGCAACCGAGTACCCGGGGTCAAGGTGGATATCGCGCGCTTGGCGCCTGGCGAGGCCGATGCCAGCGCCGTTCTCAACACGATGTTCAACGACCTCTTGTTGAACCAGGTTTCCGAGGCGACCCGCGACACCATCGTCAAGAACCTCCGCGCCAGCGGAGCCAGGACCATGGAGACGGCCTCCGGCAATCCCAGCCCGATCACCCCGGTCCAAGTGCAACAAGTGGCCGGCCTGATCTTGGGCTCCCCGGAGTTTCAGCGACGTTAGTTTCGGGTTTGGACAGGCTGCAGCTCCAACCGGACTGATTGGGATAATCTTCCTGGTGGGCCACCAGCCACCGGCCAAAATGAGACAGAACTTTTCTTCCGGAACCCCGTGGGAACCAATCGTGGGCTACTCCCGTGCCGTACGCGTCGGCAACATGATTTTCATCTCTGGCACCACGGCCACCGATGCCGCCGGCGCCATCGTGGGCGCAACCGCCTACGCTCAGGCGCAGCAGGCATTGCGTAATCTTCAGCGAGGCTTGGAGATGGCCGGGGCGACGCTCGCCGATGTTGTCCGGACGAGGGTGTTTGTGCGCCACATTACTGATTGGGAAGAGGTGGGCCGAGCGCATGGCGAAGTATTCGCCAACATCCGCCCCGTCTCGACGATGGTTGAGGTAAGCGGCTTCGTTTCGCCTGCCATGTTGGTCGAGATCGAGGCGGACGCCATTCTCGACGCGTTGGGACCTTCCCAGCCCGGTTCCGAAGACTAGCTGGACCGTGCGATTCCAGACGCGCGCGTGAAGCAGCGCCTCATCAGCCCGCCGTCATTTTCCCCGCATCAAAACCGCCAGAGCCGGGTTCATAAGGAATAAGCGGCCGGCTCCTTCCGAGTGCGACCGCCGTTTGGGGCCTTTCCCCCGCGCCCCCGGAGGCAGTCATGTCCGCCACCCGTCGCGTCTTCCTGCGGAACTCGGCCCTGACCATGGTGGGCGTCGGCGCCCTTCCATCCTGGTTGGCGCGCACCGCCTTTGCCGCTGAAGCGGTCCATGCCGGCGTCGGCCGTCGCAAAAAGATTCTGGTCACGATTTTTCAACGGGGGGCGGCGGACGGGCTCAATGTCGTCGTGCCACACGGCGAGTCGCCCTATTACGATCTCCGCCCGACCATCGCGATTCCGCGATCGCTGTCGCAAGGGGGGCGTGGCAACCAAGGGCAGGCGGCGATTGATCTGGACGGCTTCTTCGGCCTGCATCCGGCGCTCGACCCGCTCAAGCCGCTCTGGGATGAAGGCCACCTCGCCATCGTGCACGCGGCAGGATCGCCCGACCCCACCCGCTCGCACTTCGATGCGCAGGACTACATGGAATCCGGGACTCCCGGCGTGAAAGCCACCACCGACGGATGGTTGAACCGCGCCATGACCGCTGAAGCCACGGCACCGGATTCGCCGTTGCGCGCCGTCGCCATGAGCCCGCAGGTGCCGCGTTCCCTGCAAGGTCACATTCCAGCGGTTGCCAACGGCAACTTGGCGTCGTTCCGCATTGGTGACAACGGCGCCGCTGCGATGTTGGCGGGGAATACGTTCGAATCCATGTACGACCACGCCGCAGACTCGGTCCTGCGCCCGGAAGGACGGGACACCTTCCAGGCGATCAGCATGCTGAAGAACCTGGATCCGCGGCGCTACCAGCCGGCTGTCGGTGCGCTGTATCCCAATGGCGGACTGGGCAACAGCCTCAAACAGCTGGCCCAGCTCATCAAGGCTGATGTCGGCGTCGAAGTTGCCTTCGCCGATGTGGGGGGTTGGGACACGCATATCAACCAGGGCAATGCCCAAGGCCAGCTGGCCGCCCGGCTGCGCGAGTTTGCGGGCGCGATCAGCGCCTTCTGGGCCGACCTTGGCGAACGCGCTGAAGATGTGGTGGTGGTCACCATGTCGGAGTTCGGCCGCACCGTGAAGGAGAACGGCAATCGCGGGACCGACCATGGCCACGCCAACGCCATGTTTGTGCTGGGCGGCCCGGTCCGCGGCGGCAAGGTTTTTGGACACTGGCCGGGACTCGCTCCGGAACAGTTGTACGAAGGTCGCGGCCTCGCCGTCACCACCGACTTCCGCGATGTCCTCGGCGAAGTCGTCGGCCAACATCTGCGGGTCGCCAACCTGCGTCAAGTTTTCCCCGGGTATACGCCGAATACGGCCAACTTCCGGAATTTCCTGAAGACGTAGGAGTCATGCCGGGGCGCGCGTCGTGATCGAGACCTTCACGTTTCTTGACCGACGGCCTTCGCGCGCTCATGCGCGGATTTGGCGCGATAGTTTGCAGACCGTTGCAAAGCTGCACATCGTGGGCTGTCAGGCGAAAGAACTGGGCAGCGCGGTGTGGCTTTTGGAGGAAAGGCGCTGGCAGAGAGTCAGCTTGGTGGATGCGACGAGCTTTGTCCTCATGCGTCACAACGACATTCAGACAGTGTTTGGCTTCGACACGCATTTCAGCGCGGCCGGGTTCATGTTTGTGTCGGTTGCGTCCCGGAGCTAGTCACACCGCGCCCCTCCGCGCAGGACATGGGGGTTCGCCGGCGTACCGCGCACCAATCACAGCCCACACCAACTAAGCTCGGCTGACTGCCAACGGCAGGCCTTGCTTCTGCACCCAGGCGTGAATCTGGTCAGCGGCGAGGGCCAGGTTCTCGAGCGAGTTGGCTACCGAGAATCGCAGGTAGCCTTCCCCGGCGGCGCCGAACGCGGTGCCCGGCAAGCAGGCCACCCCGACTTCCTGCAGCAGGCGGTTCTGCAGTTCGGTTGCGCTCATCCCGGTCTCGCGGATGTTGGGGAAGAGATAGAAGGCGCCCGCCGGACGCCGGCAGTGGAAGCCGGGAATCTGATTGAGGCGGTCGCAGAAGAAGTCGCGGCGCCGACGGAACTCCGCCGTCATGGCGGCCACGGCGGACTGGTCGCCGCGCAAGGCGGCGGCCCCGGCTACCTGCGTAAACGTCGCGGTACAGGAGACGGAGTTGATCAGCACCTTGCTCAGCGTCTGGGCGAGTTGCAGCGGCATGACGCCGTAACCCAGCCGCCAGCCGGTCATGGCATAGGCCTTGGAAAAACCGTCCAGTAGCACCGTGCGCTCCGGCATGCCGGGCTCCGAGTAGAGGGAATGGTGGGAGCCCTCGAAGAGGATGCGGCAATAGATCTCGTCGGTGAGTACCATGATGTCGCGGTTGACGAGAATGCGGGCCAGCCGCTCGACGTCGCACTTGGGCAGCACGCCGCCGGTCGGGTTGTGCGGCGAATTGAAGATTGCCAGTCGGGTTTTGGGCGACAGCGCCGCCTCGAATTCGTCCACGTCAAAACGGAATTCGTTTTCCTCCCGCAGCTTGACCGGCACCGGTTTGGCGCCCAGGAAATTCACCAGCGAAGCATAGATGGGAAAGGCGGGATCGGGCAGTATGACCTCGTCGCCGGGCTCGAGTAGCGCCGTCATGAGGAAGTACATCACGGGCTTGGCGCCGGGCGTGACCAGCACCTGGGCGGGATCCACCGCTACGCCACGGGTCTGGCTGATATGCTCGGCGACCGCCTCGCGCAGCAGCGGAATGCCTTGCGGCGTGGCGTAGTGCGTATAACCGTCGCGCAGGGCCTGCATGGCGGCGTCCTGGATGTATTGCGGGGTGGGGAAGTCCGGCTCGCCGATCTCACAATGAATGATGGAGCGGCCCTTGGCCTCCAAGGCTCGCGCCTGGTTCAACACGTCGTAGGCGCCTTCGGTGCCGATGCGCTGCATGCGCGTGGCGAGGGACGGAGAAAACATGACTACTCCTGAAGCCTGGCCGGTGAAGCCGGCAGACCAACTATTATAGGCACCCGGTACCAAGCCCCACCCGCCAACGCACGGGCGTTCTGCGGTGCGGGCGCATCCGAGGGCGCCACCCGGACGCCCGGCAGAGTATCATCGCGTCAGTTGCGGGGTCGCTGAGGCTCGGAAGCGCGCCGCGGCAGCGCGCTCCAATCTTCACCATCACTGAACTTTTCGTGCCGCCCTTACCCCCACCCACACCGCCCCCAGTCCCGCGCGCCTTGGGATCGCCGCTGCTGGAGGGACTGACCGTTCCTCCCCAGGCGCCGCCGCCGCACCGCGACTGGCTGCTGCGCTGCACGCTGTTCACCGGTGTTCTTGGCGCCACGCTGGCTATCGTGCACGCCTTTTTTCTGGGCAGCTTCAATGACTTCGACACGGTGCTGCAGATTGATGCCGCCACTTATCATCAGGTGCTGGTGCCCCTGCTGGCGCTGGTTGCATTGGCGGGTGTTCTGATCCTGGAACGCCAGCCGGTCGGCGGCATCGTGCTCCTATGGGTGGGCACGCTGCTTGGCCTGTTCGGCGGTACGCTCTACCTGGTTCCCGCC
>Ga0102924_1003080_pt1 | contig 17661 bp, 15 predicted proteins | sample PaiPotPPM11metaG_FD_80116 | JGI IMG/M metagenome (GOLD analysis project Ga0102924, IMG submission 80116) | Iron sulfur acid spring bacterial and archeal communities from Banff, Canada, to study Microbial Dark Matter (Phase II) - Paint Pots PPM... ...
CCCGCCGGCGCCGTTCGACCCAGTGTCTCCGCCGCCGGATGGGCCACCACCACCGGCCGATCCACCGTCCCCGCCCTCGGCGGTAAGTGGCGTCATCGGACCCAGCCGCCGGCGGATGAAGTACTGCTGCCCCATCGTCCAAAGGTTCGTCGTGATCCAGTAGACAAGGACGCCGGCTGGGAAATTGATCACGATGACCACAAAGAACAGCGGCAGCAGCAGCATCAGATTGCGCTGCGTCTTGTCCATCTGCGGCGTCGACATCAGCAGCTGCGACGCAAGCTGAGACCCGACGTAGAGGACGATCAGGACGACGAGTGTGGCGCCTGTGGCCTTGTTCGTCAGGTCGTGGATGAACAGGAAACCCGCGCCGTGGTTCGCCCCGCACGCGTGCAGGTGAGCCTTGTTGAGGACGCTCAGCCCGTTGACGATGTGGTGCGGCTGGAGCCCCGGGCAGATATCGGCGCGCAGGTTCGCGCGCAGCATGTAGTAGAGCGATATGAAGACCGGGAGCTGCGCGACCAGCGGCAGGCAGGACGCGAACGGATTGACGCCGTGCTCCTGGTAGAGCTTCATGAGCTCCTGCTGCTGACGCTGCTTGTCTTCCTTGTACTTCGCCTGGAGCCGCTTCATCTCCGGAGTCAGCCGCTGGAGCTTCTGCATCGAGTGGAACTGCTTGACGGCGAGCGGCAGCAGGATCGCGCGGATGACGACTGTCAGGAGGACGATCGACCAGCCCCAGGACACTCCGAGGCTGTTGTGGAAGAACTTGAGCACGGCCTCGAAGACCGTGATCAGGGGTTGGAAGATGTTCGCGGTTAGAAACATCAGTTAGGCGACTCTCGCGGGCTCTCGCGGCTTGAACAGCCGCTGGTTCTCGACGGGATCCAAGCCCCCACGGCTGAACGGATTGCAGCGCAGCAGCCGCCACGCGGCGAGGATCAGCCCCCGCAGTATGCCGAATCTTCCGATCGCCTGAGCGGCGTATTGAGAGCACGACGGGTAGTACCTGCACCGCTGACCGACCAGCGGTGAGAGCAGCCGCTGATAGAGCTGTATGGGTAGCACGGCGGCGCGGCGCACGGCGGCCCTCACGCCGTCCTGTGGTCCGCGCGCTCGATCAGCTCGCCCAGCCGCGCCTGGACCCCGGCCAGGCCCTCACGCTCGGCTAGAGCCTTAGCATCCGCGCGTGCGACGACGACTGCGTCCGTCCCGGGCGGAAGTCGCGAGGACTCGAGCGCGAACGCCTCGCGCAGCAGCCGCTTGACTCGATTGCGCTCGACGGCACCGCCGACCTTCCGCGAAACCGACAACCCGAGACGCGACGGCCCGGGATCGTCTGGGCGCGGGAAGACGTGCAGCACGAACTCTTTGTTGGCCTGCGAGCGTCCATGCCGAAACACGCGCTCGAAGTCCGCGCTCCGAAACAGTCTCGCTCGCCGGTGCCGCGGCCGAGAGCCGGGCGAGACCTGCATCAAACCGTGAGCCGCTTGCGACCCTTCGCGCGGCGTCGCTTGAGCGTCGCTCGCCCCGCCCGCGTGCGCATGCGCGCGCGGAACCCGTGGGTCCTCGAGCGCTTGCGTTTCTTTGGCTGATAGGTCCGTTTCATGACTCACGTCCGGCGGGAGGCCGCATCCGGTCGAGCGGAACGATCCAGTATACGCACGGTCCTCGGGGCCACCGAGGGCGTCCCGAACGTCGCGCCATTTTTCTCGCGCTTTGCGCCAACACCACGTTCACGACCTTAGTGACGCTGGTATACATTCGAACTCGCCCGAGTGGCGTGCTTGGACGCCTTTCGATCAGACGCAAGACAGCCTCCGGAGAAGGAGTCGGTTGGAGCTGCCCGAGTACCCAGAGCTGGACGCTGCCTGGCGCGAAATTCGCGTCCAACTCCGGCAAGCCGCCGGCGACTCGGCATACGACCTGTGGCTGGCCCCATTAAAGATCGCATCCTGGGACGGCACCGCCCTTCAATTGTCGGCACCGACGACCACCGCGGCCTGGGTGTCCGAGAGGTTCGCGCGGGTCGTGACAGCGACCATCCGATCGGTGCTCGGGCCCGACATCCGAGTTGGTGTCAGTGGCGTGACTCCAGAACGGCACGCCCGAAACCCGCGCTACGTGGCGGACACACCAGCGCGCGAGTTGAATCCGCGCTACAGCTTCAGCCAGTTCATCATCGGCCAGGGCAACCGCCTGGCTCACGCTGCCGCGCTCGCGGTCGCCGAGTTGCCAGGCCAGGCGTACAACCCACTCTTCCTTTACGCCCCACCGGGTCTTGGCAAGACCCATCTACTGCATGCGATCGGCAACTACGTCCTCCGCTTCGGCGGTGGCGCAACAGTTCGTTACGCGACCGCGGAGGACTTCACAAACCATTTCCTGACCGCGCTCGGCTCGCGGTCACTCGGAGCCTTCAAGCACCTCTATCGCGATGTGGACATCCTGCTCCTCGACGACGTCCAGTTCCTGGCGAGCAAGGCCCGGACCGAGGAAGAGTTCTTCCACACGTTCAATTCGCTCTACGAGACCGGCCGTCAACTCGTCGTGACCTGCGATCGCATGCCGGCGCAGCTCGTGACAGTCGAGGAGCGGCTTCGCGAACGCTTTGAGGCCGGGCTGGTTGCTGACATCCACCCACCCGACTTCACCACGCGCGTCACCATCCTGCGCAAGCGCGCCGAGCTAGACCGCATTCCCGTCAGCGACGAGGCCGCCCTCGAGCTGATCGCCCAGCGCATCACCGACAACATCCGCTCGCTCGAGGGCGCCTTGATCCGGGTCGTCGCCTTCCATTCGCTGACGGGTCGACCGGTGAGTGTGGACCTCGCCTCCGAGGTGCTGGACCGCATCTGCCCAGCCGCGGCGCGTACCACCCCGACGGTCCAAGACATCCAACGGAGAGTTGCAGAGCACTTCGGTCTGTCGCTCGAGGAGCTCCTGGCCGGAACCCGCAAACCGCGTGTTGCTTGGCCACGGCAAGTGGCAATTCATCTCTCGCGCGAACTCGCAGGCGCCTCGCTCCACACGCTCGGCGACGCATTCGGGGGCCGAAGTCATACGACCATGCTCCACGCTTGCAAACGAGTCTCGGAGCGCCTCGAAGTCGACAGGCAAGCGGCCACAGAAGTCGACAAGCTGGCCTCCTCGATGCGATCTGAACAAGGCGACCGGAGCTATTGACAGACTTCTTCGGTTCCGCAGCGCCAGCTTGCACCGCGTGCGATGGTGCTTGTCGACAGGCTCGGCCTTGCCCTACTACGACTATTCAAGATGAGGTATCCCCGTGAGGATCACAGTTGACCGCGACGGCCTGTTAGCTCAACTTCAGACCGTCAGCAGAGTTGCATCGACACGCAGCGCGCTCCAAGCTCTTTCGGGGGTTCAGCTTTCGGCCAGCTCCGACGGCTGCGAGCTGCGGGCGACCGACATGGACGTCAGCCTGCGCGTTCCGCTCGCCGCGGAGGTGGTGAGGGACGGCGTTGTAGTACTTCCGGCGCGGTTGCTACTCGACGTCGTGCGATCCATGCCCGCCACCGAAGTCTCGCTCGAGCTAAGGCCGGCACAACAGGACGTCGAGCTCGTCGCCGGCAGCGCGACGTTCGACATTCGCACCCTCAGAGCCGAGGACTTCCCGCCGCTCCCCGAGCTCAACGGTGAGACCCGCGTCTCAATTCCGTCAGGTGCGTTCGTGTCAACCGCCCTAAAGGTCGCCAACTCAGCCTCACACGACGAGACCCGCCCGGTCCTCACCGGAATTCTCGTGTCGGCGTCGGAACGTGAGCTGCGGATGGTCGCGACCGACTCCTACCGGCTGAGCCTGAAGCAGACGCCGCTCGAAGAGCCGCTGAGCAGCGGATTTGAGGTCAACGTCCCGGCTCGTGCACTCCAGGAGCTCGCCCGGATCGCGGCAGACGAGGAGGCGGATCTGGAGCTCGCCGTCCAGCGAAACCAGGTCGTGTTCGCCGTCGGGCGCACGGTTCTTTCCTCACGCTTGATAGAGGGACAGTTCCCGAACTATCGCCAACTGTTGCCCGAGAGCTTCGAGCATGAGCTGCGGATCGGGTCGGCTGAGCTGACAGACGTCGTGCGGCGAATCAGCCTCCTGGCTCAGAAGAACGCTCCTCTCAGGTTGGCGTTCGAGCAGGGCCAGCTGACCGTGTCGGCTCAGACACCGGACGTCGGTGAAGCACACGAGGCGGTGCCCGTGCCGTTTGAGGGAGAGGCGTTCGAGATCGGCTTCAACCCCGAGTTTCTGCGCGCAGGCCTCGAGGCAATCGACGACGGCGACGTGCTTTTCAAGCTGATCAGTCCGCTTCGCCCGGGGCTGATCGAGGCCGCCGACGGGAGCGGCTTCCAGTACCTGATCATGCCGATCAGGCTGAACGTGTAGGCCCGATGCGAGTGGTCGCGTGCACGGTTCGCGACTTTCGCTCCTACGGCGATGCGCGGGTTGTGCTCGGCGATGGCCTGACGCTTGTCTCGGGCATGAACGGGGCCGGCAAGACGAACCTGCTAGAGGCGATCTACTTTGGGTGCACAGGGCGCTCGTGCCGCACGACCAACGAGCGCGAGATCGTCCGCTTCGGCGCGGGAGCGGCCCGGGTTGAGCTTGAGGCCGAAGCCGACGACGGCCGGCACGAGCTCAGCGTTGGCTTTGCCCCCGGCGAGCCGAAGCGCATCCGTATCGATAGCTGCCCGGTCGAGCGGCTAGTCGACGCGCAGGCGCGCCCACTCGTGAGCGTCTTTCTGCCCGACCGGCTGGAGCTCGTCAAAGGACCGCCATCGCTCCGTCGCGCCCACATCGACCAATTCGTGGCGGCATTGTGGCCAGCTCGAATCTCCACTCGGCGCGCCTATTCGCAGACGCTGGCGCAGCGAAACGCACTCATCGCCCGGATCAGGGCCACCGGTTCGACTCGTGATTCGCTGGCCAGTTGGGACATGCAGCTGGCCCGGCATGGCGTCGCGCTGATGGCCGATCGTGGGGCCGCGATCGAGACGGTGGCCGAGCTTTTCGCGCGTGTGGGCGAGCTGCTCGGCCTGACGGGCAAGCTTGGGCTGGCGTACCGCCCCCGCTCGCGCGCGTCTACCCCCGAGGAGCTCGCCGCCGAGCTGGCCGACAGGGTGCAGAGCGACCTCGACCGGGGCTTCACCGCCCACGGACCTCACCGCGATGAGCTCGCCTTCCGCCGCGACGGGCGCGACCTGCGCGCATATGGCTCGCAGGGTCAGCAGCGCCTCGCGCTGCTCGCGTTGCTGTTGGCCGAGCGGGAAGCGCTGGCCGCGTTCACCGGCGCGCCGCCCCTTCTGCTGTTGGACGACGTGATGAGTGAGCTCGACGCCGACCGCCGCCAACGGCTCATCGAGCGGCTGCGATCGAGCGGTGGGCAGGCCGTGATCACGACGACCGATCTCGAGCACGTCCCGGGCGCGCGCGACGCCGATGTGGTGCGAATAGCCGTCGTAGAGGGTGGACTCCTTCAGGACGCGAGGGCGGCGGCATGACGCGCTACCGGCGAGCGCCCCAGGAGCTGGCCGGCGCGCTCGAGGCATTCCGCGCCAGTCTCGTGCCGGACACCCTGCTGGGCGAGGTTCAGGAAGTGTGGGCCGGCGCCGTCGGCGAGACGATCGCCGCACAGGCCCAGCCGGTGTCAGAGCGCGGAGGTGTTCTGACCGTCTCATGCGCCGCATCGGTCTGGGCCCAGGAGCTTGACCTGATGGCCCCGGAGCTTCTCGCCGGCCTGAATCGGGTCCTTCAGCGCGGCAGCGTCAACCGTCTGAGGTGCGTCGCGACCCCTCCGCGACAGGGTGTTTGACCGGTCCAGATCGAGGCGCCGGACCGGGCTGCCGGCAACGCCCCAGGCAGGCCTTCCGCGACCCGCGACGAACGGCTTTCCTAAACGCCGACGAAGTGTTACCAAATAGCGCCCACTTTATGCCAGTTTGCAGGCAAAAAGACACACCTTGAGGGGCCGATTCCGGGGTCCCCTGTGCTAATATTCTGTCTACCACCGTTCGACGCCCCGGCGCGCCGTTTGATGCGCGATCCCCGGGGCGTCTCGACGTAATCGGAGGACCGTTGGCAGACACTGATGGCGACAAAGGCCGCCGGACCAAGAAGAGCGGCTACGACGCCGAGGACATCACAGTCCTCGAGGGCCTCGAGGCCGTCCGCAAGCGACCGGGGATGTACATCGGTTCGACCGGGCCACGCGGTTTGCACCACCTTGTCTATGAGGTTGTCGATAACTCCGTTGACGAGGCGCTGGCCGGCCACTGCGACCGTGTCGAGGTCGTAATTCATCCGGACAACTCGGTCACCGTCATAGACGATGGCCGCGGTATTCCGGTTGCGGTTATGGAGAAGGAGAAGCGTCCGGCCGTCGAGGTCGTGCTCACCGTCCTACACGCGGGCGGGAAGTTCGGCGGCGGCGGCTACAAGGTCTCCGGCGGTCTGCACGGCGTCGGCGTATCCGTCGTAAACGCGCTGTCCGAGCACCTCGATGTCGAGGTCAAGCGCGATGGCTACACATGGACCCAGTCGTATGAGCGCGGCAAGCCGCTCGGCGACCTTAAGAAGGGCGCCGCGACGAAGGAGACTGGGACGACGATTACGTTCGTGCCCGACGCCGACGTCTTCGAGACACTCGAGCTCGACTTCAAGGTGCTCGAGGAGCGGATGCGTGAGACCGCGTTCCTCACCCGTGGTCTGCGGATCGTGATCGTCGACGAGCGCGCGGAGGGCCATCGCGCCGAGTTCATGTACGAAGGCGGGATCGTCGACTTCGTCAGCTACCTGAACGAGAACAAGGAGCCGATCCAGCGGAAGGTGATCTTCTTCGAGGGAGAGAGCAAGGAGGGGGCCGTCGAGGTCGCGATGCAGTGGAACTCGTCCTACCAGGAGTCAGTGTTCTCGTTTGCCAACAACATCAACACGCACGAGGGTGGCTCCCACCTCAGTGGCTTCCGCTCGGCGCTCACTGGAGTGCTCAACAAGTACGCCCTCGACAAGGGCGAGTTGAAGGAGAAGGACGAGCGCCTCACGGGTGAGGACGTGCGCGAGGGCTTGACCGCGGTGATCTCCGCGAAGCTGCAGGACCCCCAGTTCGAGGGCCAGACCAAGACTAAGCTGGGTAACCCAGGCATGGCCGGGTTCGTGCAGTCGGTCGTCAATGCGAGGCTTGCCGAGTTCTGTGAGGAGAACCCCCAGGACGCGCGCGCGGTCATCCGCAAGGCCGTCCAGGCGGCGCAAGCCCGCGCAGCGGCCCGCAAGGCGCGCGATCTCACGAGGCGGAAGTCCGCGCTTGAGAACTCGACCCTGCCCGGCAAGCTCGCCGACTGCTCGGTCAAGGACCCGGCGCTCGCTGAGCTGTTCGTGGTGGAGGGCGATTCGGCCGGCGGCTCGGCTGTCAGCGCCCGCGATCGCAGCACTCAGGCGATCCTGCCGCTCCGGGGGAAGATCCTCAATGTCGAGAAGAGCCGGATCGACAAGATCCTTCAAAACGTCGAGGTCCAGGCGCTGATCACCGCGATCGGGACCGGGGTCCGCGACGAGTTTGACATCGAGAAGGCCCGCTACCACAAGGTCGTGCTGCTCACCGACGCCGATGTCGACGGCGCGCACATCCGGACGCTCGCGCTGACGCTCCTGTTCCGTGAGATGCAACCCCTGATCGAGGCCGGCTATGTCTATATCGCCAAGCCGCCGCTCTACCGGTTGACGCGGGGACAGAAGCACCGTTATCTCGAGCGCGAGTCAGAGCTCGAGGAGATCCTGCTCGGCGACAAGTTCGAGAAGATCGAGGTCTTCGACCGCTACAACAAGCCGTTCAAGCTGACCGAGGCGCGCTGGAAGCGCTTCACGAAGCTGCTCAAGCAATACGAGGGCTGGGCCGCGGCACTGCGCGCCTCGCAGGGACATGGAGTGGTCGCCTTCCTCCAGCAGGCCCGTCTGCTCGAGGAACAGATCATCGACGTCGACTCACTCCTCAAGCACATCGCCCAGAACGGAAAGAACGGCGACGCGTACAGCACGCAGCTCGTCGCAGAGACGCCCGAGGAGGTCGTGATCCGGACGATCGAGGCCAAGTCCGGGCTTGCGACCACGCACCATGTTCGCCGCGCCGCGCTTGACGCAAACGAGTACCACCGTCTCGCCGGCGTCCACGCCGAGCTCGACGAGCTCGCGGGCACGCCGCCATTCCGTGTCCGTTTTGGGGAGAGCTCCAGCGACGCGACCACATTCGCCGAGCTGCATGACGCGGTCCTTGCGGTCGCTCAACGTGGAATCCATTACTACCGTTTCAAGGGCCTCGGCGAGATGGACGCCGATGAGCTGCGCGAGACGACGATGGATCCCGAGACGCGCACGCTGATGCAGGTCACGATGGAGGACGCGGCCTCGGCGGACCTCGTGTTCTCGATGCTGATGGGTGACCAGGTGGAACCGCGCCGGGCATTCATTGAGGACAACGCCCTGGCCGCAAATGTCGACGTGTAAGACCTGATGTCCGCGGTCGACACCATCTCCGGTGGCAACATCGAGCCGCGCCCCCTGGAAGACGAGATGCGCTCGGCGTATCTCGACTACGCGATGTCGGTCATCGTTTCGCGGGCGTTGCCCGATGTGCGCGACGGGCTGAAGCCGGTCCACCGCCGCGTGCTCCACGTGATGAACGAGCTCGGCCTGCAGCCAGGCCGCCCGCACGTGAAGTGCGCGCAGATCGTCGGCGAGGTAATGGGCAAGTACCACCCGCACGGCGACTCGCCGATCTACGACGCGCTTGTCCGACTGGCGCAGGACTTCTCGATGCGCTACCCGCTGGTCGACGGCCACGGAAACTTCGGGAACATCGACGGGTACAGCGCAGCTGCCATGAGATATTGCGTCGTAGGAGATACGCGTGTGGCGACTCCATCCGGCACGGTCCGGATCGATGAGCTGGTCCCCAGGCTTGGGTCGGACAGCGAGGCTGCTATCGATCTGACCGTTCTCGATCGCCTGGGCCAGGCTGTTCACGCCTCGAAGGTGTTCCACTCGGGCGAGCACCCAACGCTCAGGCTGCGCACTCGCGAGGGGTACGAGCTCACGGGCACGACGAACCATCCGGTCCTCTGCCTCGTGGACATGGTCGGGGTGCCCCTCCTGATGTGGAAGCTGCTGGAGGAAATCGAGCCTGGCGATCGTGTGCTTGTCGCGCGGCCGCACGATCGCGACGCCGATACCTCACTGCTGCCGGACCGCGACTTGAAGCTTGCATTCCTGCTTGGCGCGTTTGTCTCGGAAGGCTGGGCCAGCGCCCAACACGCCGGATTCAACAACGTTGACCGGGAGTTCTTCGAGGATGTCGTCGAGGCCTACGACGCCCTGGTCGGCGGCCCGCGGTACGTCTACGAGCGCCAGATTGCATCAGGGAGCAGGCTGTTCGAGCTGGATATCCAGCAGCTTGACGCCTTTCGCGAAGGCCCGCTCGCCGAGCTCGAAGGCGTCCGCAGCGCCGGCAAGCGCGTGCCCGACGCCGTCTGGGAATCCGACCCTGAGTTCAAACGAGTTTTCCTGCGGTCCCTCTTTACGGGTGATGGCTCGTGTTCGCTGCTCCCTCGAGCGACTATCCAGGTGTCGTACTCCACGTACAGCGAGCAGCTCGCGAAGGACACCCAACTTCTCCTGCTCGAGTTTGGCGTGATCGGCCGGATCTGTAGGTACACGAAGGGCGAATACAAGGTGGTCATTACGAACCGTCGCGATGCCCGTCTGTTTGCTGAGCGCGTGGGCTTCCTCGGCGCGAAGCAAGACAAGCTTCAGGTCGCGCTGGCCACGATCCCGGTGATGAGTCGCGCCCTCAGCCGCGATCACGTGCCGTTCGTGGCTTCGTACGTACGCTCCGAGTGTGGTTCAAGCGCCCCCGAGGGCCACTGGTTGGCGCGGCACAACATCGATCGTGTCGAGCGGTGGGAGCGCGAGGGAACGGCAATTAAGGAGCGGATCGCCTCACCCGAGGTCCGGGCCGTGATCGAGCCGCTTGTCACTGGTGACTACTACTACGCTCAGGTGGCGTCGGTCGAGGATGCCGGAATCCAGCCTGTCTATTCGATCCGGCTCGACACTGACGATCACTCATTCCTCACCAACGGGCTCGTCAGCCACAACACCGAAGCGCGCCTCGACCGCCTGGCAACGGAGATGCTGCGGGACATTGACCAGGAGACGGTCGATTTCATGCCCACCTACGACGGCTCCAAGCAGGAGCCAGTCGTGCTGCCGGCACGGTTCCCAAATCTGCTCGTCAATGGCGGCTCCGGGATCGCGGTCGGGATGGCGACCAACATCCCGCCGCACAACCTGCGCGAGGTGATCGACGCGACGATCGCCTACGTCGAGGATCCGGGGATGGATGTCGACGGCCTCATGAAGTACGTCAAGGGTCCGGACTTCCCGACCGCCGGCACGATCCTCGGACGGGAGGGGATCCGGGACGCGTACACGACTGGCCGCGGCAGGATCCGCGTGCAGGCGCAGGCGCACGTCGAACCGGTCGGGCAAGGCAAGGAGGCGATCATCGTCACCGAGCTTCCCTACCAGGTGCGCAAGGGTGGCGACGGCGGCCTGATTCTGAAGATCAAGGAGCTGCACGACCAGAAGAAGCTCCCTGAGATCACCGACCTCAATGACGAGTCAGACCGCCATGGGATGCGGATCGTGATCGAGCTAAAGCGCGACGCGATCCCGAAGGTCGTGCTCAACAAGCTCTACAAGCACACCCCGATGCAGACCACGTTCGGAGTCAACATGGTCGCACTGGTCGACAACGTGCCGCGCACGCTGTCGCTGCGCGAGGTGATCGGCCACTACGTCGACCACCAGCGCGAGGTGGTCGTGCGCCGGATGCAGTACGAGCTTCGCAAATCCGAAGAGCGCGCGCACGTGCTCGAGGGCTACCTGATCGCGCTCGACAACCTTGACGAGGTGATCGCGCTGATCCGCGGTTCGCGGGACGCCGAGACCGCGCGCAACGGTCTGGTCGAGCGCTTCGAGCTCACGGTCGTTCAAGCGCAGGCGATCCTTCAGCTGACGCTGAGCAGGCTGACCGCCCTGGAGACGGACAAGATCAAGCAGGAGTACGCCGACCTCACCGAGCGGATCAAGGAGCTGCGTGAGATCCTCGGCGACGAGGACCGGATCTACGGGGTCATCAAGGACGAACTGCGCGAGATCAGGGACGCCTACGGCGACGAGCGCCGCACCGAGATCACCTACGCCGAGGGCGAGATCGACATCGAGGACCTGATCGCCGACCAGCAGATGGTGATCTCGATCACCAAGTCGGGCTACATCAAGTCGCTGCCGCTCTCGACCTACCGCCAGCAGCGCCGAGGCGGCGTGGGCGTGTCAGGAGGCGGCATGAAGGAGGACGACTACATCGAGCACCTGTTTGTCTCCTCGACGCACGATTACCTCCTGTTCTTCACCAACCGTGGCAAGGTGTACCGGCTGAAGGTCTATGAGCTGCCCGAGGCGTCACGGACGGCGAAGGGACGGGCGCTCGTCAACATGCTGCCGCTCCGCGAGGGCGAGCGGGTCCAGTCGGTGCTCTCGACACGCGACTTCAACGAGGGCAAGTACCTCGTGTTCGCGACCCGCAACGGCCAGGTCAAGAAGACCGAGTTCCAGGCCTACAACACGCCGATCAAGGCGGACGGGATCATTGCGATCAACATCCGCGACGACGACGAGCTGATCGCGGTACGCCGCACGAGCGGTTCGGACACGATCATCATCGTCTCGCGCTCGGGGCAGGCCGCGCGCTTCAACGAGGACAAGGTCCGCCCGATGGGGCGCGACACGAGCGGCGTTCGTGGGATGAACGTATCCCGGAAGGACAACCGCGTCCTCGCGATGGATGTCGCGCGCGACGACCAGGAGCTCCTGGTCGTGACCGAGAACGGCTACGGCAAGCGCACCCCGATCCCCGACTACCCGGTCAAGGGCCGCGGAACGATGGGCGTCAAGACGATCACGCTGACCGAGAACAAGGGCCAGCTCGCAGGCGCACTGGTCGTGCGCGAGCACCAGGAGCTCGTGTTCATCTCCCAGAACGGCATGGTCCAGCGCACCTCCGTGCGCGGCATCAACAGCTACGGCCGCGCATCCCAGGGGGTGCGCGTGATGAACATCCGCGACGACGACCGCGTCAGCGCCGTTGCTCTGGTCGTCGAATCAGATGCCCAAACGGCTGCGGCGGTGGCCGAAGACGACGCCGGGGTCGCCAACGGCGCCGGTGCGGAGAGCGGCGCCGGTGCGGAGGACGGCGCCGACGGCGACGGCGCCACTTCGAACGGCGACTGAGCTTCGTGAGGCGACGGCGCCCCGGCTACCCACCCACGGCGGTGCTGTAACTCCAGGTCCGACCGCCGTTCTTGGAGACGTACTGCAAGACCGGGGAGTTCGAATTACCCGTGTCGATAAACGCAACCAACCGGTGTCCGAAGCCGCGCACGACGGCCATCACCACGCCGTTGAAGAGCGCCCGGTACCACTTGAGGCCGCCGTCGCTGGTCGTGTCGACCGTCTGCCCACTGCCGTAGGCGAAGATCGTCGTGCGGCTGGTCGCGCCGATGCTGGTGACCGAGAGGGGCGCCTGCGCTGCGTTGAGGTGGAGCGCCGGCCCGTCTGTCTTCCACGTCGCTCCTCCGTCCGTGGTCGCCGCGGGGTACTGAGCCCCGAGGACACTCGCGAGCGCAAAGCCGTGCGTCGCGTCGACGAACACGCGCTGGCCAACGAGGTCAGACAAGTTGAGCGTCGTACCTGGGATGACAGTGTGCGCAGGACGCTTGATGCGCGACGCGGTGACGGTTTGCTGTGGCGATGCCGACGACACGCCGACGAGGGCTGCGCAGAGCAGGGCGGTAGCGACGGCGAACGTGCCTGTGATCCGTTGGACGGTGGAGCGCTGCATTTTGACCTCCGGGTGACGGTCTGGGCGTGCGGCCAGGGTATCCCGTCGCGTGCCTTCGATAAGCTGGCGACACCAGAGAAAGGAGGTGGTCCGTCTGTCTGAAAGTCATTGCGGGACCCTGGAGGTGCCCGGCCGTTAGGAGGGAGGCTGACCCCGCTTAGCGGAGTCCCCCCGTGGCATCGCCGTGGTGAGCGCCGGACCTAGTCCCTCCGGCAAGAGCTCAGCTCGCGACGGGAAATTCAGCCGGTTGTTAGCGAAGGGCGCCGTGGTCGACGGCGCCCTTCGTGCTATCAAGGGGGGCGTGTGCCGAAACATCCGAACCCTCTACAACTTCGAGCCGCCGGCGACCGATGAGGAGATCCGCGCGGCCGCGCTTCAGTACGTCCGCAAGATCAGCGGCTTCACAAAGCCCTCGCAGGCCAACGAGGCGGCCTTCATGCGCGCGATCGACGAGGTCGCCGAAGTCTCCGCGAGCCTTCTCGCCGAGCTAACGACCAACGCTCCTCCGAAAGACCGTGAGGTCGAGAGAGCGAAGGCTCACGCGAGGGCCGTCGAACGCTTCGCTGCGTAGGGCGCGTCAGGCCGCCAAATAAGCCTGCCACGCCGCCGGAATCGACGGCGAAGCCACCTGGATGAAAACGTGCGGGCTCGGGGTCCGCGGCTGCTTCAGGAGCCGCATCCCGACCTGGCGCGGAAGCGCGTTGCCTTTGCGGCGGTTGCACGGCGCGCAGGAGGCGACGATGTTCTCCCAGCTCGATGGCCCGCCCTTCGACCGTGGGACGACGTGATCGACGGTCAGGTTGGAGCGTGCACCGCAGTACTGGCAGGTCCAGTTGTCGCGCGCGAATACGGCGCGGCGGGTGATCTTGCGCCGATGCGTGTCGCGCGGGATGCGGACGTAGGTCACGAGCCGGATCACGACCGGCCGCGCGATCGAGGTGGTGGCCGAATGAAGCTTCCACTCGGCGTGCTCGATCACCTCGGCCTTGTCCTTGAGGAGCAGCACGACCGCGCGGCGCACCGTGCACACGTTGATCGGCTCGTAGGTCGCATTCAACACCAGCACCCGGCCAAGTGCAGGCCCGCGTCGCTGGTGCTCGTGCGGCGACGCGGACCGCGCTGGCGCTGGTGTTACCGAGATGGCCATCGGCTGGCGCCAGTGTAGCGAGGGGTGTTCCCGTCTCTATGCGGTCAAATGCCCGTCCACGCTGGGTATGAGCCCAACACGCGCAGCGCTTCCACCTGGCCGCTGATCGCCGCCAGGGCCTCCGCGACGTGCGGTTCGGACTCGCGGCCCTCGAAGTCGAGAAAGAACATGTATCGCCCGAGGCCCTGCTTGCGCGGCCGCGACTCGATCCGCGTGAGGTTCACCTCTCGCGACGCGAACTCGGACAGGCAGCGGACAAGCCAGCCGGGAGCCTCGGAGCCGACGCCCCAGAACACGATCGCGGTCTTCCAGGGGCCCGAACCATCGACGGGCTCGCCCGCCCGCGCCAGCCACACGAACCTCGTCTCGTTGTCGGCGACGTCCTCGACTCCGGCCCGCAGGACCACACAGCCATAGCGCTGGGCCGCGATCTGATTGCCGAGCGCTGCCCACGGCCCGTCGTGCTCGGCGACGAGCCGGACCGCGTCAGCCGTCGAGCTACCGGCGAGCACGCGTGCCGTGGGTAAGCGAGTGCGGATGAAGCGCCCGCACTGAGCCGTTGCCTGCGGGTGGGAGACGATCGTCTCGATCTCCGACAGCTCGATCTCGGCCCGCGCGATCAAGCAATGCCGAATCGGGTGAACCACCTCCCCGACGATCGCGACGTCCTCCGTCTCGAGCGAGAGCGCGTCCAGCGTGGCGTTAACGGATCCTTCAAGCGAGTTCTCGATCGGCACGAGCGCCCGCTCAACACGGCCGTCGTGGACGGCCATCACCGTCTCGTAGATCGTCGGAAGCGCCACGAGCTCCGCGTCGGCCGGGGCGGTGGCGGAGATCAGGGCCTCGTGCGTAAACGTGCCCTCGGGGCCAAAATAGCCGAAGCGCACTGGCTAGGACGCTGACGCGCGCTCGCCGGCGGCGCCGAGCGCCAACTTGATCGCCTCGTTCTCCTCGGGCGAGAGCTCGTGCTCGGAGCTGCCCTGGTGAATTTCCTTGGCGTACAGCCGGGCCTGGTCGCGGTGGTGGATCGAGGACAGGACGAGCCCCGAGCGTGAGGCATCCAGAAGCGCGATCGACGTGGACTGGCGACCGGACATCTCTCCGTACGCGTCGTAGTGGATCAAGGCTCGGTAGGCAATCGCTCCATCGAGCCGGCGCTCGACCGTCTGCATGCGGTCGTGGAGTGCGTTGGCGACGTCCTCGACGTAGGCATGAAGCGCCTCGAACTGGGTCTGGAGCCCGGCCGCGTGGGCGACCAAATCCTCGCCGTGGCCGCCGAGCACTCGGCGCTGGTCGGCGCGAACGCGCCGAAGCCGAAGGGCGAGCGCCGCGGCCGTCACGAGGCCGACGGCCGCGACCACAGCGGCTGCGAGCGCAACGATGCCCGTTGTCGTGTGGGTCAGAGCGTGCACAACCCAACAGGCTATCCAGGGGCCCGCGATGGTGCGGGCCGCGGGTCCCGACTAGTGGAACGTGACTGGGAAGGTCAGCGTGTTATGCGTGGTGGTCGTCTCGCCCGGCACTTGCTCGACCGTCGCGCTGACGGTCTGACTCCCTGTCGGCGGCGAGGTGGCGAGCGGCACGTTGACCGTGTACTGCTGGCCGGGGATCGTCTGGGGCACGACCGTCTGACCGCTGACCGACGTGCCGGTGACCTGGACCTTGACGACCACGCTGGTCTCGTTGTTCTGCCCGTCGTTCTGGAACGTGCAGCTGAACTCGGGCGGCGGGCTCGCCGGCAGGGTGTTCGTGCCCCCTACGACCAGTGCCGTTCCGGCGACACTGCAGGAGACCATCCGGTGGCCGTGGACCCCCGGCGCGGGCTTGCCGCGCGCCGCGGGGATCGTCGCTCCAAGCTTGGACGCGACGAAGCTCGGAGTGAGCCACTGGATGTCCTCGACGAACTGACCGCCGGAGATCGCAGGCCCGTTGGCGCTGTTCGGGACGATCCCCACACCGTGCAGGGCGGCCGCGATCGCCGGTGTGGCGTAGTCCTTGTAGACGACGTCGGAGGCGTAGAGGCGGCCCATCTCGGCGGCGATCAGATTGACGGCGTCGCCGCTGCTCGATTTCGAGGTCGCCTGCTGGATGTTGCCCGCGACCTGAAGGACCCCGTCGTGCCGCATCGCGAACGTCAGCACGAGGTTCTGCTGCGCGGTCTTCATCTCGTCGGGGACGCTCAGGTTCTGGACGTCCGACAGCTCGCCGGCGGCGTCCATGGCGGTCTGGTTGAGCTGAGTCTGCAGCGTCGTGACGTTGCTGGTACCGCCAGAGAGCTCGGTGAACAGGTTCTTCCCCGTCTGGTCGGAGCGCTGGATCAGGGCCGCGGCGCTGTTCGCGTAATCCTTCAATGCCGTATTGCGCTGGCTGACCTCGCAGCCGTGGATACCAAGCGCAACCAGGATCACGACCACCACGAGCAGCGTGCCCGCGACCAGCCGGCGCACGAGAAAAGCCTGCTGCTCGCCGGGAGTGCGCCGTCCTGGGCCCGCAGGGGGTCGCCGCCCGCCTCCCGGGGGACGGGTCGTGCGCTGCTCTGTCGGTGGCTCGTCCGCCTCGTCGAAGAACGACAAGTACCTGCTCCTAAGGCGATTGTGAAAGCGGAGTATGACCACTCGGTCGGGCGAACTTGCAAGCACCGACCCGCGCTCGGGTGCAGCCTTCGTCCTCACTTCCGTAGCATCAACCCGGCCGCCCCGAGGCTGCCCATGAGCGTGCTCAGAAACCTGGAGGAAAAGATCGCAGGCCTGGTCGAAGGCACGTTCAGCCGTGTCTTTCGCTCCGAGGTGCGCCCGGTCGAGATCGCGCGGCGACTGGCCCGCGAGATGGAGGAGCACAAGTCGACCTCATTGGCACGCACATACGTGCCGAATGAGTACCGCGTATTCCTCTCCCCGCGGGACCGCGAGCGGTTTGCAGACTACGAGGAAGCACTCGCGAGCGAGCTCGCCGGGTACCTGCTCGAGCACGCGCGAGGCGAACGGCTCACGCTCGTCTCGCGCCCCGTGGTCAGTTTCGAGACCGCTCCAGAGCTCGGCCTCGGGGAGTTCGGGATCCAGACTCGTGTGGTACATCCGCCCGAGGAGCCGGCGGCCGAGCCGGCCGTAAGCCCGCCCCCGGCACCAGTTCCCGAGCCGACCGGGCGAACGATGGTCCACAGCGCGGCGGACAGGGTGGCTCAGCCTCTGAAGGAGCGGGCGCAGGCCCGCCGCGAGACGGGCGTGCTGCTGTTCGACGGGAAGCGGCTCGTGGTCGGCTCTGGCGGAGTGACGCTCGGCCGCAGCCGCGAATGCGAGGTCGTCGTCGATGACCCGAACGTGTCACGCAAGCACGCGGAGCTCCGGCCCCGCGGCGGCTCATGGGTGCTGACCGATCTCGGCTCGACCAACGGCTCGAGCGTGAACGGCCGGCGCATCGACGCTCCGACCGTCGTCAAACCGGGGGACGAAATCGAGGTCGGCAGCTCGGTGATGACGTTCGAGCTTCAGTAAGCCGCGATGCTCGAACCTGTATCGGTCGGATTGAAGTTCGCCTTCCTGGGCATTCTCTACC
>Ga0102924_1003081_pt1 | contig 17657 bp, 16 predicted proteins | sample PaiPotPPM11metaG_FD_80116 | JGI IMG/M metagenome (GOLD analysis project Ga0102924, IMG submission 80116) | Iron sulfur acid spring bacterial and archeal communities from Banff, Canada, to study Microbial Dark Matter (Phase II) - Paint Pots PPM... ...
CCTTGCTTCAGGATTGCGATGATCTGCTCTTCGCTGTGTCGCGTGCCCTTCATTGCGGTTCTCCTCTCATGGGTTTGGGAGAACTCACATTCTACGTGGTCCACTTTTCGGGGGCTGGGTCAATTCCAAAGACGTTTTTTCTTCTCAGGCTATCAAGAAGGTTGACAGTACTGTTGCCAAATTCAAGCGCTTTCTTTCCAAAATTCCTAGTGCGATTAAAGTCAAGGCCGGTCCTCTGGAACTAGACCCCTCGAAGATTCAAGAGGATGACGTATCGAGGTTTTCGCGCTTCGATATAGCAGAATATGTTGAAAGCCTTACGCCCGTTTTACGTGAAAGGAGGGCCTATATTCTGATCGATGACGTAGATGACGTATTTGCAGGCGCTGACAAGGATGCTGAGTTCGTCGAAGGTCTGCTTAGGGCAGCAAAAGAAATCAACAAAGCTTTCAAGGACCTGATGCATTGCCTAGTCTTTCTTAAGACGGGTGTTTTCAAATTGTTCTTTGAGAACGCTGGGGAGTACGACAAACTTCGGGATTATATTTCACCCCAAATTTCATGGGGCCAGAGCGAATTGACAAATTTGCTGGCAGTCAGGATTCGTCAAATACATAAAAAGGCTGAAATAGATGACAAGACCGCCTGGGAATTTGAATTCGAGCCAGCCGCCAGCATTGAGAGCATCCAGAAGCACATTATTAGTCGGTGTGTGAGCGGACCACGGGACTTGATCGTCTATTGCAATATGGCGAAAGATCGGGTCGGCGTAGCCAAGATTAAGATGAGCGATATAGAGCAGGTTGAGGACCTTTATTCCAAAGAAAAGCTCGCGACCCTCAATCGTGATTTCGGAAGCACGTATCCGCGTATTAATGATTTTCTTCAACAGTTGTTCAGCGGGGAGACGCAGACGTATTCGAATGAAGCTCTGATTAACCTGTTGACAACCAAAGTAATAGCTGACGAACGTCTGCGGGCCATGTTTACGGGGCAAGACTACGTGCTGTACGCAACCAAGGAGAGATTGATTGAATTACTTTACGGCATTGGATTTCTTGGTTTTAAGCGAACAGCAAAAGCACCACTAGAATTCGTCATCACGAATCCAGACCCTGGTTCTCAAGTCCTTTATCGAGCGCACGAATACCAGATTCATCCGGCGTATAGACAATATCTCAATCTCAAAGCGTGACGGATAATACAGGTAGCCCAATATGCACCGCGATTACACCTGCACAAATTCCAAGTGTGGGCGCGACTTTAGCGTCAAGGATGACTCGCAAGAACCGTTAAACATCGCCGAAGGTAATGTTTCGGTGCAGTGTCCCTATTGTGAATCGAGTCGCTCAATCACTTGGCCAGTCGGACACAAGATCATAGTGGTGCCAAAAACGTAAGCGATCCCAGCACCTCGCGCGGGCCGGGACTGGCCTAACGTCCCCTTACGGTTGCCTCACCGTTACGGGTATAGGACCTTCAAAGGACCAAATTCAGCTTCAGTTTCTTCATTTTGTTTAACAAAGTTGTTGATCTGATCTTGCGTAAAGAATCCCAAATCCATTTCCTGATCCTCGCGCAAGAGCCGGAAACCTGGGTGGCAAATGGAAGGATCGTCCTGTCCTCGGGGCCACAGCTTGCGCATATGAGAGCGCATTTGCCATGCCAGGATATCGGAGGCTTGTAGAGGTTTGATCTCCTCTTTGTGCTCAAATGAATAACCCTTTGGTGGTTCGTATCCAAACATTTCCGCAGCCCCGGCATGACTAGGGGTACCAAGCGTATCGAAAATCACGGAGATTTCTTTTCGTTTTTGAGCAGTGCTCATTTCCCAATCGAATACATAGCGCATCGGAAGTCTGATCATGCTTTTCACGCGCCAGTCCAGTATGCGCATCATGCACATGCGAACCGCGAAGGTGTAGTGCTCTCGCCCATAATGCTGCTTAATCTTTTCGGGAGTGCAATTCCAAATTTTCTTCGGGATTGCGCTGGCAATTCCGACACGCTTGTTCTGGTTGATGATATTGGCCAATCTTTCGTAAACGTGCTCCTTCTTCAGATTGTCCCAATCGCAGAAAGGTTTGTGGTTCTGCTTTCTGGGGGCTGTGAATTCAGCCATGTGAAAGACCTCAAAACCTTCCTCCCATCTGGCATCATCCCATCCTTTGACGAAGTCCTCCCATCCACGATTAGTAGATATGTAACACGCTGCAATAGCGATGTCGGAATTACGATCCGTCCCGCTATCGTCGAAAAATGCGGTAAACATGGCTAGAAGCCATAGCTCTCAAGGAATGGCGCACAATTAATGCTGCTATGGGGTTCTATAACGTGTCAACCGATCATGACCCCTGTCCCGTCTGTGGAAGGATTTTGATCGAGCTCAAGTTGGAAACCCTGCGCTTCCCTTCGGAGCGCATCGAGTGCGCGCGGGCGGGCGGGCCTAAAGTCAACCCCAGGGCGGGGCCTGTGGTGGGGGGGTGCAACTTTGCGGGCCTCTGTCTCCTAACCCGTCAAACCAAGAACGGGGTGGTATATACGGACGGCAAAATGGACCCTCCCCAGCCCACGACCCCACAAACCCCCGATTTTGACTTGGCCGGGGCCCGCCCGCGCGCGGGGCTCACCGTCGTTCTTGTGTTAAGCACGAATGGGGACTTTTTTCCCCAGGAAAATTTCCCACTATACTTCTGACCGGGTAACAACCATGACCGATAAAATCGACATGGAAGTCGGTGGTGATCATGGCAATTGAATTCATCACAGGAAAAGACGTTGAAAGGCTCAACGATCAGGAACTGAGGGCTGTACTAAATGCTCTTCTGGTCGCAGATGCTGCTCAGCACCGTGTTCCACTTCAAAACGTTGATGTTAGTGCGAGGAACAATGATCCAGATGCTGGGATTGACGCACGACTTAAATTCCCTGACGGATTGGCGCACGACTTGTTGGCGGGTGGCGAAAACGTGCTGCAGTACAAGGCTGGCAACCTGAAAAAAGCTCTGCTCATGCAAGAGTTCATGAAGCCAGGCGTTCAGACCACACTCCGGAATGGTGGGCATTACCTGTTTTGTGCAGGGCGTGACTACGTCAGCAAGGACGCCAAAACGCACGCCAAGACACTGGGGGATCTGTGTCGAAGAAAGAAAGTTCCAGCAACCAGAGTGAAGATCATTTTCGGGAGCGCTCTGGCACGCTGGATATGCCGATACCCTGCGATTGTTGCGCGACCAGAGCTCAGAAAACACGTCCGCACCTTCATTACAGTGGAGAGATGGGCAAATGACGATCCACAGATGACGAATCCTTTCAGGGCCGACGAAACAAGAAGAGGAACAATCGATCGGATTCACACGTTCCTGCAGTCTGATTCGCCTGAGCAAACGGTTCTGAGGCTAGAAGGACCCGCGGGTGTTGGAAAAACTAGACTGGTGCTTCAGGCCGTGAACAAGGACGAATATGCGAATCGAGCTCTCTATGCAATTAACGCGGAGAACGCAGAGGTTCAGCCGTTTCTGATGGAGGTGTACGGCGATCCGGAGACTTACGCTATCGCAGTGATTGACGAGTGCTCCAGGACAAAGCAGAGCGTCCTTCAACAATATGCGCAATTATCGAAGGGAAGACTGAAACTCATTTGTGTGGGTGTTCACGACGTGCTGTACGAGACCCCGCCGCCATCCCTAACCGCACTTTACCAGCTCAGTCCTCTTCCCGATGCGGAGATAGAGTCGATCATTCATGAGTCCTATATTGGCGCGCCGAAAGAATATGTGGATATGGCTGTGAGACTTTCGGGCGGCTACGTCAAGCTCGCAATGTTCATCGCAGCCGCACTGAGCAAATTAGGCACGCAGCCACCGGTGGAACTCACCAAGGTTATGGAGATTCAGGAATTCCTCCGGCGATTCGTGGATAGGGAAACGCAGCAGGCTCTACAGGTCCTATCAGTGCTCGCTCAGATAGGGTGGTACGAGGATCTGCGACACGAAGCGAAAACGGTAGCGAGATTCGTGCAACTTCCAGTAGCTGCCTTGGAAAAGGCAATCGCCAAACTTCGAAGTCAGGGAGTGGTGATCGCAAAGGGACGATACCTGTACGTATCCCCAGACCTGCTGGCAATCCAAGCTGCAGCAGACCTCTGGAGAGAAAAGGACTATCGACTTCTTGACTTGATAGGCGAGCTTAACGGTCCAGGCCCACGCAGGCAATTTCTCATTAGGCTCGCAACAATGGGCGAATACCCTAAGATGAAGGACGCAGTGGGGCAAATCATGAGCACCTCAGGTTTGTTCCCGACGCTAGCGCAGTTGGATCAGGAGTTTCTCAGCGAGGTGTTTCGAATCCTCAGCTCAGCCGTGCCCGTAGCGGCTGCTGACCTGCTGTTGGATCTCGTTGTCCCCGCCGAAAAGGATGATCTTTCAAATTTTGATACCGGGCGCCGCAATGTTCTGTGGGCAGTCGAGTCGCTGCTGCGGTGGCCCGAGACCTCAATGAAAGTGGCTCGCGTCGCTATGAAGCTCGCCCTTAGCGAGACTGAACAAATTAGCAACAATGCCACTTCAGTATTCGAGCAGTTTTTTCAAATGTACCTCAGCGGCTCCCCTGTTCCACTGATGGACAGGTTTGTACTTATCGACGAATTGCTTCGGAGTGGTGATCAACACGCTCGTTTATTGGCTACCAAGGCTGTTAGCTCGAGCCTCCAGTCACACGAAACGAGATTTGGTGGAGATACGGATTACCTCTCCAAGAGGGCTTATCCACCTGAATGGAAGCCGAAAACATATGGTGAGCTGTGGGAGGCGTCCCGCAAGGCCGTCGAATACCTTGAACAACTTGGGATCGGTAACGACGAAGTTGCCATAGTCGCGCGGCGGGAACGGCTGCGATCTCTCTATGCCTTAGCACAGCGAGGGCAGATCGACGATGCAATTCGCATTCTACAATCAGCAACTCCCACGAATGACGAAGAACGCCGTATGACATTAGCTTCCTGCGATCAACTTAATCGAATTCCGAATTTAACTGAAGAACAACGTTCTAAGGTCAATCAGATCCGAGAATCGCAGTTCGGAGTGTCGTACTTTGAACGCCTGCGACGATGGGTCGGCCGTCGGTTGCCTGGGGACTTCGATGCAAAACACGCTTTCGAAGCAGCAGACCAGCAGGTCTTAAAGTTGGCGGAAGAGGGTTTCCGAAATGACATCGGAACAGACGAACTAGAGTGGCTTTCATCGGCAGAGGCTGAGAACGTCTGGTTATTCGGAAGACGACTGGGAGAACTTGATATTCCCGAGACTTTTCGGGATCGCATTATAGGTTTCGCACCGAACAATGTGAACTGTATCCTACTTGCGACTTACATCTCGGGACGGGGCATCGTCGCAGGCTCGCAAGTGCGTGAGCAGTTGCTGGATGCTGTTGCTTTGCAAAAGCCTATAGCTGCGTTTGGTGCAACGTGGCGAGGCGAACCCACGAGTTCCGGAGCCGAGCGCATCATCCGACTCGTTTCAGATGAGCGGGTTGCGGGTTCCGAACTCCGGGTGCTGATGTACGGTGGTTGGGTGGAGAAGTTAGCACCGGAGCACGCGATCCGGATCGCAAGCTTGATGCTAAGGTCTAGCCCCGGAGAAAACGTAGAAGCAGTACTTGGTATCATCGACCACGCTGTCGACAGTGGTGCAATGTCCGCGGGGCAATTCGGAGAACTCATCTGGGATGCACTTGGAACCAAGGTATCGCAGAGATCAACAATGTTCGATTGGTATTGGGGAAGGGTTGCCGATCTTGTAGTTGAAGTTGACCCAGCCCGCTTCGCACAGCTTTTTACAACCCTGTTCGAGTCAGACAACACTTGGCTTACTACCGATTCGGCGCAATCGGTGCTACAGCATGCAATGCGAGTTAACCCTCTTGCTGTATGGGGCGTGATTGCACCTGTTCTGCTACGCGAGGACCTGACGGGGCTCCGCATAAGGTTAAAACTAGAACATTGGTTCGGAGACCTCTTGCCCTCGGAAATGCTGCTTCAGTGGGCTGAGCAGCACGGTCGTCGCGGCTTTTTAGTCGCTGCAGATCTCCTGAATGCAAAAGGCGAAAACCTGTCTTCTGCGGCAAAGCTACTTGTAACAAAGGCTCCTAACCCTGCGGAAATTCTCGATCAACTACTCGGCAATCTGCATTCAGGAAGCTTCGTTGGACCAATGTCTTCACATCTAGAAGGACACCTTGCAACTTTAAGAAGTTGGGCAAAAGACGAAGATCCAAGAATTCGGGCATGGGCTGAAAAAGCAATTGCGTACGAATTGAAAGGACTCAAGCGGCAAAAACTCCTTGAAGAAGAGGGGATGTTCTAGGGTTCCGGATAGTCGCGACTCGCTAACCTCGATTACTCCGAGGAATATCACGCTTATTCCGCAATATCGCCGCGAAGTCTCTTATAAGCATTCGTTCAATTGCTACCCGGTAAGATGCGAGTGCTCGTGGAAGGACGTTGTACCGAACGAAGTCCCATCCATCAATTGAGGTGTGCGGCTGCAATAGCCTGGGTTAGCTTGGGTACCATGTTCGTATGCACCGTCGCTTTAGCTTTCTTTTATCAGGTAAGCCTTGGGTCCACTGCTATTCGTCTTTCTTTAGTTCTTGCAAAAGCTCGTCAATCTTCTCATCGGCGTTGAAAGCGATGCGCCGAGCAAATACAAGCAAAGTTTGTAAGTCTTCCGCAGTGACGCCCGTTATCCCGTTATGGATTTCAACGATGGTGTTCTTTTTGTCATCTTCCAGAGTAACGATGGGGGGGCCTTCGTGTTCACCCCAACTACTGACTGAAGTATAGGGAACAAGGGTCAGCGTGTACTTACCGAGCATGGGAGCCACGAATTTATCTTCTACCGCTGTCGGTTGCCAAGCGAGTTTCGTCGCCAGCGTCTTCTTCAGGATTTCCTGAAATAGGGCTAGAGCTTTGGGGTCATCCATTATCAGCCTCGTCATTTCTCCTCATCGCAGAAGCGTGCTCTTCGACGAAGATGTCTCTAATTCTCTCGCAACTAGCCTGCATTTGCGAAAGCTGCCTCGGCGTTGGCGCGGCAGCGGTCGCGCTCAATCTTGAAGTCACAGCGCGCAAGGCTTCCAACTGTGATTTAGCGTTGAGAATGTTGTTCTTGGAATTGATAGAAAGTGTGGCGTTCCAACGCCCAATGATGGTTACAGTCCGGTCATGGAGGTCGTTGCTTCGAAGCCGGGCCAAGTCATGCTTTCCGAGGTCAACTAGATTGGTCACTTCAGCAGCAAGTTTCTGCGCTAGATTGATTTCTTCGGCTAGGGAATTTGAAAGCGTTGCTTGGCGCGCTTGTCTAGCAGCGGTTGACGCGCGCTTGGCAAAGAAAGCGCCAATGCCAGCAACTATCAAACCTGCAACGCTCGCGAGGTTACCCCAATTCTTGCCTGCGAAATCAAGCATCCGCGAAATAAGCGAAGGTTCGTTCAGCGCGCGCTCCCTCCTTACAAATCTTTTTTCCCACGGGGTTGGTGGTGGCAGGCTCGTTAGAACGCAACAATCTTTTTCGTTGCTTGGCCGACGATACCGTTAACCAATTCCGAAGTGTCTGCACTTCCAAAGTATCGGGGGGCGTAGCTAGGGAACAGGAGCACAACCTCCAAGGCTTCTCTTGCTTCCGTCTTGTATCCTGCATGCGCCAACATTTCAGCCATGTCTAGCAAGACTTGAGGATTCAGTTGGCATGCCCAGGCTTTCAGGTACGTGGAAATACGCAACCTCCAATCTTCGGGCACAGTGTCTTTTGCCGTAAACTTCCACATACCGTCGGCCAATTCTTCCAAGGCTTCTGCCGCACACTTTCGCTGGATTTCCCCCATGGCCTCAGGATGGAAAACTGCCGTGCCGCCCGAGGTGCCATCTGCAATCCGCTGAAAACGGGCAAGGCTTTCGCTTACTGCGTTCATCTCGTCTTGGCTGTACACAGGTTGAATACCCTGAGGGCTCATTTCCCATCCTTGTAACCTGAGGGATTTCACAATTCGATGCGTCAAGCTTACACCGGCGTCCACATATGGACTTGCAGCGGGCTGCGGTGATAGCACGCCGAACAGTTTTCGGAGTAATGACACGCCCCGGATTCTACCACTGCACCCGATTCACGTATAAGCGCAGACTGGACCTCCACGGCAAGGTTTCGAAGACAGCAACCGGCACACTTAAAGCCTCGGCGCGGGAGAATCTTCAGTCCCCAACCATGTCAATCGTGCCAGCGCCTGCCAATGCCTCGGATGGGGTCGTCTTCTTCCTCGCCGAATATCGGACGCATACAGAATAGACACCCCAATCGCGGAGGCGATCTGGGAAAGGCTGACGTTGATTAGCTTGGGCTGAATCTGATTCTTGTAAAAGTCATCCGTGAGCCAATCCGGCTGGCTGCTAGGATTCCAGTTCCGACGCCCACGTGCTTGACGGCGTTGCGTCGAAGCAAGCCGGGCTCTGGATTCCGGAGTCTTTGAAGCAATCCGACCTTGCTTCGCAACTTCCACCATCTTTGTCCGCGAGACCTCAACCGCACAGACGGCGCAATGCGTACTCCCACTCGTTACGTCCTTCCCGCAACCCAAACAGATGTTCTGCGGCTGAGGGGCGGGACGTACCGCTGGGGTTGTCTTGCCTTTCGCTTCACGCTTGTTGTTTTGAGTCAGCCTTGTAGCAAGAGGTGTGTCTGGTCTTCGTATGCTTGACCAAAACGCGCGAGCCGTCCACTCCGCAATCGGAGCCACAGCGCGTCGCCAAGTCGGAGCTGTCTCGGAAAGACGAACGGCGAACGAAGCCGTCAACCGACAGTTTCCGTTCCCGTGTTCCGAGAACCACTCTCGCCTGAGTGGTTGGCGCGTGATCCAGTCGAGCAGATAAGCGTCAACATGCGAACGGACGGGCTCCATGAGATCGCACGCCAAGCTGTCGCGAGCGGAGGTATCAACGTGCAAGACACCTAGACCTGGGTCAAGCCCTAGTGCAGTAGCAGCGAACCTAGCTTCGGACTCAAGTATTGAATAGAGGTAGTTCAGGATGGCATTCGGGGGATTCGCAGCGAGTCGCGGCGATCCCGTGAGAGGAGAGACTCGTGCTCCGAAACTGCGCCAATGATCAGGAATTCGAGGCAGATCATTCCTTGGGAAATTAATCGGCAACGTGCTCCAGGCCGACCAATAAGCGCGTGCTGCTTGCGATTCGATTAAACGGATTGAGCTGATGCTGTCAGCTGCGGGCAGTTCGGACTTAAATCGAGCAATAGTGTCAGCGGTGGATGTGTCCAGGAGCTTGTGGCGTGCAACTTGATCCTGTCCGTCAAGCTTTCGACTGATCAGTTCTCTTGTGATTCTTAACGCTGCTCCGGACGTATGCGCGAGAGCTTGCGCTCGTCGCAGCTTCGCTTCCGAAGGTCGAACCGGACCAGTGCTTGCGAGGACAGTCCCATCTGTTCGGAGCATCAAAAAGCTGGCGTCCTGGTCCGCTAACCATTGAATAGCAGCTAGGGAGATGAACCCGTCAGAACCGACGACGACGAGCCTTTTGAGACCGTGACCGACGCGAGCGAGCCTGATTCTGCGTCGCTCCGGACCAATGCCATCCTCGATTTCGAGATGGCCACATTGCATTCGCACTTTGATTCCAAAACCGGAGAGCGTCAAAACGCCACTCCTGCCGATTGGAGATTTGCGGGGAAAGTCGTCTTGCGATAGGGTGCCTGAAGCTGCCATTGGAGCGAGACCTCCGACGGTGGTTAGGGCTTGTCGGCTGCTTCCAACAGTCGGCAGGCCCGCTTAGGTGCTTCTATTCTACAACTTACGAAGGTCGCGTGCCATCGCTGCGATTCCGACTCAGGGCGATGCTACGTCATCTTAAGCGATGCAGAATACGATTCAGATCGCATATCCGTTAAACTTCCATGTCGGAGATGACTGCCCAAAAGGCCAAGACTAACCCCGCCCTCTCATCCGCGATGGATGCGGCCGATAGCCTATGTGAGGATGCATTCGCAAGCCTCGATCAGTTGAGCGGGTTGCACGCAATCTCAGCACACTCCGCATTAAAGCAAAGACATTCGCAAGAGAAGAGCGCAGCCTTTTATCGATCTTTTCTTCCGCTGCGGGCGCAAATGATTACCGTGCTAGCGAATGGCTATCGCATGTATTTCAAACTGGCTCTTGCTCATCGAAAGCAAATCGGAGGTGATCCGAGTAGCTGGTCATGGACGGAGCTTCTGCCCTTTGTCCGTGCCGCGTTGGAATGGATGCGCGACTGGTACATTTTAGCGTGTGATGGAGAAAGTCAGAGAGTACGCACGATCGCAACGATCGAGTTTGTTCCTGGAAAAACAGTTTCCACTCCCATTCCGACCTCTGCCATTCCGATACAACCATCGACAGATTGGCGCGCGCCTACTTGGCTGTTTGGAGTTTCACTTTCCTTCTTTGGCATCGGCGTAATGAAGAATGAACACATGCCAAATAGAGACTCCGAGGAGAGACTGGGTCCGGCTCATAGTCGCCTGCTTCTTAAAGGAGCAAAGCGTGTCTTCTTGTGGGAACTAGAAAAAGCAATCGATAAGGTACGAAATGAGGAAATCGCTGCCGCCGGTGCAATTCCAACCGAGACCTCACGGACACAGACGGATAAACGTTATAAGCAGACACAGTCGAAGCGTCACCTAAAAGGGGTTAAGGGGCTTGGCTCCAAGAAAACTGACCTTTCTCAGTACATGCACAGCTTGACAGAAAAGCAGGAGCTGGCTTTTTCGCTGAAGTTTGAATACCAACTCGGACTCGCAGAGATCGCTTCGCGAATGCAGCTTGACCGGAAGACGGCATACGAACACATAGCAGCTGCTAAAAGGAAAATTGACCAAGTCCTGGCCAACGAGAAGAGCAGATCGCGCCGAGCAAACGATAAAGACGAGTAGTATCTTGATAGACCCCACAGCACCCCACACCTCTTACCCCTAGAGCACTTCCGCATTCGAAAACTTCAATCCTTATCTCCCGGCTTCCCGCGCAGTTAGCACAAAAGTCAGCTAATCACACCCCACGCGTGGGTCCTTAGGTTGAAGGCGTCGGAGAGAGAACATGCCCAAGGACAATAAAGTGAAGCAGAGCGCCGCCGCACGCGAACGGGCTCTGAAAGCCCTGTCTGCAATGCGACGCGGTGACACTCTTTCACGAGCGGCTCGCGACAACGGCGTCACGATTCGCACGGTCAAACGCTACGCAGGATCAGCGCTCATTCAAGATCGTCCGGGAGGACGCATTCGTGCGACGAAAAGTGACCGACTCGTTCGATACCTGCAGGTTCCCGGCGCTGACGGTCCGAGGGACATAACCGTTCGCGGATCGAAAGCAGCGAGTGAGTTCGCACACTACAAAGCGGCAATCAATCGTTTGCTTCGCGGTGATCGCAAGGCGATGGCCGATTGGCACGGGAAGAAGATCGCCGGAATTGAACTCATAACCGACGCCAAGACCTTGGTCGAACAAGCTCGCAAGGAAATCCTTCCATATTCGCTTTACCGCTCACTTTCGGGTGGTGCCGCTTGAAATTGGGGCGATCACACGTCCGCTGCTGTGCTATATGCGGATCAACGAAGAATCTTCAAGAACACCATCTTGGAGGGTTCCATCACGCTCCATTTTTCACCATCCCGCTCTGTGAACCACATCACCAAGCTGTCCACGTTGCAATTACCCGCGCCGGAGTAAACCTGCAATACATCAGCATTGCAGAAGAGCGCGCGCGAATGGCACGGACGGCCGCATACGTCTTTCTCTGGTTTCTCGATGAGCAGTTAGCTGTTTCCGAACGCAAAACACAAACTAGGAGGGGAAAATGACCCAGATACATGATCTATTCGTTCGTGCCTTAGCCGTTCCAGCAGAAAAAGAAAGCAAGAAGAAGCACCAGCGCAAATCTCGGAACCGCGATTCCTCGAAATGGCCACGTTACGCTTTGATTTTTGACACAGAAACGCGGGTCACGGCGGATCAATCGTTAACATTCGGCGTCTTTCGTATTTGTGAGCTGAAGAATGAGAAATATCGGGTCATCAGAGAAGGTCTTTTTTATGCTGATGATCTCCCAGCTCTTGAACGCGAAATCTTAGAGAGATACGCGCAAACGGGGATATCGGACGTGAAGTCATTCCCACCAGAATTTCCGCTCTATTCACGTACTGATTTCATGAGAAAGGTGTTTTGGCCTGCAATCAAGCGAAATGGAGCTTTGATTTGTGGCTTGAATCTGCCGTTCGATCTCGCCCGTCTCGCACTGACTTGGAATCGAGGTGAGCATGACGAATGGTCGCTCACAATGTTTCGATTTCCAAACGGCGTCGAAAACCGTTATTACCCGCGCATCTTGATTACCCCAATTGATAGCAAGAAAGCATTCATCAGGCTGGCAAATCCATGGAAACCAGAAGAGTGGACTCAAAACGGGAAAGCACACTTCTTGGACATCAGAACGTTAGCCTGGGCCCTGTTCAATCGTTCATATTCGCTGAAGCGTCTTTGTGAGGAACTCAAAACAGAAAATAGGAAGATTGATCACGAACCGACAGGCGAAGTCACTTTCGAAGAAATCGAATATGCTCGTCAAGACGGTCGGTGCACCGTGGACGCTCTCAACGCTCTGAAAGAGGAATTCGATAAACACCCAATTCCGCTAAATCCTTGTAAAGCTTTCTCCCCGGCGAGCGTGGCAAAGAGTTATTTCGATGCAATGGGCATCCTTCCGCCAGCTCACAAGTTCACGATTACGCCGACACATCAGGGGATCGCCATGCAGACATATTACGGGGGGCGCTCGGAGACGCGCATACGTTGCACCGAGGTCCCTGTCGTTCCCGTTGATTTCACCAGCGAATATCCAACTTGCTGTGCATTGTTAGACCTTTTCGAGATTCTTACGGCAGAGAACGTTACGTTCGAGGACGATACGAAGAGCGTTCGGAATTTAATCGAGACAATTTCTCTGGACCGCTGTTTTGATCCCGCGATATGGAGAGAATTCAGGTTCTTCACACTTGTCGAGCCGGACGACGATATTCTACCCGTGCGTACAGTTTATGACGGCTTAACGCAGAACATCGGCAACAATTACCTAACATCCAAAATTCCGCTCTGGTTTGCAGGATGTGACGTGATCGCGTCTGCGATCCGAACAGGAAAAGTGCCGCGCATTGTTCGTGCAGTTCGTATCTTGCCGCATGGCAAACAAGCTGGCATGAAACCTGTGCGTTTGCGCGGAAGCATGGTCGAAGTCGATCCGTACAAAGACGATCTTTTCCGCAAAGTAATCGAACAAAGAAAACTTAACAAAACGGACAAGAAGCTCTATTACTGGCTGAAGATCCTCGCTAATTCAATTTACGGATTCTTTGTGGAACTGATTCCCGAATTACAGAACGAAAACCTTCCACTAGAAGTCTTTTCCGGAGATAAGAACTTCGCTGATTCTTCAGACGTAATCGAAAAAGCCGGGAAATGGTTCTTCCCGCCTTTGGCTGCCCTCATCACTTCTGCCGGACGGTTATTACTTGCAATGACGGAAGCTTGCGTTACGGAGAAGAAGGGAACGTATCTGTTCTGCGATACCGATTCTCTGGCAATCGTAAGCTCCCAAAATGGTGGTCCCTTGAACATTCCAGGTAGCGAAGGCCTAAGAATTCTCACATGGGAAGACGCAACGACAATTGCCGACAGATTTTCTTCTTTGAACCCTTATGATCCTAAAGCGGTAAAAGGCTCGATTCTGAACCTCGTGGACGCAAATTTTGTCGATTCGGATTCCACAAAACTCCAACGCCAACTCTACGGGTTCAGCATTGCTGCAAAGCGTTACGCTTTGTACGAGAAAACAGGAAGATCGAATATCTCGATTGTTGATCCAAAAGCGCACGGAATTGGATTCCTGTTTCCACCTCAACACTCCCCGAAGAATTGGGATAAAGATGTCCCGCTTTGGATTTATGAGCTTTGGGATTACATCGTGCGAGGTGAACTAGGCATTCGGAGAAGAGCGCCGTCTGGGCTCGATGTTCCGCAAATGATGCGTCTCACGATAACGACGTACAACGTATTGGAAATGCTTGGAGAATGGGAAATCGCACGTCCTTATAACTTTCTCTTGCTTCCGATGGTTGATCCTGTCTATGGAATTGCGTTTCATAGGCAAACGAACGAGAAAGTCCTTCTAGTGTGTGCATTTTCTTCGAAACAAGAAGAATGGTTCGACCTGGAATGTGTAAACGTCCACAACGGCAAGAAATACGGAATGCTCAATTGCAAGAAGACAAACGGGAATATTCCTTACAATGTCGTTTTTCCTTCCCAATTCGCACATTTGCTCATTCAGTATCAGCGACATCCCGAAGCGAAAAGCCTAGCTCCAGACGGAAATCACTGCATGGCAGAGACCAAAGGATTGCTAAGACGTTCACGGGTAACGGCAGGAGAGATTCGTTACGTGGGGAAGGAAACAGATCGCAAATGGGAAGAAGGCGATGGAATTAGCCTTTTGGAATTTGCAGCAACCGAATATGGGCGAAAGGGAAAAGTTGTCGCCACAGAAGCAGTAAAAGCTGCCATTCAGAAAATTGGAATCAACAAGTGTGCTAGTGAAAGTGGTTTTCACCGTGCAAATGTCGTTCGGAAGTTGGTTCGCGGAATGCCAGTGAAGCGCGTTTCGTACACTGAATTCGTTCGCTGGCTGAAGACCTACGATGCAGCATTTGCAGCTCGAAACAGTCGATGATGAGGTAATAGGGACTGGTTATGCCAGAAGATCCGAAAGCGTCCCGTGCCCGACACCTCCGCTGGCGCGAAGCCAATCCTGAGAAATGGAGGCGAATGCGCGGGGCACAGAAGAAACGGTACTACGCCCGAACACGAGTGAAGAATCGACGTCGCTTCAAGAAATGGACGCCGGACGAGGATCGGCAAATCATCGCCAAGCGCAGGCCTACTGATCGCGAACTCTCAAGCACACTCGGCAGGTCGATGCAAGCGATCTATGCGCGCCGCAATAAGCTGCTAGATTCCCGAGATCGACGCTGTTAATTCGAAAGAATCAGCAGTGAAGGATTCCCCGCCTGGGGGGGAAGATGAGTGTAATGGGGATGTTATGCGACAACAACGTTTTGGCCTCGCCAATTAAACACAGGCTAGTCTTCACTTGCGCCTATATTTCAAGCCAAGCTCGCCATCGTACTGTTGGATAACCCCGTAGCATTCGCAGGCAGAGTTTTCAAGTTTCTTGCGATTCACGATCTTCACTGCGCCACGGGTGTACTGGATGAGCTTCTGCTTCTGCAAAACACCCGCTGCTTCGCTCACGCTAGGTCGATCTGTCCCTAACATCGTTGCGAGAAAATCATGAGTGATGGGCAGCGACCCTGAATCCACTCTATCCTGAGTCATTAGCAACCACCGTGCAAGACGCTGCCCAATTTCGTGCAGCCGATTACATGCTGCTGTTTGTGCAACCTGCAAACCCCGAATGGCGGCATAGCGGCTTAACATCAGTTGCAGGTGTGGAGCGGACTCTAACGTGTTCTGCAAAGCACCGACCTCGACCCGAAACCCATCCCCCGAGACTTGCACCACCGCATGAAGGGGGCTCCTGCTCAGGCCAACCGCCGCCAGTGTTCCTGTAAAGCCCTCATTTCCAATTATGCCAGCTTCGGCCGTTCTTCCATCTTTCATTAGGACTACAAGAGAAATCAAACCTCGATTCGGGAAATACGCAAATTCTAGCTTTCCACCCGCCTCATGAAGGACAAGATGGTTGGGCAAGCTGACGTATTCGAGATGGGGACGCAGTGAGCTGTAGTCGCTATCGGAAATCGATAGGAGTATGAGGCTGCTGACTGGTTTCCCCCGGGTATTCGTCCGCTCGCCAGACTGCATGACCTGGCTGCGTTTGCCTTCCATAAGCCGTCCTTTTGGGGAAACGTGTTGTTCAGCGAATTGCCGAGAAAAGACCCTGGCTCATTCCCCCTTGGTTCACTGCCATCCGAGACTTCTCTCTGCGCTCACCCACTAACGCGCAGCAAAGCTTCCCAATCAGGATCATCAGCTTCTGCGGGTCGATTTCTTTACTAGCCTGTTCTGCGATGGGTCTCCAATCTCCCTCTTCAAGGTGCGGGGCCATAGCGGGACTCCTTTCTCACCGCTCACGAAGTTACCTCGGATTTGAAAGTTGAGTCTGAGCAATAACGCACATTCAAGTAAGAGACACGTTGCGAAGAACGCGATCAGGGCGGTAGAGCAGGCCGTTGGAGCACACCCCAAGGGGAACTCCGGGCGTGCGCCGGAACAAAATCTGGTATGTAGGATGCCCGACAGACCCATCAATATTGGCCCGCGTAGACTGCGCGTTTATCCGTATGACAGCACGCTGGTACTCGTTGGCGCAGCGAAAGAGGCAGCCATGAGCAGGAAGCTGGTATGGATTGAGCTGAAGCGTTTTCGGGGGTTTTGGTTGTTCCGAATGTGGATGGCGGTTCAAACCTTCCGGTGCTCCTGAAGGCAAATCTTTCAATGAACTCATGCGCAACTTCGAGTTGCAGCGCGACAAAGAGTTTGAATCCCATGTTTGCGCGGATCACGCTGCCCACAAGAATCCACGATAGTTCACGTAAAATAGGCCATTACACGTTTTGACCGCCGGGTCGATGAGCGATATCGCGATTTTCAACCGTTAGCCGAGCAGCGGCCCACCTAGGAATGACCGGCGAGTTGCAACTGGACCGGCGTGGGCGGCTGACATTCCGGAGGCTGACGTCGCTGCAGTAGTTGGCCTCTTCGATAGAAGGCTCCAGACGTAGCAGTTTTCATGGACCGCCCGCCCATATTCATCCGTCTTGCTGACTGCTAAATTTACGGAATTTCTGCAGATCGCACAGCGCGGTACCCAAACAAAGTAGGACATAAATGCCTCCTGGGAGAGGAACAGTCAATACATTAGACTTCCTTAGACTTACAAACTGAGCAATTAAGCTCAACCCTCGACTAAATAGCAGGAGTGGAAATCGGTCACGGTGCCGTGGGAGAATGTTCGCCGATGGCTAAAGAGCTTGTCTGGCTAGAAAACAGTAACTTTGCCGCTTGGGGATGTTCGGAGTGCAACTGGCTGCTAGTGAATCCCGGAACCAAGCTGTCCGAGAAGCCATCCGTCCCCGTGAAGGACGCTTTTAATAAGCATGACTGCGCCATGTTTCCTCGCCAAAGAAGTGTGAAGCAGTAGCCACGTTGCCGTTGCCTACGCATATCGGGAGTACACACGGAGCCGCGTTTCCGCATTGCGTTCATTTAGCTGTCCATTGCTTCGGCGTTCTTTTTGAAACTGCTCAGAATTGAACAGTCATTGAGATTCTTAACAATTATCTTATCCAGTAGCTAAGTGAACGCGGTCGTCTGTTTAGTAGCGGAGAGACAGCCTCACTTTACTGTTGTGTCGATGGAGGTCGAACCGGCAAGGGTTCGGCCTTTTTTTGCGCCCTAGATAGCTCTGGATGTCGAAATCAAGCCATAACACTCATTTGAGAATTATCGGCGCATTGCTTCCCTTCGCATCGCCCACGCGCGCGTGGGCG
>Ga0102924_1003082_pt1 | contig 17655 bp, 15 predicted proteins | sample PaiPotPPM11metaG_FD_80116 | JGI IMG/M metagenome (GOLD analysis project Ga0102924, IMG submission 80116) | Iron sulfur acid spring bacterial and archeal communities from Banff, Canada, to study Microbial Dark Matter (Phase II) - Paint Pots PPM... ...
CAAGGACACCAGCGACAACGCCAACAGCGTGGGCGTGCTACTGCAGTTCGGCAAGTTCCGCTACTTCGACGGCGGCGACTTGACGTGGAACACGGAAGCCAAGTTGGTGTGCCCGCGCGACGAGGTGGGCGGCGTGACCGTCTACCAGACCGATCACCACGGGCTGGAGATCAGCAACAATCCGGTCTTGTTGGCGACGCTGCACCCGCAGAGCGTGGTGGAGAACAACGGGGCGCAAAAGGGGGGCCAGCCGGCCACCTACCGTCGTCTGCAGGCCGTGGTGTCGCCGCGCGACATTTACCAACAGCATCGCAACATCGACACCGGCGACGCCGATAATGCGCCACCCGCGAATACCGCCAACCTGGGCAACACCGACACCGGCTTTGGGCTGCATTTGGTGGTGGCGAGCGACGGGATGAGTTACCGCGTGGTGAACGAGCGCACCGGGCAGGCGCGCCTGTACCGCGTTCCCTAAGGCGGCAGTGCCGAGGCCGATCCCGCTTCTCGTCGCGCCACGTCCTGCATTTCCGCCTATTGAATGGCAGAGCGGAGGCCTCCTCCGGGGTCCCCTTGTCGTCAAAAGGGGGATGTTTCTCGCCTCGTCTCCCCTCGAAACGAGTTCGCAGTCGCATGCCGAACCGGCTGGGCCCGTGCCGGGAGCGGGCGCTCCGGCTTGGGAGGAGGTCTGGATACGCTGCCGTTGCGGGCGGGCGCTGGGGCTGCGGTGCGCCGCCGGCCGCTGTCCGTGCGGCAGCCGCCGGGCGGAGCCGCGTCAGGGAATGGTCGAGCTGGGCGCCACCGGCTACTGGGGCGAGTTGCCGCAGCCGCAGATGGAGCGCCTGCTGGCGGCGGCAGCGCAGGATTGGCGCCGCGCCGTCGCGGAGTACGCCCCGCAAGACCTGCAGGATTACGTCCCGCAGCCGCAACGCGCCGCTTTTGAAGATGTCCTGCCGGTGGGCCCCCGCAGTCGCATCTTGGACGTGGGCGCCGGCTTGGGGGCGATCGCCACCACGCTGGCCGAACGCCACTGGGTGGTGGCGCTGGAAGGGGTCGCGGAGCGGGCCCGTTTCATCGCCCTGCGGCAACAGCAGCAGGGCTTGGAACGCCTGCTGGTGGTCAACGGCGACGTGCGGCGGGTGCAGTTCCTGCCCGCGCAGTTCGACGTCATCCTGCTCAACGGCGTGCTGGAATGGGTGGGGGTGTGGGATCGTCAAGGCTCGCCGACCGACGTGCAGCGCGCCCTGCTGCGCTGTCTGCGCGGCTGGCTGGCGCCCGGCGGCCTGATCTACGTCGGCATCGAGAACCGTTTCAGTTGGCACGAGTTCCGTGGCGCCCGCGACCACAGCGGGCTGCCCTACACCAGCCTGTTGCCCCGCCCGCTGGCCCGGCTGGTCTGTCGCCACGCCCAGCACTACCGGGCGGCGGTCAATACCGGGTACCGCACCTATACCTACTCGCACCGCGGCTACCGGCAACTCTTCCAGCAGGCCGGCCTCGCCCTCCGTTCCACCTATATCAGCCTGCACGGCTACAACCAGCCGGTGGAGCTGGTGCCGTTGCTGGCCGAGGCGATCTACTTCCAGGTACGCAGCCGGGCCATGCCGGCCGGGCGGTGGCGTAGCCGCCTGCGGCAGGTCCTGAAGCTGGCGCTGGCGCGGGAGTGGTTCTGGCGCTGGTTTGGCGGCGACTTCGTCTTCCTGCTGGAAGCGGCGGGCGAGGGTCAGTGATGCATGAACTGCTGTTGGCCCGCCTGCGCGCCGACCCCAGCCTGCGGCTTGCCCGGCTGCGTTCCGACCCGGACAGCAGCCTGCTGGCCGCCTTCCGGCCCGGTCACCGGACGCCGTGCTGGTTGGCCCGGGTCTCCTGCCACACCGCCGGACGGCTACGGCTGCGCCGCAACCAGGAGGCCTTGCGTCATCTCGCGCCGCTGGCCCACGCGCTGCGCGTGCCGGCGGTGCTGGATTGGCACGACAACGGCGAGGCGACCTGCCTGATCGAATCCGGCCTGCCGGGATGGCCCGGCAACACCGCGCCGCGCCCGGAACACGTGCAGATCGCATGGGCTTGGCTGCAGAGCTTCCAGAGCGGCACTCCGGTCCCCGTGCCCGGCCCCGGGCGCGACGCCTCTGAAAGCGAGTTGGCGGCGCCGTTGCTGCGCCACTTGGGCGGGCTACCGGTCGAGACCAGCGCCCCGGTCGCCGTGCATGGCGACTTCTGGTGGGGGAACTTGCTCTGGGACGGGCTCCGCCTGGCGGTCGTTGACTGGAACGGCCTGCGCCGCGGCACCCCGCTTGAGGACCTCTTCACCCTCGTCTTCCGGCTGCCGGGAACGCGCGCCGCCGGACCCGAAGGGCGACTGCGCGTGCTGCGCGAGGTGTTCTTCGAACCCGGCCCCATGGCCCAGCTCGTCCGCCGCCTGGCGTTACAAACGGTGGGCGACCGCGCCGCCGCCGGGGCGGCCTTCTACCGCTTTCTGCACCACCGCTTGCGCTGGGAACTGGGCCTGGAATGGCAGCCACGCTCGCCGCGCGAATGCGGTAAAGCCCGCGAAGAATGGACGGTCATGTTGCGCTGGCTCGTGATCCAGCGCTTTCCCAACCCGTTTGTCAGGGACTGAACGGATCAAACACAGAGCTAGAGGGAGCAAGAGAGGCCGGAAGGACATTTTCTGAGTGCTTCACTCATGCTTTCGGTAGTTCGAGATGCATGAGTACGGCGTCTTCGGACGGGTGTTGGTAGTACTGCCGCCGTCGGCCGGACACCTGGAAACCGTGGCGGCGATAGAACGTTTGGGCGGCGACGTTTCCGGCGCGCACTTCGAGTTGAATGCGGGCCAGACCCCGTTCCCGACAGTACCGCATGCCGTCCCGCAGCAAGGCTTCCCCGATACGCTGCCGACGCCATTCCCGGCCTACGGCCAGGGCTTGCATCTCGGCCGCTTCGAGAACGTCCAGCATCACCACGTAGCCAACCAGCCCGACGCCAGGCTGTTCCGCCACGGCGACGTACTGCTGCGCACCTTGTCGGGAGTTTTGCAGCACTTGCAGAAACAGGACCTCGCTCCACGCGGTTTCGCCGAACGCTTCCCGGGCCAGCGGGAGAATCTCCGCCAAGTCATCGAGGCGCGCCGGTCGAAGAAGGACGGGAATGGTCATGCGATTGGACGAACCAACATGACACGGTTCGCAGTTTTGAGTGGTCGGGTTTCGGTGGTCGGAAAGACAGCGCCTTCACGCCCGCCTCACCGCGCTCCCCGTTAAAGTTTGCGAAAGAGTTCCGCGTCGGAGCGCCGAATGTAGTTGGCGTCCAAGCGCAGGGCGTCACAGCGGCGTCCTTCGCCCAACAGGCGGTGGCCGAGCCGGCCCACCCAGGTTGCCAGGAGCGGGTCACCGACGCTGACCGCGGCGGCCGGCCTCAGCCGCTCGGCCAAGTCGCCATGCGGCGTCCACACCGGCCAGCTGAGCGTGTTCAAGCGGGCTTGGGCGCCGGCGACGGGCAGGAGAACCTCGCCGTGATCCGCGTCGTCTGCCGACGCGGCGTCCCGGGCGAAGTGCAGCGCGCCGTGCGGATAAATCCCGAGATAGCACTCCCCGCGCGCGGCGTCGAGGGCCGCGACGATGGGGGCCACGGCGTCGACCGAGCCGGCGCCCTGCGCGGCGACCGCGGCCAGCGTGGAGACGGAGATGGCGGCGAGGTGGCGGGCCTCGACCAAGGCCTTGGCGGTCGTCAACCCGAGCCGTACCCCGGTGAACGATCCCGGCCCATGGGCCACGGCGACGGCTTCCAAGGCGGCGCGCTCGAGGCCGGCGGCGGCCAGCAGGGCGTCCATGGCGGTCCAGAGCTGGGTGGAGTAGAGACGGGCGTCAAGCGGCGTGCTCCCCAAAACCTCGCCATCGCGCAGCAGCGCCGCGCTGCCGTGGTGCGAGGTGGTCTCAAGGGCGAGCAGAAGCACCCCGGAAGTCTAACGTGGATGGGGCGAAACGCGCACGGTTGCAGTCGGTCTTGGGCTCGGGGTTCGCTCCCGGCCCGGTTCCGGTGCCTCGAACCACGGGCCGGGTTCGCTCCCTCGCCGCCTTCGCCTTACAATCGGTTGGCGTGCCTGAACTCACCTCCACGCCGCTCATGCGGCAGTACAGCGCGGTCAAGAAGGCGCATCCCGAGGCGTTGCTCTTTTTTCGCCTGGGCGACTTCTACGAGCTGTTCTTCGAGGACGCGGTGCTGGCCGCCCGCGAGCTGCAAATTACCCTGACCTCGCGCAACAAGGAGAAGGGCGTCGCGGTGCCGATGTGCGGGGTGCCCTTCCACGCCGCCGAGAACTACATCGCCAAGCTCATTCACAAGGGCTACAAGGTGGCCATCTGCGAACAGATGGAGGAGGCCGGGCCGGCGAAGAAGCTGGTGCGTCGCGAGGTGACGCGGGTACTCACCCCCGGTACGGCGGCGTTGCAGGCGGCGCCCGAGGAGAACCGCTACCTGGCGGCCGTGGCGCAGGGCGGCAAGGGCGAGAGCGCCGTGGGCCTGGCCATCCTCGACCTTTCCACCGGGGAGTTTCGCAGTACCGAGCTGAGCGGCCCGGAGGCCGCGGCGCGCCTGCGCGAGGAGCTCGAACAGTGGCGGCCGCGCGAGATTCTCTTCGCCAGCGACGCTCCGCTGTTTGCCGGCGTGGCGGATCGCACCCCCATCGCGGGGGCGGCGCTGACCCCGATCGAGGAGTGGATCTTCGCCCCCGAGTTCTCGCGGCGCGTGCTCGAAGCCCACTTCGGCGTCCTCTCACTGGAGGGCTACGGGCTGCAGGACCGGCCGCTGGCCGCGGCCGCGGCGGGGGCCATCGTTCACTACGTCAAGGAGACGCAGCGCAGCCAGATCGCCCACGTTGACCGGCTGGGCTACTACGAGCGCCAGCAGGGGCTGGTGCTGGATGCCGTGACGGCCCGCAACCTGGAACTGGTCGAGCCCGTCTTTGCGGGCGCGGAAGCCGCCACCCTGCGCGCCGTGCTGGACGCGACGCAGACGCCCATGGGCAAGCGGCTGCTGCGGGCCTGGTTGCTGCGGCCGGCGCTGGAACGCGACGAGATCCTGGCCCGGCACGCGGCGGTGGCAGTGCTGGTGGTCGACTGGCAGCGCCGCGCACGGCTGCGCGAGGAGCTGGCCCGCATCCTCGACCTGGAGCGCCTGCTGAGCCGCAGTTCGCTTGAAACCGCCACCCCGCGCGACCTGCTGGCCCTGAAGGCCTCACTCGACCAGGTGCCGCGGGTGCGCGCCGTGCTGGCCCCGCTCGGTGGGGAGCGCTGGCAGATGCTGGGCCAACAACTGGCGGATCTCGACCCGCTGCGGGCCCGCATTGCAGACACCCTGGTCGCTGAGCCGCCGGCACAGACCGCACAGGGAGGTTACATCCGCCCCGGCCTGCTTCCCGAGCTCGACGAGTTGCGCGGCCTGAGTCACAACGCCAAGAGCGTCATCGCGCAGATCGAGACCCGGGAGCGCGCCCGCACCGGCATCGGATCGTTGAAGGTTCGCTTCAACAACGTCTTCGGCTACTACCTGGAGATCTCGCGGCCCAACCTGCCGCTGGTGCCGGCCGATTACGAACGCAAGCAGACGCTGGTCAACGCCGAGCGCTTCACCACCCCGGAGCTCAAGGAGCTGGAGGTCAAGGTGCTGACCGCGGAGGAGAAGATCCTCCTGCTCGAGGCACGGATGTTCGCCGAACTGCGGGCGGCGGTGACGGCGGAAGCGCGCTCGATCCGGCGCAATGCGGCGACGCTGGCGGAGATTGACCTGCTGGCCAACTTTGCCGAGCAGGCGGCGCTGCACCAGTACTGCCGCCCGGAGATGCTGGAGGAGGGCGAGGCGCTGGAGATCCGCGGCGGACGTCATCCGGTGGTCGAGCGGCTGGGGCTGGAGGGCGTAGCCGACCGTTTCGTCCCCAACGACTGCTACTTGGGGGGCGAGCGGCAGCGGGTGTTGCTGATCACCGGTCCCAACATGGGCGGCAAGAGCACCTATCTCCGCCAGGTGGCGCTGGCGGTGGTGATGGCGCAGATGGGCAGCTTCGTGGCGGCCGAGAGCGCCCGCCTGCCCTTGTTCGACCGCATCTTCACCCGCATCGGCGCCAGCGACAACCTGGCCCGCGGACGCTCCACCTTCATGGTGGAAATGACCGAGACGGCGGTCATCGTCAACAGCGCCACGCCGCGCAGCCTGGTAGTGCTCGACGAAATCGGCCGCGGCACGGCCACCTACGACGGGTTGTCGCTGGCCTGGGCGGTGATCGAGTACCTGCACGGCCAAGTCGGCGCCCGCACCCTGTTCGCCACCCACTACCACGAGCTCACCGAGCTGGCGCAGCATCTCCCCGGGGTGTGCAACGTGCACGTGGCGGTCAAGGAGACGGCGACCGGCATCGTCTTCCTGCGGCGCGTGGAACCGGGCGAGGCCAGCCGCAGTTACGGCATCGAGGTGGCCAAGTTGGCCGGACTGCCGGCCGAGATCATCGACCGCGCGCGCGTCGTGTTGCGCCTGCACGAGGCCACCGAACGCCGCACCGGGAGCGAGCTGGAGGCGGCGGCCGGGGCTGCGACGGCGGTGCAGTTGACCATGTTCACGCCGCTCTCGCAACAGATCGTGGACCGGCTGTCGGCCCTCGACGTGGACCGCCTGTCGCCGCTCGAGGCGCTTAACCTGCTGGCCGAGTTGAAAAGGCAGCTGCACTAAATCATGTCGCCCCCCGCCGCCCGCCGACGCCCGCCCGTGAAGAACCCGATGCTGGTGGCGGGCATCATGAGCGGCACCTCGGGCGACGGCGTGGATGTGGCCTTGGTGGCGATCCGCGGACGGGGCTGGCAGCGGAAGGTCGAGCTGCTGGCCTTTGCCGGGTACCCGTACAGCGGGCGCGAGCGGGCCCGCATCCTGGCGGCCTGCGATGCATCCGCCCTGGCGGTGGCGGAGCTGAGTCGGCTGAGCTTCTGGCTGGGCGAGCGGTTTGCCGAGGCGGTGGAGCGCACCTGCCGCCAGGCGCGGCTTCCGGTGGGACAACTCGACCTGATCGCCTCGCATGGCCAGACGGTCTACCATCAGGGCACGGCGGCGCCCTACCTCGGCCGCCGCATCGCCAGCACGCTGCAGCTGGGCGAGATCGCCTGCATCGCGGAGCGTACCGGCGTGACCACGGTGGGCGACTTCCGGGTGGGTGACGTCGCCGCCGGCGGGCAGGGGGCACCGCTGGTGCCGTTGCTCGACTACCTGCTGTTGCGCGACCGCAAGGAGACGCGCGTCGCCCTGAACATCGGCGGCATCGCCAACGTCACGCTGCTGCCGGCGGGGGGCGAGGCAACCGCGGTGCGCGCCTTCGACACCGGTCCCGGCAACATGGTGCTCGATGCCTTGGTCGGCCGCTACAGCGGCGACGCGCTGCGCTTTGACCGCGATGGGCGCCTCGCCGCCGCCGGGAAGGTGATCGCGCCGGTGCTGCGCGCCTTCCTGCGCGACCCATACTACCGACGGCGCGGGCCGAAGAGCGCCGGGCGGGAACAGTATGGCGCGGGGTTCGCGGCACGCTGGCTGGATGCATGTGGGCCGGCGGCGCGTCCCGAGGACGTCATCGCCACCGCCACCGCGCTCACCGCGCGCAGCATCGCGGGCGCGCTGGCCCGGGAGAAGACGTTGCGGCGGGTCATCGCCTCGGGCGGCGGGGTGCACAACCGGACCTTGATGGCGATGCTGGCGACGGAACTCGCCACCACGCTTCCGGGTTGCACGTTGTCCAGCGCTGCGGCCTGGGGACTGCCCGACGACGCCAAGGAGGCCATCGCCTTCGCCGTGCTGGGCCATGCCACGCTGCTGGGCGAGGCGGGAAACCTGCCGGGCGTCACCGGGGCGCGGCATCCGGTGGTGCTGGGAAAAGTGGTGCAGGGAAGAAATGCCAAGCCTTGAACGCGGGTCGCACGCCGGGTTCAGGGTTGACCAGCGACGCGGAAAACCCGCCACGGCGTCGCCGGCGCAACCGTCAGGGAGGTCAGCGTGCGGCCTGCGGCTTGTGCTGCCAGGGAAAATTGTTGGCTGTCGCGCGCGTTGATCACCACCCAGATGGGGCGCGGGGGCCAGGCGTCCGAGGCGGTCTCCGAAAGTTCCGGTAGAACGCGGTGCAGGTAGAACTCCGCGCCGTAGCGGGTCTCGCGCTGCAAGCGCCACCCCCATAACGGACAGGCCTGCGCGAAGGCGGCCGGAACTTCGCCGTCGCTTTGTCCGGTGCCCGGTTCGGCGCTGCGTGGGAACGTGGGCGTCGCGGGGATGGGCTGCGCCGCCACAACGTCCGCCAAGGGACGGGCGCTGAGCAGCGTGTTGAGAGTGGAAGCGTAGCGCCCGGTGCCCGCCAGGACGGCGAGCGCCATGGCAAGCGCGGCGGCGCCAAATAGCAGCGGACGGCTGCCGCGCCACAACAGCCAGACCAGCACCGCGATCGCCAGCAGGTGCATGGCGGAGAACCCGATGTCCAGGTGGGCCCGACCGGTAACGGACAGTGCCTTCGCCAGGCGCGCGTCCAACCACAACGGAAACCCGAGCAACAGAGCGGCGGCGGACGCCGCACTCACCTGTAGCGGCCAGCGCGGCAGGCGGTCCCAGAGGTCATCGGCGGCGAGCGCGATCAGCGCGATCAGCGCCGGCACCGCCGGCAGGATGTAGCCGGGAAGCTTGGAGCGCGAGAGGCTGAAAAACACCAGCGGGACCAGCCCCCAACACAACAGGTAGGGCTTGGATGAAGGGGCGGCGTCCGGGGCGGAGGGCCAGCCGTGGCGGCGCCAGTCGATCCAAGGCAGGACGAGGAGCGCACTCCACGGGAAAATGGCCGCCAGCAACATCGGGAGGTAGAACCAGAAGGGTTGCGCGTGATGAAAGACGCCGCTGCTGAAGCGTTCCAGGTTGTGCTGCAGAAAAAAGATGCGCAGGAAGCCGGGATGGCGCCGCGCCACGACGACGTACCACGGCGCGGTCACCACCAGGTAGAGCGCCACCGACCAGGGGCGCACCGTGGCCCACGCCCAGGCCGGGTGGCGCTTCCAGAGCGCATAGGCGAGCAGGGTACCGCCGGCCAGGACGAGGGCCACGGGTCCCTTGGCCAGGGTGGCGAGTCCCAGCAACACGGCGGCGGCGGCGAGCCAGCGCCGGGCGGGACGCGACCGGCCGGCGACGTCATGCTGCAGCCACGCAAACAGGGCGAATTGGGCGAGCGCCAAGGGTGCGGTGAGCGGCATGTCCATGGCGGCCGCGCGCGCGTAGCCGACGACGAAGGCGGAGGTCAGAGCCAGCAACCCACCGATGAATGCGGCCCGCTCGCCGCGTTCGCGATACAGAAACAGCGTGATGCCCAGGCAGAGTGCCAAGCCCAACAGGGCGGCGGGCAGGCGGGCGGCGACGTCCGTGACGCCGAAGAGATGAAAGTTCGCGGCGGCCAGCCAGTAGTAGAGCACCGGCTTTTCAAACCAAGGCTGTCCCATCAGGCGCGGCGTGACGTAGTCATGCGACGTGACCATCTCGGCCGCGATTTGCGCGTAGCGCGGTTCGTCGGGGCCGACCAGCCCGATGCCCCCGAGGCGCCAGAACAACATGACACCCGCCAGCAGCGGCAGTGCGAACCGCAGCGCGAACCAGAGATAAGGGCGGGCGCGAGGCATGGCGGCAAGCGTAAACGCGAACGGCGAACGAGGAAAGCGGAAAGAACGGAAAAGGAAGCGAGGAACGTAAACCGGAAACGTTGGCAGGGACAATTGCCGCGAGCGTCGGCCTTGGGCCCCCGCCCTTCGGTCTTGGCTCCTTCGTCTCCTCAGCTTCCGTACAACCCGGCTTCGCCAGGCGGGCGGGTCTTCCAGCGACGGTGGATCCACAGCCACTGATCGGGATAGGCGCGAATCCAGCGTTCCAAGACGGCGGTGTAGGCAGCGGTATTGACCACCGTGTCGGCTTCCTCGTCGCCGGTAGCGACCAGCGGGAGTGCCGGTTCGAAGCGCAGGACGTACTTCCGGCGGCCCGCTTCCCATACGGTGTAACCGGGCACGACCTGTGCACCGGTTCGCAGGGCGATGCGGGCCATGCCGGCCGCGGTACAGGCCGGGACTCCGAAGAACGGCACGAACACGCCCTGCGGCGGCGAGGAGTTCTGATCGAGCAGGATGCCGACCGCTGCATTTGCCGCCATGGCGCGCAGCAGGCCGCGCACGAACTCGTGTTTCCCAATCGGCGCGTTGCCGTGCAGGCCGCGGTAGTCATTGACCAGGTGGTTGAGAAACGGGTTGTCGAGCGGGCGGATGACGAACTTCAGCGGATAACCGTTGACCGAGTGGGCGAAGCTGGAGATCTCCCACGCCCCGATATGCCCGGTCAGGATCAACACGCCCCGGCCGGCGGCTTGGGCGGCTTGGAAGTGCTCGAGTCCGATGGTTTCGAACCGCGAGGCCAATTCGGTGCGGCGATACTGCGGGAACAGACAGAACTCGGCCAGTTGGCGTCCCAAGTGGCGGTAGAGTCCCAGCAAGATTTTCCGTCGCTCTGCGTGCTGGAGGTCCGGGAAGGCGAGTCGGAGGCTGCGGTGTCCGACCCGTCGTAGCCGTGGGTGAACGTAATAAAAGACACGCGTGATGGCGCGTCCCGCCGCCCAAGCCAGTGGTCGCGGCAGGCGTCCCAAGGCGCGCGCCGCCAGCCAGACGGGCGCGAACTCAAGACGGTGACGCAGGCGAGGTGGCGAGGGAGCGTCCAATCCGCGAAAGTAGCACGAATATCTCGGGCTGGGAGGAGCCGGATATGAAGCGGGGCCGTTTGGAACCCAACCCGCAGCCGTCGCGTCGTTAGGAGGAGCCGAAGTGTCCTCCGGGGAATAGACTTCCATCCGGCCGGATTTGGAGATTCAAGCGGGTGAAAGATAGGTCTACAATCAGGTTTTCGGGGAGTTTATGCAGAGAACGACTTCGATGGCGATGATGGTGGTTGTAGCGCTGTGGGCCGGCCTCGCGGCGCAGAAGCGACCCCACCTTAAAAAAGCATCGGTGACTGAGCCGGCCGTGGTGCATGACGGCGACAGCCCGGCATACCATGCCGAGCCGCCGCGCACCAGGCTGGGCGCCATTCTGCCCGCCGGGGAGTTCTCCGATGTACGCATCAAGGCAGCCTATGCCATGGCGGCCAAGGTTCCCAAAGTGCTCTACCAGGAACCCTGCTACTGCTACTGTGACAAGGGTTTTGGTCACCACAGCCTGCACGATTGTTTCGCCGGCACGCATGGTTCGGAGTGCGGCATTTGCCTGGAAGAGGGGGTGTATACCTACCAGCAGACCCAACTGGGCAAGACACCGGGTCAGATTCGTGCCGGCATCGAGCGCGGTGAGTATCGCAGCATCGACCTGAACGCCTTGGGTAAAGACCAGAAGTATTAGGAGTACACTGACCGCGGTATGAGGCGCCCGCAGGGGCGACCTGCGGGCCGATCCCCCACGGCTCTTGGAGAGAGACGGAGGTAGGGAATGCAGACCGCCACATCGCCCGCGCCCCAACCGGGAACGGCTACCGGCCATCGGTGTTGCCAACTCTCGGTCCTGATCCCGGTTTACAACGAGAGCCGTACGCTGCCCGCGCTTCTGGAACGACTGGGTGCGGTGGACTTCCCGATTGCGCTGGAAGTGATCATCGTCAACGACGCCTCCAGCGACGGCACGGCGGAACTGTTGCAGGCTTACGCCGACCGTCCGGGCTTCCGAGTGGTGCACCTGGCAAAAAACCAAGGCAAAGCGGCCGCCATTCGGACGGCGATCGCGCATGCCACGGGCGATGTCTTCGTCATTCAGGACGCCGACTTGGAGTATGACCCGGGGGAACTGCCGGCCCTACTCGGGCCGATCCTCGACGGTCGAGCGGAGGTCGTCTACGGCTCCCGCTTCCTGGGAGCGATGCACGGCATGGCCTGGCATCACCGGCTGGGAAACCGCCTTCTCACCTGGGTCACCAACGTGTTGTACGGACAGCGCCTGACCGACATGGAAACCTGCTACAAAATGGCGTTGGCCGAGGTGTACCGCAACTTCACCATCGAAACCAGCCGGTTTGAGTTGGAGCCGGAGATCACGGCCAAGATTTTGCGACAAGGGCGTCGCATCGTCGAGTTGCCGATTTCCTTCGCCGGGCGTGGCCGCGGAGAGGGCAAGAAGATCTCCTGGGTGGATGGCTTCGGAGCCTTGCGAACCCTGGTGCGCTTCCGTTGGCGTGGACGCCAAGAGTCGGCACCCGGCCAATGGTCAAAAACCCGCCCCGAAGCGTAGCCGCGTGGGGCTGAGCGGAAGGGCTCCCGAGTTGAAAAAACGGCTTTGGGAGCGCCCCGAGTCGGACTATCCTGAGTACTACCGATTTCCGCCCGGCCGGATGCCCCAAGGCGTTGACTGAGCCCAAATCGAGTCTGGTATTGCGAGGTGCGTTTGGCTGAATTTTCCCCGGTGTTATTCACGTCCGAATCGGTGACCGAGGGGCACCCGGACAAGATTGCCGACCAGGTTTCCGACAGCGTTCTGGATGCGGTGCTGGCCCAGGACGCGCGGAGCCGCGTGGCCTGCGAGACGCTGCTCACCACCGGCTTGATCGTGGTTGCCGGTGAGATCACCACCCGGGCCCAGGTGGACTACCAGGAGATCGCCCGCGAAGCGGTGCGCCAGGTCGGATACACCGACGCGAGCTTTGGCTTTGACTGCAATACCTGTGGGGTGCTGATCAGCATTCACCAGCAGTCCCCGGACATTGCCATGGGCGTGGACCGCGACGGCGCCGGTGATCAGGGCATGATGTTCGGCTACGCCTGCAATGAGACGCCGGAAAAGATGCCGATGCCGATCGCGCTGGCGCATGGCCTGTCGCGCCGGCTGTCGGAAGCACGACGGCGCGGGACGCTGGACTTTCTGCGTCCGGACGGTAAGAGCCAGGTGACGGTGGAGTATGTCAATGGTCGTCCGACGCGGATTGACGCCGTGGTGGTTTCGACGCAGCACAGCGAGACGATCGCGACCGAGGACCTGCGCCGGGCCGTGCGGACCGAAGTGATCGATCCGGTGATGCCGGCCGCCATGATCGACCGCAACACCAAGTTCCACATCAACCCCACCGGCCGCTTCGTGGTGGGGGGCCCCATGGGCGACACCGGGGTGACCGGCCGCAAGATCATCGTGGACACCTACGGGGGCATGGGACGGCATGGCGGCGGGGCGTTTTCAGGCAAGGATCCCACCAAGGTGGACCGTTCGGCGGCCTACATGGCGCGTTATATTGCGCGCAACGTGGTGGCGGCCGGTCTGGCGCAGCGCTGCGAGATTCAGTTGGCGTATGCCATCGGGGTGGCCGAGCCGGTTTCGGTGCGGGTCGACACCTTCGGCACCGGCGTGGTGGCGGAAGAAAAAATTGTGGCCGCGGTGCGCAAGGTGTTCCGGCTGACACCGAGCGGCATCATCGAGATGTTGCAGCTACGGCGTCCCATCTACCGCCAGACCGCCGCCTTCGGGCACTTCGGGCGTTCCGAGCCCGACTTCACCTGGGAGAAGGAAGACCAGGTGCAGGCCCTGCAGCAACAGGTGGGCGTCAAGGCCGAGGTGCTGGCGGGCGCGCGCACCTGAATCGCAGCGCAGCATTTTTCAGAAGGCCGTCCCACGGGAGGGGCGGCCACGTTTTTTAACGCGGAACGAGGTGTCATGCGCGAGCTGGCGGGTTGGGCCTTGGATGCGGCGATGGGGTCCGGCGCCGGGTATGCCGATGTGCGGGTGCTGAGCGAACGGCACCGCAGCCTTTCCACCAAGAACGGCAAGGTCGGACACGTCGGCGATGAAGAGTCGGTGGGACTCGGCATCCGGGTGCTGCGCGACGGGGCGTGGGGCTTTGCGGCCACCGACCGGTTGGATCGCGAGTCCATCCAGCGCACCGCGGCGCATGCCCTGTCCATCGCCCGCGCCTCGCGCACGGTCTGCCGCACCCCGGTGGTGCTGGCCCCCGAGGCGGCGCACCAGGCGGTCTGGCACGGCCCCTGCGACGTCGATCCCTTCTCAATTCCGGTGGACGAGAACGTTGGTCTGCTGCTGGAAGTGGATGCCGTGCTGCGCGGGGTGGCGGGTGTGACGCTGGCCGAGGCCGACCTCGACTTCCGGCGGCAACACCAGGTCTTCCTCTCCTCGCAAGGCTCCGACATCGAGCAGACGCGGCACCTGAGCGGCGGCGGTTACGCCGCCCTGTGCTTTGCCGGCGACGAGATTCAGAAGCGTTCCTATCCCAACTCCTTCGGGGGCCAGTTTCAACTGGCGGGTTACGAACTGATTGCGCGCCTGCAGTTGCTGGCCAACGCCCGCCGGGTGGCGGAGGAGGCGGTGGCGCTCAGCCGCGCGCTGCAGTGCCCCCAGCAGGTGGGCACCTTGATCCTCGACAGCTCGCAACTGGGCCTGCAGATCCACGAGTCCATCGGCCATCCCATCGAGCTGGACCGGGTGCTGGGGATGGAGGCGAACTTCGCGGGCACCAGTTTTCTGACCCTTGACCAGTTGCGTCGGCTGCGGTATGGCTCGGAACTGGTGAACGTGGTGGCCGACGGCCGCTTGGAGCATGGCCCCGGGCTGGGCACGCTGGCCTTCGACGACGAGGGGGTGCCGGCGCAGTGCACCGATATCATCCGCGGCGGCGAGTTCGTCGGCTACATCCACAGCCGGGAAACCGCCGCCATGGTGGGCGAGTCGCGGTCCAACGGCTGCATGCGCGCCGAGTCCTGGAACCGCATCCCGCTGATCCGCATGACCAACATCAGCATCCTGCCCGGAAAGCAGGAACTCAGCCCCGAGGAACTGATCGCCTCCACCGACGACGGGGTCTACATGGAGACCAACCGCAGCTGGTCGATCGACGACAAGCGGTTCAATTTCCAGTTCGGCTGCGAGTTGGGTTGGGAGATCAAGCACGGGAAACGGACGCGGATGTTGAAGAACCCGAGCTATTCCGGCATCACCACCGAGTTCTGGAACTTGATGGATGCAATCTGTTCCCGGGCCCATTGGACGCTGTGGGGCACGCCCAACTGTGGCAAGGGCCAACCGCAACAGACCATGGGAACCGGCCACGGCGCCGCCCCGGCGCGTTTTCGCAACGTGCGGATCGGCACCGCCTACCAGAGCTGACATGCCACACCCGGACACCACCACTCCCGGTTTGAGTCTGGATGAAGCCCAGGCCCGTGCCCTTTTCGCCCGCGCGCAGGAGGCCTGCCGCGATGCCGAGATCGAGGTCACGCTGGCGGCCACGGTCTCGGAGTTGACGCGCTTCGCCAACAATACGATCCACCAGAACGTGGCGGAACAGCACGTTTCGCTGTCCGTCAGGACGCAGACCGCCGACGGCCGCATGGCCCGCGCCACCACCAACCGCATCGACCCGGACGGCATTCGCGCGGTGGTGGCGCGGGCCGGCGAGCTCAGCCGACTGCAGCAGCCGGATCCCGAAGCCTTGCCCATGGCCGCACCGCAAACCATTGTGCCGGTGCCGCGCTTTTTCCCGGCCACGGCCGCCTTCTCGCCGGCCGACCGCGCCGCCGTGGTGGGTGAGATCGTTCGCGAAGCCGACCGCCACCACTTCACGACCGCCGGCATCGTCGCCAACCAACAGAACGCGCTGGCGATTTTTAACTCCCGCGGACTGCAGGCGTTTCATCGCGAGACCAGCGCGGAGTACTCCATCACCATGTTGGCCGACGACAGTTCGGGGTGGGCGAAGGGCAACGCCCCCGATGTGAGCAGCCTGGCGCCGGTGGCCGCGGCGCGGCGCGCCGCGGAAAAAGCCCGTTTGAGCGCCGCGCCGGTCGAACTGGCGCCCGGTCGCTACACCGTGATTCTGGAGCCGGCCGCCGTGCTGGACCTGATGGGCTTCCTGTTCTACGACTTCGGGGGCCTCTCGGTGCTCGACCAGCGCAGCTTCCTGACCGGGCGCACGCGGACCAAGCTCTTCGGTGACAACATCACCATCCACGACGACGTGGCGCACCCCTTGCAATCCGGCGCCCCCTTTGACGGCGAGGGCGTACCGCGGCGCGTGGCGACCCTGGTGGAGGCCGGAACCGTGCGCGACCTGGTCTATGCCCGCCAGACCGCCGCGCGCATGCAGCGCGAACATCCGGACCTGCAGGCCACACCCACCGGCCATGGTTTCCCACTTCCCAACGAGTATGGCGAGGCGCCGGGCAACATCGTCGTGCAGGGCGGCACCAGTTCCCTCGACGCCATGATTGCCGGCACCGAGCGCGGCATCCTCGTCACCCGGCTCTGGTATATCCGCGAGGTCGATCCGTTTAAGAAAATCCTGACCGGCATGACGCGTGACGGTACGTTTTTGGTTGAAGACGGCAAGCTGCGCTGCGGCGTCCGGAACTTCCGGTTCAACCAAAGCATGGTTGAGATGCTCAACCAGGTTGACGCGTTGGGGGTGTCCGAGCGCACCAGCGGCGAGGAATCGTTTGACATGGTCGTGCCGCCCATGCGGGTGCGCGATTTTAATTTCACCGAGGTGACGCGCTTTTAGCGCCGTTGCGCCCGTGGTGCGCTGCGGCTACACTATTGGCAACGAGGGCGGGTGGGCGCAGTTGCAGTTATGGCATTACCGCACATTTTGCTGATTGAAGATGACCCCATGGTGCGCGACGCGATTCGCGAACACTTGGTGTTTCGCGGCTATACCTGCACGGAAGCCGGCAACGGAGCGGAAGCGTTGCAGTTGCTGCAGACGTTGAGCCCCGATCTCATCCTGAGCGACATCTCGATGCCGGTGATGGGCGGCATCGAGTTTCTGATGAAGAGCCGGGCGTTGGGCTCGCGGGTGCCGATCATTTTCCTGACCGGGGTGAACGATTCGACGGTGAGGACCCTGGGCAAGGATGTGGGGGCCTTCGAATGTGTCTCCAAGCCGCCGGACTACGACCACTTGGACCGCCTGATCAGGACCAGCATTGCCGTGAACGGCTGAGGGGGCAGGGCAGCCCGGGACGGTGCGACGTGCTTCATAGAGGGATGCCGCGCCCTGACCCCGAGCCGCCGGTCGTTCTGCCGCCGCCGGATCCCGATCCGACCGAGAAGCCTTTTATCGACCCGCCACCCTGGACGCCGCCCGGCAAACCGGAACGCGAGCCAAACCGCGACCCCGACATGCCGGATATTCCACCGCTGCCGCAGCCGGCCACCTAGAGCAAGCTGGCATCGAAGTCAGCCTGGCGGGCGCTGTTCGAGGCGGGGGCGACCGCATCCGCAGGTGCGGCCACCGGCGCGGGGGCCACGGCCGCCCCGCCCAGCAATTGCTGCAGCTCCGCCGGGGAATCGAAGTAGTTGCGCAGCAGGCGCTCCACGGCTTGGGCGCGCAGGTTCTGGCGCGTGACCTCGGGGGAATAGAGGAAGGCGCGGCCCTGCTTGCGGCGCGCCACGACGTGCTTGCGAACCAGGCGTTCCATCACGGTGAGCACCGTGGTGTAGGCCAGGGGGCGGCCCTGGACGGCCACCGCCTCGCGGATGGCCGCCACCGCGGCGGGTCCGGAACGCCACAGCACGTTCATGCAATCCAGTTCGAGCTGCGGCAACTCGCCACCGTGCCGCGGCGTCATCGGGGCTCCTC
>Ga0102924_1003083_pt1 | contig 17649 bp, 15 predicted proteins | sample PaiPotPPM11metaG_FD_80116 | JGI IMG/M metagenome (GOLD analysis project Ga0102924, IMG submission 80116) | Iron sulfur acid spring bacterial and archeal communities from Banff, Canada, to study Microbial Dark Matter (Phase II) - Paint Pots PPM... ...
GATCCGGGCCGGGCCCGGACTCGCCCGGCCCGGATCCCGGCCTCCCGGCCGACGCGAGCCCGCCGCACGACTCGAGCCCGCCGCGTGACTCGGAGCCACCGCGCGACCCTCCGGCGCCGGCGTGACGACGGCCGGGGTGACCGGGCCCGGGTGACGGCTGCGAGGTGAGCTAGCCGACCGCGCTGGTGAGGGCGCGGCCGCGGGGGCGGGCCAGGCGGCTGGCGCCGATGTCGGCCCGCTGCCCCTCGGCGTAGCCGTCCCGGTAGCCGGTCCCGCTGTAGGTGACCCGGGCCGTGCGGGTCAGCGGGTAGGCCCGCTCGGCCTCGCGCCGGATCAGCTCCGACCGGTCGTGCAGCACGATCGCGGTGCGGGAACCGTCCGGGCCCGGGCTGGTCGCCTCGCGCGCCGCCTGGTGCTCGGCCGCGCGGACCCGGGAGACGACGGCGGTCGCGAACCCGAGCATCCAGCTCCGGCGCCAGGCTCGCGAGCTCCCGGACCACGCGGGTACCTGCGCTCCGGCCAGCCCGTGCCACATCTGGATCAGCACCGAGGTGTACAGCACATCGGTGCGCTCGATGTCGGACGCGTAGCCGAAGATGTGGATCCGGGTACCGGGCCGGGCGGTCGTGAGCAGGATGCACTGGCAGCGCAGGGCCGAGCCGAGCCCGCACAGCAGGTGCGCCTTCACCCGCGCCCACGGGTTGTCGATGTCCAGCATCCGGCTCGACGGCTGGTCGGTCTCGGGCCGGTCGGCCGCCAGCAGCGCGCGGTCGATCCCGTACTTGGCCATGAGCTCAGCGGCCTTGGCGGTCAGCGCCTGCGCCTCGGGCGGGGTCACGCTCTCGTCCTCGGCCTTGGCCAGCAGCTTCCGGACGCGGTCCAGCAGCCTGTTCGATGCCTCGGTGTTCAACTGCGGCCTCCTGAACGGTGGCGGATTCGAATACGTGATCGAACGCTAGCGGGCGGCTCTGACAGTTTCCGAGGCCCTAGACTCGCGGTGTGAACGTGCAGATTGCGCCGAGCCTGCTGTCCGCGGACTTCGCCAGGCTAGCCGAGGAGTCCGCGACCGTCGCGGACGTCGCCGACTGGCTGCATGTCGACGTCATGGACGCGCATTTCGTGCCGAACCTCACGATCGGCCTGCCCGTGGTCGAGTCGCTGCTCAAGCACGCGGCGCTGCCGCTCGACTGCCACCTCATGATCGAGGACCCGGACCGCTGGGCGCCGGGCTACGCCGAGGCCGGGGCGCGGAACGTCACCATCCACGCCGAGGCCGCCTCGGCGCCGGTCCGCACGCTGCGGGCCATCCGGGCGGCCGGCGCGCGCGCCGGGCTCGCCCTCAACCCGGGCACCGCCGTCGAGCCCTACGCGGACCTCGTGCCGGAGTTCGACATGCTGCTGCTGATGACGGTCGAGCCGGGGTTCGGCGGCCAGCACTTCCTCGACCTGGTGCTGCCGAAGCTCCGCCGCGCCCGCGAGCTGATCGGCGGCCGGGAAAGCTCGGTGTGGCTGCAGGTCGACGGGGGAGTGGACCACGAGACCATCGGCCGCTGCGCCGAGGCGGGCGCGGACATGTTCGTGGCCGGGTCAGCCGTATACGACGCCGCCGACCCGGCCGCGGCCGTGCGGGACCTTAGGCAGACGGCGCAGCGCGCGGCGGGCGAGCCCGCCGTTCCCTGACGCCAGGCGGCCGGGGAACCTTCCGGGCGAGAACCGTGAGCACGCCTGTCGATCTGGCCCGGGCCGTTCGTCGTACAGGTACCGGACCGATTCGAGACCGCGAAGGAGACCGACGATGAGCGAGTACCTGATCCTTATCTACGAGCAGGAGAGCGGCTACGCAGGCGGCGGCCAGGAGGCCTGGGAGGCAGCGGGGAAGGCGCACGCCGTGTTCCAGGGCCAGGTCGGCGAGAAGGGCGGCACGCTGCTCGGCGGCAACGCGCTGCAGCCCACGGCCACCGCCACCTCGATCCGCGACGACGTCGTGACCGACGGGCCGTTCACCGAGACCAAGGAGGCGCTCGGCGGCTACTACCTGGTCGAGGCGCGCGACCTCGACCACGCCCTGGAGATCGCCAAGCTCTGCCCGGCCCCCTACGGCGGCGTCGAGGTGCGGCCCATCATGGACGTCTCCGGCGCGATGGGCTAACGGGCACCGTCGTGACCAGCCGCTCCGCTCCCGACCCGGGCGTCGGCGCGGCCGTCGCGGACGCGCACCGTCGCGAGTGGGCCTTCGTGCTCGCCGCGACGGCGCGCGTCGCCCGCGACATCGACCTGGCCGAGGAGTGCGTGCAGGACGCGTACCTGGCGGCGCTGGACGCCTGGTCCCGCCAGGGCGTGCCGCGCAACCCCGGCGCCTGGCTGACCACGACGGCGCGGCGCCGCGCGCTGGACCGGCTGCGGCGGGACCGGACGCTGCGGGCCAAGCTGCCCTTGCTGATCGAACCCGACGCGCAGGCCGGGCCCGCGGACCCGCCGGACGCGGCCGCGCCCGCGGACCCGGGAGACGACGTGATCCCCGACGACCGGCTCCGGCTGGTGTTCACCTGCTGCCACCCCGCCCTGGCCCGCGAGGCCCAGGTGGCCCTGACCCTGCGCCTGCTGTGCGGCCTGACCACGGCCGAGATCGCGCAGGCATTCCTGGTGTCCGAGCCGACCATGGCGGCCCGGGTCACCCGGGCCAAGAAGAAGATCTCCGCCGCGCGGATCCCCTACCGGGTGCCCGGCGCGGCCGAACTGCCGGACCGGCTCGATGCCGTGCTCACGGTCGTGCACCTGCTCTACACGACCGGCCACACCGCCCCGGCGGGCGCGGACCTGGTCCGCGCCGACCTCGTGGACCGGGCGCTCGGCCTGGCCCGCCTGCTGCGCGAGCTGATGCCCGACGAACGCGAGGCCGCCGGCCTGCTCGCGCTGCTGCTGCTGACCGACGCGCGCCGGGCCGCGCGCGCCGCGCCCGACGGGCGCCTGCTGCTGCTCGAGGAGCAGGACCGCTCGCTCTGGGACCCGGCCGCCATCGCCGAGGGAACCGGCCTGGTCGCGGACGTGCTGCGCGGCCCCGGGCCGGCGGGCCGGTTCGCGCTGCAGGCCGCGATCGCGGCCGTGCACGCGCAGGCCCCGAGCTACCCGCAGACCGACTGGCCGCGCCTGCTGCGGCTCTACGACGCGCTGCTGGGCGCCTGGCCCACGCCGGTGGTCGCGCTGAACCGCGCCGTGGTGCTGGCCATGACCGACGGGCCGGCGGCCGCGCTGGCCGAGATCGAGCGCCTCGAGCGGGACGGCCGCCTGGCGGGCTACCGGTACCTGCCCGCGGCCCGGGCCGACCTGCTGCGCCGCCTGGGGCGCCGGGACGACGCCGCGCGCGCCTACCGCAGCGCGCTGGAGCTGACCGACAACGACGCCGAGCGGGCGTTCCTGACCCGGCGGATCGCCGAGGTCTCCTCTCAGACCTGAGAAACCGGTCAGCAGAGCGTAAGAAATACCTATAAATATGAACGTTTGCCGCTGAGGCTGTCTTTCCGGTCATAGTCTCATGGACCGGATCCGGGTGGCCAGGCGGCGAACCGGGCCGGCCGAGCGCCGGCCCGCTGCGGCCATCCCTTACGAGGGAGGACGCATTCATGTCGGATGCAGCGCACCGCCCCACCGCACGGCCCCCGCGTGGCCGTCGCCGCGGACTGGCCCTGGCCGCGGCGGCCCTGGCCCTCGGCTGCGCCGTGTTCAGCACGGTCGCGCGCCCGGCCCTGGCCACCCGGTCCGCGCCCGTCCCGGTCGCCGCGGTCGCCGACTCGGCCACCACGGTGTCAGCCAGCACTGGCGGCGCCTGCCCCTCCGTCGGCAGCAGCGGCTTCACGACCGAGCCCCTGGCCCAGGCCCGGCAGCAGGCCCGGGCGATGGCCGCGAACATGACCCTGGGCCAGGAGCTCACGCTGATGCACGGGGTCAAGCCGGGGCCCACCCCCGGCGGGACGGCGGGCGCCACGCTGGCCATCCCCAGCCTCGGCATTCCCGCGGTGGGCGAGCAGGACGGCCCGGCGGGCGTGGGGGACAAGGTGACCGGGGTGACCCAGCTGCCGGCCCCCGTCGACCTGGCCGCGGCCTGGGATCCGGCCCTCGCGACCTGCTACGGCAAGGTGATCGGCGCCGAGGAGCGCGGCAAGGGCGTCGAGATGGTGCTCGGCCCCACGATCAACATCGTCCGGGTCCCGCAGTGGGGCCGGGCCTTCGAGGCGCTCGGCGAGGACCCGTACCTCGACGGCCAGGTCGCCGCGGCCGAGGTGAACGGCATCCAGAGCCAGGGCGTGATGGACCAGTTGAAGCATTTCGCGGTCTACAACCAGGAGACCTACCGCAACACCCCGGCCGACGACGCGATCGTTTCCGAGCGGGCCATCCAGGAGATCTACGTTCCGGCCTGGACCCAGGTCATCGACCAGGCCGACCCGGCCGCGGTGATGTGCGCGTACTCGACCGTCAACGGCCAGTACGCCTGCCAGAACCAGTACCTGCTGCACCATGTGCTCGACACCGAGCTCGGCTTCCAGGGTTTCGTCGGCTCCGACTACGGCGCCACGCACTCCACGGTGCCGTCGGTCGAGGCCGGCCTGGACCAGGAGCAGTCCCAGTCCACTTACTTCGGCGCCGCGCTCGAGCAGGCCGTCCAGGACGGGCAGGTCAGCGCGTCCACGATCAAGGCCGACGTGATCAGGATCCTGACCCAGATGTACCGCTTCCGGCTGTTCACCGACTACCCCACGGGGAAGATCACCGACACCGTGACCAACCCCGCCGACCAGCAGGAGGGACTGGACGTCGCCGAGGCCGGCACCACGCTGCTGAAGAACGCGGCCGTGGGCGGGTCTCCCGTCCTGCCGTACTCGACCGCCGCGCCGTCCATCGCGGTCATCGGCGCCGACGCGTCGACCGCGCCGATGACCGACGGCGGCGGCAGCGCGAGCGTGGTGCCCTCCGCGCTCGTCACCCCGCTGCAAGGGATCAGCGCCGCGGTCGGCAGCGGCACCAGCGTGAGCTACTCCGACGGCAGCAGCATCCCGGCGGCCGCGGCGGCCGCGGCCAAGGCGCAGCAGGCCGTGGTGTTCGTGAACGACGTGGAGAACGAGGGCACCGACCGCTCCAGCCTGGAGCTGCCCGGCCAGCAGGACCAGCTCATCGAGGCGGTGGCCGCGGCCAACCCGCGCACGGTCGTGGTGCTGAACACCGGCGCACCGGTGCTGATGCCCTGGCTCAGCCAGGTGGCCGGCGTCGTCGAGGCCTGGTACCCCGGCCAGGACGACGGGACCGCGATCGCGCAGGTGCTGTTCGGCCAGGCCGACCCGTCCGGGCACCTGCCGGTCACGTTCCCGGCCAGCGCGTCGCAGACCCCGGTGTCCAGCCCCCGGCAGTTCCCCGGCGTGGACGGCAAGGTGCACTACTCCGAGGGCATCGACGTCGGCTACCGCTGGTACGACCAGAAGGCCGTCACCCCGCTGTTCCCGTTCGGCTACGGGCTCTCGTACACCACGTTCCGCTACTCCGGCCTGCACATCACGCCGGGGACCGGCGGGTCGGCGCTGGACACGGTGACCGCGACGGTGACGAACACCGGCCGGGTGGCCGGCGCGGACGTGGCGCAGGTCTATGTCGGCCTGCCCGCCTCGGCGGGCGAGCCGCCGCGCCAGCTCGAGGGCTTCCAGCGGGTCTCGCTGGCCCCGGGCCAGTCGGCGCAGGTGAGCTTCCCGCTCGACGCCCGGTCGCTGTCGTACTGGAGCGATCAGGCCAACGCGTTCGTCGTACCCAGCGGGACGTTCAGCGTGTACGCGGGGGACTCCTCGGCGCTGGCCAACCTGCCGCTGCACGGCTCGCTGACCGTGACCGGCGCGGCCGCCGCCGCGGGCTGACGACGGCCCGGTGGTGGTCAGGGCGGTCTGGCCCGCACAATATGGATGATGAGCACCGTCCTGGCCGAGTCCGCCCCGCCGCCCGCCGAGCCGCTGCTGCGGGTGTCCGGGCTGGCCGTGCGCTACGGCCCGCTGCGCGCGCTCGACGGCGTCGACCTCGCGGTCCGGCCCGGTGAGCTGGTGGCCCTGGCCGGGGAGAACGGGGCGGGCAAGACCACCCTGGTGCGCTGCATCGCGGGCGACATCCGCCCGGCGGGCGGGGAGATCGTGCTCGACGGCCGCCCGGTGTCGGGCGACCCGCTGGCCGTCGGCCGCCAGGGGGTCGCCGTGGTCTGGCAAGACCTGGCGCTCTGCGACAACCTGGACGTCGCGTCGAACCTGCTGCTCGGCCAGGAGCGCCGCCGCTCCCTGATGTCCGACGTCCGCTTCCACGCGGCCGCGGCCGCATTGCTCCGCGACCACGACATTCCGCTGCACGACACGACCCGGAGCGTGGGCACGCTGTCCGGCGGCCAGCGCCAGCTCGTGGCCGTCGCGCGGGCGATGTCTCGCGGGCCCCGGCTGCTGCTCCTCGACGAGCCCACCGCCGCGCTGGGCGTCAGCGAGTCGTTGCAGGTCGAGAACCTGATCGCGCGGCTGCGCGAGCACGGCACCACGATCTTGCTGGCCTGCCACGACCTCGACCAGATGTTCCGGCTGGCCGACCGGATCGTCGTGCTGCGGCACGGCCGGGTCGCGGCGGACGTGCTCCCGGACGAGGTGCACCCGGACGACGTCGCGGCGCTGATCGCCGGGCAGCAGATCGACTCGTCGGCCCGGCGTCAGCTCACCCGGCTGCACGGCCTGGCCGACCGCCTCGTCTCGGCCGAGCCGTCGTCCAGCCTCTCGCTGATCCTGTCCGCGCTCGGCGCCGCGCTGGGCAGCGAGCAGCTCTGCATCCACCTGCTGGACGGCGACGCGCTGGTCTGCGCCGCGTCGCTGGGCGTGCCGGAAGCGCTGCTCGCCGCGTTGTCCCGGCTGCCCTGCGGGCCGGGCGGCGGCCCGCCCGGCCTGGCCGCCGCCACGCAGAAGCCGGTCGTGGACGCCGTGCGGGCCGGCGCGGCCTGGGCGCCGTTCAGCGACCTGGCCCGGGCGGCCAAGGTGGCCAGCTCGTGGTCGGTGCCGGTGATCAGCCCGGGCGGCCTGGTCGGGGTCATCACGGTCTTCCGCGGGGTGACCGGCCAGCCGCACCGCGACGAACTCGACCTGGTCACGCTCTACGCGGGCTACGCGGCGAGCTCGATCGAGCGTGACCGGCTGCTGGACCAGGTCACCGCGCGCAACCGGGTGCTGGAGACGATCCGGGAGATGCTGGAGACCCTGGCCGGGCCCATCCCGGTGACCAAGGGGCTCACGGTCGCGCTCCAGGCCCTCCGGCGTGGCCTGCAGGCCGATCAGGCGGCGCTGGTGACCCGGGTGCCGCACGCGGCGCCGTCCTGCCGGGCGTTCGTCACCGCGGGCGGCAGGCGCGGCGGCCCGCCCGCCGCGCTGCTGGAGGCGGCCGGGCGGCTCCTGGTCATCCCGCGCCGCGACGACGTGGCGAGCCGGCTGGAGGTGGCCGGCCAGCAGTTCCTGGCCGTGACGTTCTCGGCGCCCGCGGGGCCCACCGCGCTGCTGGCCGGGTGGCGCGGCGGCCCGCCGGCCGCCGACGCCACCGCGCTGCTGGAAGACGCCGCCCACTCGCTGCGGCTGGCGCTGGAGCGCGAGGAGGCCGGGCTGGCCCACCAGGAGGCCGCGGCGCTGCGCCGCTCGCAGGAACTGCAGCGCGGGTTCTTGTCCCGGCTGAGCCACGAGCTGCGCACGCCGCTCACCGCGATCCGCGGTTACGCCTCCAGCCTCATGCAACCCGACGTGACCTGGGACGGGGATTCGCAGCAGCGGTTCCTGCAGCGGATCGGGGCGGAATCGGCACGGCTCGGCCGCCTGGTGGGCGACCTGCTTGACTTCTCCGCCATCGAGTCCGGGATCCTGCGGCTGCAGCGCGACTGGTGCGACATCTCCCTGGTGGTGGACGCGGCCGTGGCCTGCCTCCCGCCGGCCGGCGCCGCGATGATCGAGGTGAGCTGCGACCCGTCACTGCCGGTAATCTGGGCCGACCATGACCGCCTGGAACAGGTCTTCGTCAATCTGCTGGACAACGCCATCGGCCACAACCCGCCGGGTACCCGGGTCAGCATCAGCGCCGAGGCGGCCGGGCGGGACGGGATAGCGGTCAGCGTGCTCGACGACGGTCCGGGGATGCCCAGCGAGATCGCCTGCGCGCCGTTCGAGCCGATGCGCCGCCGCCGGACACCGACGGCGGGCGCGGGACTCGGGCTGTCGATCGCCAAGGGAGTCATCGAGGCTCACGGGGGGAGCATCGTGCTGGAACAACCGGGTAAGGGAACGCGGTTCCGGATCCACCTGCCGGTCGAGATGCCGCTCGGCCCGGCCGGCCGTCTCGCCGAGCCCGCGGGCAGCGCCGCCGACCTGCTCGCCAGCGCGGCCGGAGACGCTCCGGAGGCGGGCATCGCCCCGGCGCCGACAGGAACCCGCGGTGTTTGAGCACGCCTCGAACACGCGCGCGCTCGTGGTGGAGGACGATCCCAACATCGTCGACCTGATCCGGTCCAACCTGGCCGTCCGCGGGTTCGACACCGTGGTCTCGGCCGACGGGGTCCGCACGCTGCAGCTGCTCGAGACCGAGCAGCCCGACATCGTGCTGCTCGACCTGATGCTGCCCGAGGTCGACGGGTTCGAGCTGTGCCGCCAGATCCGCGAGCGTTCCCCGGTGGCGATCATCGTGGTCTCGGCGCGGGGCGGCGAGCGGGACAAGGTGACGGCGCTCAACGTCGGCGCGGACGACTACATGACCAAGCCGTTCAGCATCGAGGAACTCCTGGCGAGGATCACGGCCACACTGCGCCGCACCCGCCCGGCCGCCGCGGCCGAGACCGAGCCGGCCGCCATCAACATCGGCGGGCTGGTGATCGACCTGGCCAGCCAGCAGGTGACGAGCGGCGGGCAGCCGGTGCACCTCACCCCGACGGAATTCGCGCTCCTGCGCGAGCTGGCCACCAACCGCGGCAAGCTGCTGACCCACGCGCACCTGCTCCGCCGGGTGTGGGGGCACGGCTACGAGACCGAGACCGAGTACGTGCGGGTCTACGTGCGGCGGCTGCGGGCCAAGCTGGAGCCGGCCGGGACCACGCCGCTGATCTTGACCCAGCCGCGCGCGGGCTACCGGATTGCAGCCGAGTAACGGTCGCGCGGCAAATCGGTCTCATCCGGGTCTACCCCAAGGTCCCGGGTATCGTCTCTGCCGTCCGTTAACAGTATTTTAATGTCGTGAGCGTGATGTTTATGGCCACGTTAATTCCGCGAAGTCTACGGTTTACCTGACAGCAGTCGCACTCGCGACTCTCAAAAGCGGCCCCAGCCCGCGGCCGCATTTTCTGCACCAGGCCGTGCGCACAAACGAGGTGGTTTCGTTGGACTTTAGCGGCAAGAGAAGATTCTCCCTGATCGCGGTGGCCGCGTCCGCGGCGCTGGTCGTGGCCGCCTGTGGCAGCAGCCCGTCAAACAGCAACTCGACCCCGTCCGGCAGCGGCAGCGTGCCCAAGCTCAGCACGTCATCGTTCAACCTGAGCTTCTCCGCGATGAAGACCATCAAGTCGCTCGCCAAGCGGGGCCGGGGCAATGTGGCCGCCATCTTGCCCGACACGGTTTCGTCGACCCGGTACGTGGAGTTCGACGCCCCGTACCTGAAGAAGTCGATGGAACTCGCCGGGCTCAGCTCGTCGCAGATCATCATCCAGAACGCCCTGGGCAGCGACGCGACCGAGTATTCGGACGCGCAGGCGGACATCACCAAGGGCGCCAGCGTGCTGATCATGGACGGGCTCGACTCGGGCGTCGGGGCGAAGATCGAGAGCTACGCCAAGTCGCACGGCGTGCCGGTGATCGATTACGACCGGCTCACGCTCGGCGGCACCCGCAAGTACTACGTCAGCTTCAACAACGTGTACGTCGGCACGCTGCTCGGCAAGGGCCTGGTCAGCTGCATCGCGAACTGGCACGTGAGCAAGCCTCAGGTCATGGTCATGCACGGCGCCCTGACCGACAACAACGCCACGCTGTTCGCCGACGGCTACGACGCGGTGCTCGCGCCCTACTTCGCGAACAAGACCTACACCGACGTGGCCAACCCGGCCGGGACGTGGGACCCGCCGACCGCGCTGACCGAGTTCCAGGCCGCATACACGGCCCACCCGAACATCAACGCCGTGCTCATGCCCAACGACGAGAACGGCGCGCCGATCATTCACTACCTGCAGACGCGGGGCATCAAGGCGCAGACGTTCCCGGTCACCGGCCAGGACGCCACGCTCACCGGCCTGCAGAACGTGATCTCCGGCTACCAGTGCGGCACGGTCTACAAGCCGATCTACCTCGAGGCGCAGGCCGCTGTGGCGCTGGCCATGTACCTGCGGGCCGGCATCACGCCGCCGTCGTCGCTGGTCAACGGCACGGTCAAGGACGTCAACACCGGGACCGCGGTTCCGTCGATCCTGCTCACGCCCGAGTGGGTCACGCCCTCGACCGTCAACTCGACCGTCATCAAGGACAACTTCGTGCCCGCGTCGCAGCTCTGCGCCGGGTCGTTCGCCGCGGACTGCACGAAGTACGGTATTTCCGGGTGAAGCTGAGCACACGACCAGGCGGGAGCGCCTAGGTGGCGACGAATCGCTCCGGTGACGGCGCCCGGCCCGCTGACGCGGGCCGGGTGCCTGCCGGCTCGCCCGTGTCTGGAGCCGCCCCGCCCGAAGCCGGCCCGGACGGGTCCGACCAGGGTCCGCTGCTGCGGCTGCAGGGCATCGGCAAGAACTTCGGCCCGGTGCAGGCGCTGACCGGCATCGACCTGGACATCCCGGCCGGGCAGGTGACCGCCCTGGTCGGGGACAACGGGGCGGGCAAGTCCACCCTGATCAAGACCATCGCGGGCATCTGGCCGCCGAGCAGCGGCGAGCTGATCTGGAAGGGCCGGCCGGTCCACATTCACTCGCCGCGCGACGCCACCAACCTGGGCATCGCGGCCGTGTACCAGGACCTCGCGCTGGCCGACAACCTCGACATCGTGCAGAACATGCTGCTCGGCCACGAGCCGACGCGGTTCGGCCTGCTCGACGAGGTCAAGATGGAGCTGACCGCCAAGCAGACGCTCCAGGACCTCAGGGTCACCACCGTGCGGTCGATCCGGCAGCCGGTCGGCTCGCTGTCTGGCGGGCAGCGGCAGGCGGTCGCCGTGGCCAAGGCGGTCATGCAGGACGTGAGGCTCGTCATCATGGACGAGCCGACGGCGGCCCTCGGCGTGACCCAGACCGAGCAGGTGCTCGCCCTCATTACCCGGCTGGCCAGCACCGGCCACGCGGTCCTGCTGATCTCGCATAACCTCCCCGACGTGTTCCAGGTGGCGGACCGGATCGCGGTGCTCTACCTCGGCCGGCTGGTAGCGGTCGGGCCGGCCGCGGATTTCGACACGCAGTCGGCCGTGGAGTTCATGACCACCGGCGGCTCGACGCGTCGCCGCGACGGCGGCCGGAGCGAGCCCGGGAACACTACCGCGATCGCGGCCCGCCCGGGGCCTTCCCCAAGTAGCGGCCCGGAGGGCTGAACATGGCTAGGACGGAGCGCGGCGACGCGCCGGAAGACCAGGTCGTGCCCGTTGCGCCGGTCGGCGAGGCCCCGGAGGCCGAGCAGGCCGGCGAGATCGCGCTGGCCAGCGCCCCCGACGTGCTGGCCGGGTCGCTGGGCGAGTACGCCCGGGTCTGGCTCCGGCGGGTCCGCAACGGCGAGAGCGGCGCGCTGCCGGTCATTATCGGCCTGATCATCATCGGGGCCTACTTCCAGGTCCGCAGCCACGCGTTCCTGTCGGCGGGCAACATCGCGAACCTGATGGGGCAGGCGGGCTGGATCATCACGATCGCCATGGCCCAGGTGTTCGTGCTGCTGCTCGGCGAGATCGACCTGTCGGTCGGCTACAACATGGCGGTGGGCGCGACCATCACGATGTGGATGGTGTCGGTCTCGCATCCGTTCCCGACCTGGGCCGCGATCGTGGTCGGCCTGGCCGTCAGCACGGCCATCGCCGCGATCGAGGGCATGATCGTCGCGTTCTTGAAGGTCCCGTCGTTCGTGGTCACGCTGGCCGGGCTGCTGACCCTGAGCGGGGTACTGCTCTGGCTTTACGAGCAGACCGGCAGCGTCGGCCTCGGCGGGGTCATCTCGGACCACAACGGGTTCATCAACGGCCTGGTCGCCAACAACGTCAGCCCGACGGCGAGCTGGATCATCCTGATCGCCGTGGTCGTGCTGGCCGGGGGTTTCATGATCACGCGGGACCGGCGCCGGCGGGTGAACGGACTGGTCGCGCCGCCGCTGAGCGTCACCCTGCTGAAGATCGCGGTGATGGCCGCGATCGGCGTGGTGCTGGTGATCGTGCTCAACGTCAACCGCGGCACCCTGTTCGCCCAGTTGCGCGGCGTCCCGTGGGTGGTGCCGGTCGTGCTCGGGTTGCTCGTGATCACCACCGTGCTGCTGGGCCGGACCAAGTTCGGCCGGTACGTCTACGCGATCGGCGGCAACGCCGAGGCCGCCCGGCGGGCCGGCATCAACCTGAACCGGATCCGGGTCGCCGCGTTCGCGCTCGTCGGCCTGATGGCCGGGGTGACCGGCATCCTGTACGCCTCGCTGCTCGGCTCGATCTCGAACAACGTCAACGGCGGCCAGTACGTGCTGTACTCGGTCGCCGGCGCGGTCATCGGCGGCGTCAGCCTGTTCGGTGGGCGGGGCCGGATGCTGGGCGCGGTGCTCGGCGGGTTCGTGGTGGCGGTCATCTACAACGGCGTCATCCTGCTCGGGCTGGGCGCGGCCGGCCAGTACATCTGGACCGGCGGCGTGCTGCTCGCGGCGGTCCTGCTCGACGCGCTGGCCCGCCGGGGGACGACCGGCGCGACGAACTGAGGCGGGCGGGCCCGGCTGTCCGGCTCGGCTGGCCGAGGTCGCGGCCGGAATACCCGGCATGGCACACTAGTTGTGCGTAACACGTGCTCCGGGGTCGGTGAAACTCCGAACCGGCGGTGACAGTCCGCGACCCGGCCGACGCCATCGGCCGGCTGACCCGGTGGAACTCCGGGACCGACGGTAACAGTCCGGATGGGAGGAAGCACGGGCGCGGCCGGGCCGGCTCGGCTCGCTTGGCCGCGCGTGCGCGACCGCGCACCCGCTATCCCCGGAGCCTGTGACAGGCAGGTGGCTCCGGAGGAGAACGAGGTGCAGGCGGTGTTCACCGGAATCGTGGAAGAGCTGGGCGAGGTTGTCGCCCTCGATGAGTTCCCGGACTCGGCCCGGCTGACCGTGCGCGGGCCGCTCGTGACCGCGGGCGCGGCAGCCGGCGACTCGATCGCCATCAACGGCGTCTGCCTCACCGTTACCGGCGCGTCGGACGGCGCGTTCAGCGCCGACGTGATGGGCGAGACGCTCAGCCGGTCCGGACTCGGCGCCCTGACCCCGGGCGCGGCGGTGAACCTGGAACGGCCCATGCGGCTGGACGCCAGGCTCGGCGGCCACATCGTGCAAGGCCACGTGGATGGCACCGGGACGGTCCTGGAGCGCCGTAGGGGCGATCGGTGGGACGTGGTGCGGATCGCTCTACCGCCCCCGCTGGCGCGTTACGTGGTGGAGAAGGGCTCGATCGCCGTCGACGGGATCAGCCTCACCGTCTCCGCCCTCGGCCGCGACCCGGACGCCGGCTGGTTCGAGGTCAGCCTGATCCCGGAGACGCTTGCCCGCACGACCCTGGGGGTCAAGCAGCCGGGCGCGACGGTCAACCTGGAGGTCGACATGATCGCCAAGTACGTGGAGCGGCTGATGAGCAGCGGGGAGTCCAGGTCATGATCACCGACGAGACAGTGCCGTATGGGTCTGGGCCGGCTGGGCCCGGGTCGCCGGGCGCGGGCGTCCGGCTGGACACGGTCGAGCAGGCCATCGCCGAGATCGCGGCGGGCCGCCCGATCGTCGTGGTCGACGACGCCAGCCGGGAGAACGAGGGCGACATCGTGTTCGCGGCCGGCAAGGCCACCCGTGAGCTGCTGGCCTTCACCATCCGGTACGCCCGCGGGCTCATCTGCGTGCCGATGCTCGGCGCGGACCTGGACCGGCTGCAGGTCCCGCCGATGACCAGCGACAACCAGGAGCACATGGGGACCGCGTTCACGATCAGCGTGGACGCGCGCGACGGCATCACCACCGGGATCTCCGCCGCCGACCGGGCCCGCACCATCCGGACCCTGGTCGACTCCGCCACCGAGCCGTACGAGATCGTCCGGCCGGGCCACATCTTCCCGCTGCGCTACGCCGAGGGCGGCGTGCTGCGCCGGCCGGGTCATACCGAGGCCGCGGTCGACCTGGCCCGGCTGGCCGGGCTCACCCCCGCCGGGGTCGTGGCCGAGATCTTCAACGACGACGGCACCATGGCCCGGCTCCCGCAACTGCGGGCGTTCGCCGACCAGCACGGGCTCATGCTGATCTCCATCGCCCAGCTCATCGAGTACCGCAGGCACTCCGAGCTGACCGTCCGCCGCGTGGTCGAGACACGGGTGCCGAACCAGTTCGGCGAGTGGCGCGCGGTCGGCTACCAGAACTCTGTAGACGGCACCGAGCACCTGGCCCTGGTCCTGGGCGACCTGGGCGGGCCCGGCGGGCCCGTCCCCGACGTCCTGGTCCGGATGCACTCCGAGTGCCTGACCGGGGACGTGTTCGGCTCCCAGCGCTGCGACTGCGGCGCGCAGCTCACCGCCGCCATGGCCGCGATCGCGGCCGAGGGCCGCGGCGTCGTGCTCTACCTGCGCGGCCACGAGGGCCGCGGCATCGGCCTGATCAGCAAGCTGCGCGCCTACCAGCTCCAGGACGCGGGCGCCGACACCGTCGACGCGAACCTGGAGCTCGGCCTGCCCGCCGACGCCCGCGAGTACTCGACCGGCGCGCAGATGCTCGCCGAACTCGGCGTGCGCTCGCTCCGGCTGCTGACCAACAACCCGGCCAAGATGAACGGCCTGTCCGGGTTCGGCATCCAGGTGACGGGCCGGGTCCCGCTGCCCGTCGCGGCCACGGCCGACAACCTGCGTTACCTCATTGCCAAGCGGGACCGGCTCGGCCACCAGCTCGGTGAGATCGCGGTCCCGAACGGCTCGCCGCGCCCGGTCACGCCCCATCCGCCCGGCCCGTCGCGGCCGGCGCCCGCGCGGTGAGCGGCGAGGGACGCCCGCCGGCCCGGGTCGTGGACGCCGCCGGGCTGACCCTGGCCATCGCGGCGACCCGCTGGCACCCGGAGGTCACCGACAGCCTGGTCCGCCAGGCGGTAGCGGCCGCCGCGGCCTGCGGGATCCCCGAGCCGCTGGTCGTCCGCGTGCCCGGCGCGGTCGAGCTGCCCGTGGTGGCCGCGGAGCTGGCCCGTGGGCACGACGCGGTCGCCTGCCTGGGTGCGGTCATCCGCGGCGGCACCCCGCACTTCGACTACGTCTGCGATTCGGTCACCTACGGCCTGTCCCGGGTCCCGCTCGACACCGGAACCCCGGTCGGCAACGGCGTTCTGACCTGCGACTCGCTGGCTCAGGCCGTCGACCGCAGCGGCGCCGACGGCAGCAGCGAGGACAAGGGCTGGGACGCCGTCCTGGCCGCCCTGGAAACCGCCCTCCTCCTCCGCACCCTCCGCTAACAACTCCCCGCGCCCGCCCCGCGGCGCACCTGCCCCGCGCCATAATGCGCGTTTGCGCCGCTAAGGCGCGGCGGGGCCGGCCCGGCGCCCGCGGCATAGCCTCACTGGGCCCACGTGCCACCCGGGCGCCCTTTCGTTTCTGCCACTAATTAGTTTCGGCCACCCCCAACACCAGGGACTTTAGGTATTAGTGCCCGCCTGGGGTGTTGCGATCTTGCAGTCCCGTAGCGGTCTCATTGTCTGGGTTGATGGCGGGGTTTCCGGTGCCGGGTCATGGCGAGAGGCCGCGTGACGCCGCGATGGGCCGCCAGCTCACGGCGGTGCAGGCCAAGGTTGCGGCTCCGGCGGAGGTCTACCGGCCGCCGGCCATCCACCAGCACTACGGCATGTGCGTCTCATTCTCCCGGAACACGGGCAACGGGGATCTTGTAGACGTCAACCTCACCGCGCCCGTGATGGTGGCCGGGCAGTACTCCTGCGCTCAGGGAACCTTCGTGTCCGTCGTCCCGACGCCATGATCATGAGCGACACGAATGCGGACGATCAGCGGGCCGGGAGACAGGACGTTGAGGCCCAGCTCCGTGACCTGATGGCCGAGACCGGCCGGCGCTCACCATCAAGGGCCCCCGCCTGTGCGCTCACGCCGACCAGGACGGCCGGGGGATGCACGTCATGCAGCCCGGCGAGCGGTGCCCTGACGCGCCGTAGCCACGCCGCAAGAGACAGCCCCGGCCAGCTAACCAGCGGCACCGGGCCTGATCGCGCTCCCCAGGACATTACGTCATAGGTAGGGCAATACTAGAATTCGATTTCCTGTGTCGAGTAGTGTTCGGGTGTGGGCGCCTGTGCTTGACCAGCTCCGGCCCTGGGGCTGGCGGGCACGGGCAATCCACCCTCAGGGAGGGACCCCAAATGACGTACGACCTCACATCCCCGCAGCCCCCGCCGCCCGAGTGGCAGCCCCCCCGGCTCGCCTCCGCCCGAGCCGCCGCGTAGGCCCTGGCCCCGGCGTCACCCGTGGTGGATGTCCGCCTTATCCGCCGTCGCGGTGTTCATCGTCATCGGCGTCGTGGCGGCTGTCGCCGCGCCCAAGTCGAGCACGCCCAGAGCGGCCAGCACCCCGGCGGCCACGACCGCCCCCTCATCGGTGACCGACCCGAACGGCCAGACGTGCACCGCGCTCAACAGTGCCGGGTACTGCCCGGGTGACGACCCGACCCCGACGCCATCCCCGACGCCTTCCGGCCCGGCGCAGCTCGCGATCGGCCAGACGGAGACGCTGGCGGACAGCAGCAACGCGACTGAGGGCACGGTGACGGTCATGTCGGCCACGGTGGGGACGCAGCCCGCCGACCCGTCATTCGGGCAGGCCCCGGCGAACGGCTATTACGTCGTCCATGTGTCCGCCACCGCTGACAATTCCTACACGACCGGATTCAGCGTCAACACGCTCGATTTCTACGCGAAGTCGGCTGGCCAGCATTTCTACGAGGGGAACGGTAACGCCTTCGAGGCGCTGAGCAGCGGCCAGCAGAACCAGGACGTCACCGCGACTCTCGCAGCAGGGGAGACGACGACAGGATACCTTGCGTTTGACATGCCGAGGCCGCACGGGTTCATCGTGTACGCGCCCAATTTCGACGGCCAGCCGCTAGCCGAATGGGCGTACTGAGCATGGCTATATCGCCTATCGGGCCGAAACTGCCCCGCGGGCCTGAATCGAACAGCGAGAAATACGCGCGGCAGACGAGGACGGCGGCGGTATTCGTCGCCTGGTGCGTCGCCATCGTGATGGTGCTGTCGCTCATCGGCGTGATCGTCACGGCAGTCGCGCTTAGTAGCTGTAAAAAAATAGATTAGGTTTGTCGCTTCGCAGAATCTATGCTGTGTGCTATGGGTGCTGCAGCAGTCGCGGATTGTGTCTCTTCGCTGTTTGAGGTGCTCCGCCCGCATCTGGAC